>Ga0102928_1001162_pt1 | contig 16796 bp, 15 predicted proteins | sample SalPonR1_B_D1_MG_FD_78504 | JGI IMG/M metagenome (GOLD analysis project Ga0102928, IMG submission 78504) | Salt pond soil microbial communities from South San Francisco under conditions of wetland restoration - Salt Pond MetaG R1_B_D1_MG | ecosystem: Environmental > Aquatic > Marine > Intertidal...
AATCCGTGCGTTAGTAAGCGAACAGGTCTTTGCAAAACACGCTGTTAATACTTCCCTGTACGCTCGGGCTCCGCCATCCCTGGCTCCGCACGGTTTTGCAAAGACCTGTTCGCTTACTTTTTTGCTTATCAGTATTTGTTCATAAAACAAGGCAGAATGAATGACGGCAGAGACCATAAACGCAGCAGATATCCGCATCAACGCCCGCTGGCTGATCCCCATTGAGCCGGCCAATACCGTTCTGGATCATCAGGCTGTGCTGATTCAGGGTGATCGCATTGCCGCCGTGCTGCCCCAGGGCGAGGCGGATGCGCGCTATCGCGCCAAGGAAGTGATTGATCTGCCCTACCATGTCGTGCTTCCGGGCCTGATCAACAGCCATGGCCACGCGGCCATGTCGCTGTTCCGGGGAATGGCGGACGACCTGCCACTGATGACCTGGCTGAACGATCACATCTGGCCTGCCGAAGGTGAATTTATCAGTGAAGCCTTTGTCGCTGACGGCACCCAGCTTGCCATGGCGGAGATGCTGCGGACCGGGACCACAACCTTCTCTGACATGTATTTCTTCCCGGAAATCGTCGCGCAACTTGCCCGGGATACGGGCATGAGAGCACAGGTCTGCTTTCCCCTGCTGGACTTCCCCACGCCCTGGGGCGCCGGACCTGACGAGTATCTGAGCAAGGGCAAGGCGTTTATTGAACAATGGCAGGACAGCCTTTTCATCTTTCCCGCAATCGGCCCTCACGCGCCCTACACGGTATCTGATGAGCCACTGACCAGGGCCGTGGAGCTCGCCGGGGAAACCGGCGCTGCGATACAGATTCATCTTCACGAAACCGCATCCGAAGTAACCGAGGCCATGGAGAAAACCGGAATCCGGCCGACGGTTCGAATGGCAGGACTGGGATTGCTGGGACCCAACACCCAGTGTGTCCACATGACCCAGATTGATGACTCCGATATTGCATTGCTGAAACAGACGGGAGCCCATGTCATTCACTGTCCCGAATCGAATCTCAAGCTGGCCAGCGGCCTGAGCCCGGTGCAGCAACTGCGCGACGCCGGAGTGAACGTGGCCATTGGTACCGACGGCGCCGCCAGTAATAATGATCTGGACCTGCTTGGCGAGCTGAGCACAGCGGCCATGCTGGCCAAGGCCGTCGCCGGTGATGCCTCGGCTCTCTCCGCCCACGAAGCGCTGGCCATGGCAACCATTGCCGGGGCCAGAGCCATTGGCCGTGAAAGCGAACTTGGCTCGCTGGAAGCGGGCAAACTGGCTGACCTGATTGCCGTTGACCTGAGCGATCCCTTTCTGCAGCCGGTATATGACCCGGCGTCTCACCTGGTCTACAGCCGTCACGGACGACAGGTCAGTCATAGCTGGATAGGTGGTGTGCCTCAGGTCCAGGATGGCGAGCTGACACGTATAGATGTACCAGACCTGATGCTCAGGGTTCAGAGCTGGTCGGACAGAATTCGCGAGCAGCAATCCCGCTGACACGACACTTTTCAGGATCAGGCAGACTGCTATGACTAATCACAACGTCGATCACAACGAAATTGAAAAATTCAACGCCCTGGCCAGCCGCTGGTGGGACCCCACCAGCGAGTTCAAACCACTGCACGATATCAATCCGCTGCGACTGAATTACATTGACGAACACTGCCCGCTCGCCGGCAAGAAGGCCCTGGATGTAGGCTGCGGTGGTGGTCTGCTGACTGAGGGAATGGCCCAGCGTGGCGCCCATGTAACCGGTATTGATATGGGCGAGGCGCCGCTGTCAGTGGCGCAACTGCATGGGCTGGAAAGCGGCATCAACGTGGACTACCAGCAAATCACCGTGGAAGAGCTGGCGGGCGATCCGGAGCACGCCGGCCAATACGATCTGGTTACCTGCCTGGAAATGCTTGAACACGTTCCTGATCCCGGTTCCGTGGTCAAGGCCTGCGCCGCCCTGCTAAAACCCGGCGGGCATCTGTTCGTATCCACCATCAACCGCAACCCCAAGTCCTTCCTGTTCGCCATCGTCGGCGCCGAGTATGTGCTCCGGCTGCTGCCAAAAGGTACTCACGAATGGCGAAAATTCATCCGGCCCTCGGAAATGTCGGACCACCTCCGCCATGCAGGTCTTGATGTCAGCGACCTGACCGGCATGACCTACAACCCGTTCACCAAAGTCTACCGTTTGGGGCGCGACGTCGACGTCAACTACATAATGCACGCCATCGATACCCGCGGGGCAGCATCGTCGTCGTGAGCCGTACACCTTCTGTTGTCCTGTTTGATCTGGACGGTACGCTGATCGACACCGCGCCGGACTTTATCCGCTGCCTTAACGCATTGAGACAGTCACGGAGCCTTGAAGCGCTGCCACCGGCTTTTATCCGCCAGTCTGTATCCGACGGTGCCCGCGCGATGATCCGTATCGGCTTCGGTCTCGAGCAGCATGAACCCGGGTACACCGAACTGCGAGCGGAATTTCTGGACCTTTATGAGGTGGGTATTGCGGTTGAAACCAAGCTGTTCGACGGCATGGACGCTATCCTGCTTGCGCTGGAGGCGCGCCAGATTCCCTGGGGCATAGTGACCAACAAGCCCGTGCGTTTTGCCGTGCCACTGATCCGCGCACTGGGTCTGCACCAGCGCTGCGCAACACTGGTCTGTCCGGATCATGTGGCTCAGGGCAAACCCCATCCTGAAGCTCTTTTCATGGCCTGCGACGAAGCTCGGGCTGCCGCTGAAAAAGCCATCTACGTAGGCGATCACCAACGCGATATTGAAGCAGGCCGCAACGCCGGCATGACTACCATTGCGGTGCGTTACGGCTATATTGAACGCCCTGAAGCCGTGGATCTGTGGCAGGCGGATCTGATCGCCGATACGGTCAGCGACCTGGCAAAACTGTTACAATAGCTCCATCGGGCCTCAACAAAACTGGCCTCATTCCGATCTCACAAGCTCAGCCATTGCCAACGGAGGAACAGCATGCAGGACTACCAGGCCCCGGCAGATCTACTCAAAGACCGCATCATTATGGTAACGGGTGCCGGCAGCGGTATTGGCAGGACTGCAGCAAGGGCCTACGCGGCTCACGGTGCCACGGTGATTCTGGTAGGCCGGACCGTATCAAAGCTGGAATCGGTCTACGACGAGATCGAATCCGCCGGCCACCCCAAGCCCGCCATTGTGCCGCTCAATCTTGAAGGCGCGGCGGTCAAGGAATATGAAGAGCTGGCCATGACCATTGAAGACAATTTTGACCGTCTGGACGGATTGCTTCACAACGCCGCCATTCTGGGCAACCGTAGCCCGGTGGAACTGTACGATCCGGAAATCTGGTCAAAAGTCATGCACGTTAATGCGACTGCGCCTTTTCTCCTGAGCCGCGCGATGATTCCGCTGCTGCGCAAGTCAGCGGACGCATCGGTGATTTTTACCTCATCAGGGGTTGGCCGCAAAGCCAAAGCTTACTGGGGCGCCTACGCCGTCTCGAAGTTTGCCGTTGAGGGTCTGAGCCAGCTGCTGTCCGAGGAACTGGACGATGATCGTCATAATATCCGGGTCAACAGTCTCAATCCCGGCGCTACCCGTACCAATATGAGAGCACGGGCTTACCCGGCGGAGAACCCGCAACAGAACCCCATGCCCGAGGACCTGATGCCGGTTTACCTTTACCTGATGGGCCCTGACAGCAGCGCAGTGAACGGCCAGCAGATTGACGCGCAACCAAAACCTAACGAATAACAAAGTAATGGAACTGATTTTTTACACCACGTCCCAGTGTCATCTTTGTGAACTGGCGGAGGCCCTGCTGGTGAGCACTCCGATGCCGGAACCGATCCCCGTGGACGCCGTGGACATCGCCCAGTCCGAGATGCTGGTGCAACGTTATGGCACGCGAATTCCGGTATTGCACCGCAGCGACACCGGCGAGGAACTGGACTGGCCATTTACCAGCGACCAGTTAACTGACTTTCTTCGATGAGGATTACCCGACATGCTGATGGTTATTTCCCCCGCCAAAACCCTCGACTACGACAGCCCTCTGGCTACCACCAAAGCCAGCCAGCCGGATTTTCTGGACGATGCCTGTGAACTGGTGGACCAGCTGAAAACGCTGGAGCCTCACGACATCAGCAACCTCATGGGGGTCAGCGACAAGCTGGGGCAACTCAACGCCGAGCGTTTCCGGCGCTGGCAGACCCCTTTCACCCAGGATAATGCGCGCCAGGCCGTGCTTGCTTTCAAGGGTGATGTCTACACCGGACTGGACGCGGAAAGCTTCAGTGCCAAAGAGTTCGAGATTGCCCAGAAGCGCCTGCGAATACTTTCCGGCCTCTACGGGGTGCTGAAACCACTGGACCTGATGCAGCCCTACCGGCTGGAAATGGGGACAAAGTTGGAAAATAACCGCGGCAAGGACCTCTATGCGTTCTGGGGCAACAAAATCACCGACGAACTGAACCGTCTGCTGAAAGCCGACGATGGCGTACTGGTGAACCTTGCTTCCAACGAGTACTTCAGAAGCATCCGGAAAAAAGAGCTGGATGCCCGGCTGATCACCCCGCAGTTCAGGGACTGGAAAAACGGCCAGTACAAAATGATCAGTTTCTACGCCAAAAAGGCCCGGGGACTCATGTGCCGTTATGCCATCCAGAACAACATCACCCGGGCGGACGACCTCAAAGGCTTTGATCTTGAAGGCTACCGCTTCAGTGAAGAGCAGTCCGACGGCGATAACTGGGTGTTCCTGAGAGATGCTTCATGAGTGAGTCAGTTTTCTCCCAGATTTCAATGCTGGTATTGCTCACCGGCCTTATCGTGTGGATGGGCTTTATTGTCTGGGATCTGGCAAAAAAATCCCAGGCCGGCCGGTTCGGCACCATTGCCCTGTTCACAATCCTGGGGGCCGGCGTCGTAGGCTTCATTGTCAAGACCGTGCTGGTCGAAATCATGCAATAACCAACAAGGACCCGGACCATGTGGTTCCGTAATGCCCGCGTATTCCGTTTTACCAAACCCTTTGAGATTACTGCCGAAACTCTGGAGGCACAGCTTCAGACCGAAGCCTTCAGACCCTGTGGCCCCCAGGAAAGCTCCCGCCAGGGCTGGGTGCCGCCCATGGGCAGACACAGCGATCAACTGGTTCACAGCTCCGGTGGCTGTTTTCTGATCGCGCTGCGCAAGGAAGAAAAACTGCTGCCAGCCTCGGTGGTAAAAGAACTGGTGGACGAAAAAGCGGAAGCCATCGAAATCGAGCAGGCCCGCAAAGTGCGGCGCAAGGAGAGGGACGAACTGAAAGAGGAAATCACCCTGGAAATGCTGCCGCGGGCCTTCTCCAGGAACCGCCGGTGTTATGCCTACCTGGCACCGGCTGACGGCGTACTGGTGGTGGACGCGGGATCCGCCAAACAGGCCGAGGACCTTGCTTCCGCTCTGCGTAAAAGCGTCGGTTCCCTGCCGGTTCGGCCGCCAGCGGTGGAACAGGCACCATCTTTTACATTCACCGGCTGGCTTGACCATACCATTGGTCTGCCCTCCGCGATCGATCTGGGTACCGAATGTGAACTGAAAGATCCGTCTGAAGACGGCGCCGTGGTGCGCTGCAAGGGACTGGATCTGCGCGGCGATGACGTTCGCACCCATCTCAACGCTGGCATGCTGGTGACCAGGCTGGCGCTGACCTGGGATGACAATGTCTCGTTTGTTCTGGATGAAGAACTGGGCATCAAGCGTCTGAAGTTCGGCGAAACCCTCCAGGAAAAGCTGGACGATGTGGATTCCGACGATGCCGCCGCCCGTTTTGATGCCGCGTTTTCGCTGATGACCCTGGAGCTGTCCCGGCTGATTCCCGGGCTGCTGGAAGCCCTGGGTGGGGAAGACCGGTCAGCCATTGTGGCAGAGTGAAGGGAAAGACTAATGGGAGCTATGATCAAGGCGCTCCCGCTGCCAGTCCTTCTCCGGCTCGTTCAGTACCAGCAGCAGGTCCATCACCTCTTCTTCCGGGTTATATCGGGTTTCGAACCCCATGTGCTCCGCCAGGCGCAGCATGGGGAGGTTATCAGGCAGCACGTTGCCAACCATTTCCGCCGTGCCCCTGGCCCGGCAGTAATCGATCATCTTCTGCATCAGCACAACGCCCAGGCCCTCACCTTTCATTTTGTCGTGGACCATTACCGCAAATTCGCAGCGTAGGTTATCGGCGTCAGTCCAGGTTCTTACCGCACCCAGGGTTTCCTCGCCCTCATCATCTTCCCGGGGCGCCGTCGCGATAAATACCATTTCCCGGTCGTAGTCGATCTGTACCATCTGGGCGACATCTTCGCGGGAGAAATGCTTGCGGTACTGGAAAAACCGGTAACGAATGGAATCCGGCGACTGCAGTTGGTGGAAAACCCGGTGAGCCGGCTCATCTTCTGCCCTCACCGGGCGCAGGATGACCCGCCGGCCTGATTTTGGCAGCACAATCCACTCTTCCAGCTCCCGGGGATAGGCCTGGATAATGGGCTTCCCGGGTTCTTCAGACAGATCGATGGCAACGTTTACCGCAACGGCACCGTCGTCGTTAAACTGCAGCGGCGAAATCTCCAGCCCCCGGATTTCGGGGATATCGATGACTATCTGGGACAGGGTCACCAGGGTTTCCGCGACGGCACGGGTATCGTCCTCCGGCTTCATGCTGTGCTCGTTCAACAGCTTGTACATATAGGTTCGCCGCAACAGCTCTCTGGCCAGCACCATATTCAGCGGTGGCAGGGCTATCTGGCGGTCCGACATCACGTTGATCCGGGCGCCCGCCGCACCACAGACCACCAGCGGACCAAACAGCTCATCACGGGTAATACCCACACTGAACTCGATCCCGCCCACATGCTGATAGGACCGCTGAACCGCATACCCGAGAAAACCACTGTCCGGATAATGATTCTGATACTGGTCCATCAGAAACTGGCAGGAGTCAATAATGGCGCCTTCGCTGTTGAGCTTCCTGACCGTGCCTTTATAGCGCCGCTGGCCAGGACTGAGTGCGACCAGGGGAACACAGGAACGTTCGTGAATCAGGGTTATATCGATGGGCCGGCGCTCCACTGCGAAAGCTTCCAGCACCTCCGCCACGTCATCACAGTAGATGGTCTCCACGGCGTTGATGCCGTAATCCCGGATCACCTCCCGCGCTTCACGATTGCTCAGGCAAAAGCGCTTGTCGCGCAGGGCCTCGGTGACCACGCGCCGGGTCTGGGAACGGTCCGCCAGATGATCGGTAAACGATTCGGGGGTTTCCGTCAGCAGGCGCTGTACCCGTTGATGACGCACATGTTGCATGAATGCGGTGACGGCTTTCTCGGGATTGAAAAACGAGGGTACGCCGGCGCGATAGAACTCGGCGCGGCCGTCCATTACCGTGCTCTGGCCCAGCCAGCAGGTAAACACGTTCAGCCGGCTGCCTTTGGTCGCCTGAACAACCGCATCGGCGATACGGACACTGTCCTGCGTCAGCGTTGGCGCATACATCACCAGCACATTGCTGATCTGCGGGTCTTTGGCCAGTACTCTTACCGCATTAGCATAGACTTCTGGCGAGGCATCGTAGCCAAGGTCAATCGGATTTTTGGGGGTCCAGTAAGCTGGCAGATGCTCGGCAAGTTTACTGATGGTCTCGTCCGATAAAGGGGCCAGCTCACCTTCCAGGGAAGCCAGTCTGTCCACTGCCAGAACACCGGGGCCAATGCCGTTGGCCATGATCGCCAGACCCTCCTTGCGCAGGGCGCGCATACGGGTAAGGGTTTCCAGAGCGTCAAACATCTGCCCCAGTCCGTCCACCCTCAATACACCGGCACGCTGCAACATGGCATCGTATATCGGATCACTCTGAGTCAGGCCCACCGGAAGTTTATGGGGCATCCACTCGGATTCCGGCACACGACCGCTTTTCACCGCAATGACCGGCTTGGTACGGGAAGCAACCCGCACCGCAGACATGAACCGCCGGGGATTCGGGATATGTTCCAGGTGCAGCAGAATCGCCCGGGTCCGGGTGTCCTGAGCCAGATAATCAATCAGGTCGTCGTGGTCGATGTCCATGCCATCGCCCAGAGTCAGAAAATAGGAGAATCCCACGCCCCGGGCAAAAGCCCAGTCAATAATCGAGCTGGCAATCGTGCCGGACTGCCCTACAAAGGCAACTTTCCCCGGCATAGCGCCCATGTGGACGTAGGTGGCATTGAGATTTCGCGCCGGCACCATAAGCCCTATGGTATTGGGTCCAAGCACCCGGATCCCGCTCTCCCTCGCTGCCTTGCGCACCGAATACATCAGCGGCTGACCGCTTCTGCTATGACTCCGGGACATGCCCCCGGTCATCACGATAGCGGTACGAACCCCGGCCTCGCCCAGCTTGCGAACCATCTTTGGCACCGTTTCAGGGGGGGTGCAGACAATCGCAAGATCTGTCCCCCCAGGCATCTGTGATACTTTTCGAACACAGTGCACGCCATGCACGTCGTCGTAATTATTGCGATTGATTACGGTCAGTTTTCCCGCGTGTCCGCCCGCAAGCAGGTTGCGCAGCACCATACCCCCCAGATTATCGGAACGTTCCGACGCGCCAACCACCACGATCGAATCAGGGTTGAACAGGCTTTCCAGATAACGGGTACTCAAGGGAATCTCCTTGCTGATTTGGTTTTGCACAGTCAGTTCTATCTTAGGCCCTTGAACTGCAATACGAAACTACCCTGCGCGGCTACGACCAAAGAACTCAGGAAATCTCGGGTTTTCCCTGATAAGATTCAATGGCTAACAGATATAACAAAGTGTCGGGGCCAGCAATATGACAACCGGATTCTTTTCTCACGATGACTGCAGCAAGCATGTAATGGGGCCAGAGCACCCTGAATGCCCAGAGCGACTGTCAGCGATTATCAGTTATCTGGCCGATACCGGCCTTGATCAGACTCTGGACTGGGTAAAACCGGAGGAGATTACCCGCGACCAGCTGCTGCTGGCCCACCCGGAGGGCTACCTGCACCAGCTGGATCTGATGCAACCCACCAGGGGCCGGGTATACACCGATCCGGACACCGCAATGATGCCCCTCACCCTGAGAGCAGCCCGTCTGGCAGCAGGAGCCAACGTTCAGGCAGTCGACATGGTGCTCAGCAATCAGCTCACCAATGCCTTTGTCTGCGCCCGACCCCCGGGGCACCACGCCGAACGCAGCAAGTCCATGGGTTTCTGCTTCTACAATAATGTGGCGCTTGCCGCCAAGCGGGCTCTGAACTTTCATCACCTTGAACGGGTTGCCATTATTGATTTCGACGTGCACCAGGGCAATGGCACCGTGGATATTGTCGGTGGCGACGAGCGCATCCTGATGTGTTCCAGTTTCCAGCATCCGTTCTATCCCCATTCCCATGTTCACCGGCAGGCGTCAAATATCATCAACACGCCAATCTCCGCAGGGGAGTCTGCGCTGACCTACCGCAAGACTGTTGAGGAAGCCTGGCTCAAGAGGCTGCAGGATTTTCGCCCCCAGATGATTCTGATTTCCGCCGGTTTTGACGGTCACAGTCTTGATCCAATGGCGGAACTGAATCTTGAGGTTGAAGATTACCGCTGGCTGACGGAAATGCTGGCAAGCGTCGCCCGCGACCACGCCAACGACCGCATCATTTCAACGCTGGAAGGTGGATACCATCTGAAAGCACTGGCCGAAAGCGTTAACGCCCATCTCGAGGTGCTCAGCCAGATTCACTGACCTGCATCAGCTGCTGGGGCCGGAGCTATCGTAACCCCGGGCCTGTTGCAGGTCTGGCCTTTCGCCTTCGCGCTGCAGGCGAATGGTTGCACGGCGGTTGTCGGCGGGACGGCGGGAAGCCGGATACTGGTCGGCATGGCCCCGCACGATAATCAGGTCCTCTGGCAGCCCCTGGCTGATCATATAATCCGCCACCGCGTTTGCCCGCTCCTCTGACAGTGCCCGGTTATTGATTCGGCTACCCGAGCTGTCGGTGTGGCCATCAACGAACACCTGCTCAACCGTCGAATCTGCCAGCACATAGGTGACGATATTATCGAGCAGACGCCGATCACCGTCCGCGAGACTGGAGCCACCGGTGCGGAACGGAACCCGTGAGCGTTTGACCTGGTCGTAATTGACCGGCAGCAGGCCCGCCGCACAGGAGCGATAAGCGGGAAGCTCACGGGAAAAGTTGATGTTGGAGACCCGAACCCGCACCAGACTCCGGTCATACCAGGACTGGCGTGATACGGTCGGGCTCATGCCCTGCATCAACCCTTCGATCAGAATCATCGACTGCCGCGCATCCAGCTCGACCTGACGCCGTCCTTCAGCAACGGACACGCTGCCCATGGGTCTGGGCCTGACTCCCGGGCGCCAGGGCGGCGCCTCTACCGCCAACAGGCCGGTGCCCGGCCGCATCAGCGATAACTCTGACTCCAGAAAGAACGACAGCTTCTCGCCGGCGCGATGACTGAACACAGCGCGGCCATAGCCAGGCACCTCATGCACCAGCGTGCACTCAAACACTGACTGCGAGAGGTACCATTGACTGTTCTCGATACCCGCGCCATAGCTGGCAGCCTGCAGGCCGGGGGCCAGAGCCGCGCAAGCCATCGCGATGGCAGTGCCCAAGCTGCGGGAATCCTGTATCAATCTGGCCATAGCCGCCGGTCCGCTTGCTGAATTCGGTCTGACTAGGGTTACGGCTGTCATCGTCGATTCTTTAGGCCCTCCGCAAAAACAATCGGGTGTCGGTTCTGATATAATCCCGCCACTTTTTGCCTTGCCGGAACCTTGACCCAGGACAGCAACATGACCGACCAGATCACCATCACCCGTCCCGACGACTGGCACCTTCATGTTCGCGACGGCGAAATTCTCAGAGATGTGGTTCCGGCGACAGCCCGGCATTTTGCCCGCGCGATTATCATGCCGAACCTGACTCCGCCGGTAACGGATGCCGCGATGGCGATGGCTTACAGAAACCGGATTCTGGCTGCCGCCGCCGGCTCCGATTTTGAACCGCTGATGACCCTCTACCTGACCGAAACCACGACATCCGCGGAAATACTCGCGGCAAAAGCGGCGGGTATTGTCGCCGCGAAGCTCTATCCTGCAGGCGCCACCACCAATTCGGCGTCAGGGGTGACCGACATCCGGCGGATTTACCCGGTGCTGCAGACCATGAGTGACTGTGGCATGCTGTTGCTGGTTCACGGTGAGGTCACCGACCCGGATGTCGATATTTTTGATCGTGAAAAAGTCTTCCTTGATCGCGTCCTGGCGCCGACCCTCGAAGCGTTTCCGGCACTGAAAGTTGTGCTGGAGCACATCACCACCGCGGACTCGGCCGAATTTGTGCAACAGCATCAGGGGGACCGGCTGGCAGCAACCATCACCCCGCAGCACCTGATGTACAACCGCAATCACATGCTGGTCGGCGGCATTCGCCCGCACCTCTACTGCCTCCCGATTCTCAAGCGTAATCGTCATCAACAGGCGCTGTGTGACGCTGTTGCCAGCGGCAACACCCGGTTCTTTCTGGGCACCGATTCCGCACCCCACGCCCAGGATCGCAAAGAAACGGCGTGCGGCTGTGCGGGCTGCTATTCAGCATTCAGCGCCCTGCCACTGTATGCCGGGGTGTTTGAAACACTGGGCGTACTGCACAAGCTGGAAGCCTTTGCCAGCTTCAACGGGCCTGACTTCTACGGTCTGCCAAGAAACCGGGGCACTCTTACCCTGATCAAGCAACCCTGGCAGATGCCCGAAACACTGCCCCTGGGCGCTGGCAGGATCGTGCCGCTAGAGGCCGGAAAACAGCTGCAGTGGCAGGTCGCCTAATCATACAATTCTGGAGTTCTTGTGACTGAAGACACCCAACCGTCGAATGCCACGCCGCATCCGATGTCACGCCGCTTTCGCGGATTCTTGCCAGTGGTGGTCGATGTCGAAACCGGCGGATTCAATCCGGAAACAGACGCACTGCTGGAAATTGCAGCGGTTATTCTGACCATGGACGACGATGGCTGGCTCAGACGCTCCGAGACCCACGTTCAGCAGATTGACCCCTTTGAAGGTGCAAACCTTGAGCAATCCGCCCTGGATTTCACCGGCATTGATCCCTGGAGCTTAGAGCGCGAAGCAGTGCCGGAACGGGAAGGTTTGAGCGAGATATTCAGCCCGATCCGCAAGGCCGTAAAGGCCCACGATTGCAAACGCGCGGTACTGGTTGGCCACAACGCAACTTTCGACCACAACTTTGTATTTGCCGCGGCCATGCGCGCAGACATCCGCCGCAATCCGTTCCACCCGTTTTCAACCTTCGATACCGCCACCCTGGCAGGCCTGGCTTACGGCCACACGGTGCTGGCCCAGGCCTGCAAACTGGCGGGCATTCCTTTCAGCAACAAGGAGGCGCATTCCGCCGCTTATGACGCAGAAAAGACCGCCGATCTGTTTTGCCGCATCGTGAATCGCTGGCGTGAAATCGGGGGCTTTCCTCCCCCGCCGCCAGAACCACCCGAAGAACAATAACCGGCTACCAGTAAATGCCACGCATTATCGAAGCGAACGCGACCTGCTCGCTGGACACCTTCGGCTTCTGGCCGGATTGACCGCCAGCCGCCGCCGGCGAATCCGGGAACATCCGGTAACCGGTGTTCATGACGATTTCGGCCATTTTGGGAGCCACCGAATGCAGCACCTGGGCAAAGGTGCCCAGACGGGTGGCGATACGCTTGGGCCGATAAATCATTGCACTGGTTACCATATCCGCCGCCTCGTCCGGTGTCAGCGTCGGCACCGAGTCATAGATCTTGGTGGGTGCAATCATCGGGGTGGCTACCAGCGGCATGTTGATCGTGGTGAAGGTCACATTGCGATCAGACCACTCTGAGGCAGCACAGCGGCTGAACGCATCCAGCGCGGATTTGGATGCCACATAGGCCGAGAAACGCGGCGCATTGGTCAGCACACCAATCGACGAAATATTGATCACATGGCCGCGGCGACGCTCCAGCATTTTCGGCGCGAAGCCCATAATGAGCCGGACCGAGCCAAAGTAGTTCAGTTGCATGGTACGTTCGAAATCATGGAACCGGTCGAAAGACAGCGCCAGTGAACGGCGGATAGAGCGGCCGGCGTTATTGATCAGAAAATCGACATGACCGTGGTTCTCCAGCACCGTCTTGACGAAACGGTCGGCGTCTTCCATTTCAGCGAAGTCACACTGGTACGGATGAACATTGCCACCGAGCGCTTCCAGTTCCTCGGCAACTTCCATCAGCCGTTCTTTCTTGCGCGCGCCAATGACCAGAATTGCACCGGCTTCAGCAAGCTTTTCAGCCGTTGCCAGACCGATGCCCGAGGTGCCACCAGTAATGACGCAGACCTTGCCTTCAACCGTGCCACGCAGGGTGCGGTCCTTGAACAGATCCGGATCCAGGTTGCGCTCCCAGAAATCCCAGATCGTTGCCGCGTAATCCTCGAGTCTGGGCACCTCAACGCCGGTGCCCTTGAGAACACGCTCGGTCTCCCGGGCGTCGAATTTGGTCGGATAATTGATAAAGGACAGAACCGAGGGCGGAATACCCAGGTCGTCCAGAACGGCCGAGGTCAGACGCTTGACCGGCGGCAGGTTCTTCAGGCTCTGGCGGATGAACGGGGGAATGAATCCGAACATCCGGGAGTCAATACGCATCGCCATACGCGGCGCGTGGCCCGCCTCGGCAAAAATATTCAGGATTTCGCCCACTTTCCTGGGGTTGGGATCCACCAGGTGGAAGCAGTTACCGTCCTCCCCTTCCAGGTGCGCAATGTGGTCCAGTGCATTTACCACAAAATCGACCGGTACGATATTCAGGTATCCACCCTCGACACCAATGGTAGGCACCCACTGCGGCAGGGCATGACGGACTTTCTGGATCAGCTTGAAGAAGTAGTAAGGGCCATCCACCTTGTCCATTTCGCCGGTCTCGGAATGACCGATGACCATACCCGGACGGTAGATGCGGAACGGAACCTTGCAGCTGTCGCGAACCACTTTTTCCGATTCGTGCTTGGTCTTGAGGTAGGGATGATCGAGCTTTTCCGCTTCCGCGAACATGTCCTCCCGGAAAGTACCCTTGAACAGGCCGGCAGCGGCAATTGAGGACACATGATGGAAGCATTTTGCCGCCATGGCCTCGGCGGCACTTACCGCGCTGCGGGTGCCCTCGATGTTGGTGGCCTGCTGGGACTCTTCATCAGCACCCATATCGTAAACGGCTGCAAGGTGGAAAAAGTGATCAATGTTCCCCTTCAGCGACTTCATGGTCTTGGCGTCGATGCCGAGATCCGGACTGGTCAGGTCACCAACCACCGCTTTGACGCGGCCTTCGTCGGCTCCCCAGCGCTCACGCAACAGCTCCAGCTTACCCTGGGACTGCTCGCGAACCAGCACGTAGACGGTGCCACCACGAGCCAGCAGCTTGTCAACGAGAAAACGGCCGATAAACCCGGTGCCGCCAGTCAGAAAGTAGTTCATTGATTATCCACCCTTCTTATTATGTCAATTGTTGTCTGTGCCTGTTTTCCTGGCCGGAACCGGATTCAGATCTTTGTTCAGGGGAAAACGCCGGCATTATACTCAACTGCATTTCTCATGTATCAAATTTTTTAGAGCAAATACTCACTCAAGCTATTGTTTTAACATGAGCTTCTATCCTGATTATCCGTCAGTGGCCATCCGTTGGCCTGCTCGAATCTGGAGCATACTAAAATTGCAGCCTAGCACATGGTTTTAAGGGCGCGCGTAAAACAGCGGCATTACATTGATGAAATGAAACTGGCCCCCAGCAATGACATAATCACGACCGGTTTTTTTCACTTTTCTTTACTCTCTTCTGAATGGGCAAACGTAATATGACCAAGACGGATCCGAATGCAGACCGCTACATCACCATTGCCCGGGCCTGCCTCAAAGCCATCAATGACACGGCAGCGGACTCGGGCACCCGGGAGCAGAAAATTCAGGCGGTTTATGAAGCCATTGATAAAGCATTCCAGGCCGAGTTCGAGGATTATAGTCAGGCCGTGGCGGTCATGGGAACCGTGCTTGAACGCATTGCCAGCGGCCAGCTGGATTCAGAAGCAGCGGCAAATCTGGCACGCAAGACTCTCGACCAGCAGCCACAGACAACCCGAAACGATCAGATTCACTGACAGGCAGATAATATGATCCAGACAAGATTCAAGGTTCCATCCATGGCCATTGCGGTGCAATTCATTGCGATGCTGTTGCTGCTGACCGCCGGCCAGGTGCTGGCCGCAACGGCGCCGGTCAAGAGCCCGAACGATGACAATGCCTACCGCTATCTCAACCTGGACAATCAACTGCGCGTGCTTCTGGTCAGCGCCCCCGAATCCGACAAGGCCGCCGCATCAATGAATATCACCGTCGGCAGCGGCGACGACCCGGCCGACCGCGAGGGCATGGCCCACTTCCTTGAACACATGCTGTTTCTGGGCACGGAAAAATATCCTGATCCCGGCGAGTACCAGCAATTCATCAAGAGTCACGGCGGCAGCCATAACGCCTTTACTTCCTTCCGCAACACCAACTACTTCTTCGACATTCAGGCAGAACATCTGGACGCCGCACTTGATCGTTTTGCCGAACAATTCTCGGCACCCCTGTTCACGGCTGAACTGGTCGACCGGGAACGCAACGCGGTCCACTCGGAATTCAGCGCAATGCAGAAGGAAGATGGCCGCCGTTTCTACTCGGTAAAAAAAGCCATCAGCAATCCTGAACACCCTTTCCATCAGTTTGCCGTAGGCAATCTGACGACGCTGGAGAATACGGAAGAGCGCCCCCTGCGCCCGGATCTCCTGGAGTTCTGGAAGTCCCGTTATTCTTCCAACCTGATGACCCTTGCCGTCTATGGTCCACAGCCCCTGGACGAGCTGGAAGCCATGGTTGAAGACCGCTTCAGCCGTATCGAAAACCGCCAGCTGAAGACCCGAGTGTTCGACCAGCCCCTGCTGGAACCGGACACCCTGCCTGGCCGCGTTACGGCAAAAGCCCTGAAGGATATTCGTTCACTGTCGCTGTCCTTTCCGATTCCATCGCAGCAGGAAAATTACCGCAACAAACCGGTCCGCTATGTTGCCAACCTGCTGGGCCATGAAGGTCCCGGCAGCCTGTTTGACCGGCTGAAGCAGGCAGGTCTGGTGGAAAGTCTCTCTGCCGGCAGCGGCATGGATACAGGTACCGAAGAAACCGTGGAAATCAGCATGTCCCTGACCCCCAGGGGGCTGGAAAACCAGGACCGCATTCTGGACCTGACATTTGCCTGGATTGATAAAGTCCGCAACCAGGGGATTTCCGAACGCCGGTTTGAAGAGATGCAAAAACTGGCGAGCATTGACTTCCGGTTCCGCGAAAAGCAGTCACCGATCCGCTCGGTCACCCACCTGTCGATGCTGATGCCGCATGTGGCGGCGGAAGACGTGCTTCGCGCACCCTGGATGATGGAAAGCTACGTGCCTGGCCAGTATCAGGACATTCTTTCCCTCCTGACCCGGGACAACGTGCTGGTATCAATACAGGACCCGCAGCCGGAACTGCAATCACCGCAGAAAACCCCCTGGTACAATGCCGAATTCTCGCTGCAGCCACTGCAGCCGGGCGCGATCAACACCGACCTGATGGCAGGCCTGGCACTGCCCCCGGAAAACCCTTTCGTGCCCAACGACCTGGAAATGATTTCCGGTCCCACCATGGCA
>Ga0102928_1001166_pt1 | contig 16757 bp, 17 predicted proteins | sample SalPonR1_B_D1_MG_FD_78504 | JGI IMG/M metagenome (GOLD analysis project Ga0102928, IMG submission 78504) | Salt pond soil microbial communities from South San Francisco under conditions of wetland restoration - Salt Pond MetaG R1_B_D1_MG | ecosystem: Environmental > Aquatic > Marine > Intertidal...
GAAAACGCCTGCGCCACCGCGCCATTGGGCCAGACCAGCCGCTTTCGCGTCGCCTGCCAGTCGGGCCGCCGGTCGGGCGGCGAGCAGGCCAGGATGCCGCTTTCGCCGAACACCATCACCTCGCGTACCTGCTCGATGGTTTCGCCCACCAGCGCCATGCGCCGGCAGCGCCCCGGCTCCAGCGGCATCGCCCCTTCGACCTGTGCGCGCACCCATTCCGCGCCCGCGCGCGTCTTGCCCGCGCCGCGCCCGCCCATGATCAGCCAGTTGCGCCAATCGCCCTCGGGGGGCAATTGATGCTCCAGCGCCCAGAACTCGAACAGATAGGGCAGCGCCATCAGCTCGCCCTCATCCAGACTATCCAGGAAGTCGTCCTGGGCATCTGGCCCTTCTGAGACGATCCAGGCGGCACCGGATCGAAGATCGCGCCTCTCTGAGGTCGAGCGCATAGTCGCGCACGATGCCTTTTTCCTGTTTTCTGCGTTTCTCAAGTTGTGCCTCCGCTTCAATCGCGATCTTCAGCCATTGCCGGATTTCCGACGTGGCGCGGCTCGCGTTCTTCAACTCGTCCAGGTCTCCGCCCCGGATGCGGGAATAGAGCCCCTCCAGATCCTCGCGCATATCCGACAACTGTCGTTCCAGCGCGTCGATCGAAGTCGAAAGCCCCGTGGGGCCTTCGTCGGGGGTGATCAAAACCATGCCTGCTCATGCCTCTTGCCTTACGTGTCCGCCCCTCCGGTCCGAGAAAGGCAGGCATGACCCACCCCTTCCGGCACCGGCGAGGCTGAGGCTTTGGCGTTAATGATGGTTAAAGAGGCCGCGCGATGGGTGTTGCCCGGCGCGTCGCGCCACGGCGTGCGCCTGTCATGCGAAGATTATTTTTGGGGGGCTCGGGCGTGCCGGAATGGCGCCCGGCATGGCATTTGTACAAAACGCGCCGCCGGGGCGACGCGTTCGGTACAAAACCGGCGTACAAAACGGGCGTTTTGTACGCTCTTCAGTCGGTGCGGCGCTCGGCCTCGATCTCGCGCCAGCGCGCCACGTTGCGGTTATGCTCGTCAAGCGTCCTCGAAAAGGCGTGCCCGCCGGTCCCATCCGCGACGAAAAAGATGAAATCCGTCTCTGCCGGATCGACCGCCGCCTCGATGCTGGCGCGGCCCGGATTGGCGATCGGCGTTGGCGGAAGGCCCTCGATCACGTAGGTATTCCAAGGGGTTGCGCGGCGCAGCTCGCTTTGCCGCAGGCCCCGGCCCAATACGCCTTCGCCCTCGGTGATGCCATAGATCACGGTCGGATCGGTCTGAAGCCGCATCCCCGCCCGCAGCCGGTTGACGAAGACGCTCGCCACCTGCCTGCGCTCTTCGGGCACGCCGGTTTCCTTCTCGATGATCGACGCCAGGATCAACATCTCGTCCGGGCTGTTAATCGGCAGGTCCTCTGGCCGCTTCTCCCAAGCCTCGGCCACGATAACGTCTTGCTTGGCCTGCATTTTTTCGATCACACCGGCACGACTGTCGCCGGCCCTGACCTCGTAGCTGTCGGGCGCAAGACTGCCTTCGGGCGGGGCCTCGTCAACCTCTCCCTCCAGCACGTCGACAGCTTTCAGCCCTTCGACGATCTGCCAGCTCGTGACTCCCTCGGCCACGGCGATGCGGTATCTGGTATCCATTTGATCCCGCACGGTTTCATAGGCTTCGGGGATATCCTCGACGCCCGGTGTGAAGGCGGCTTTCTCGACATAGCGGCTGGTCGCCGGGTCCAGTTCGCGCACCTCGATCTCCGAATCGGTCACGCCGATCCGGTAAACCACCTCGGTGCCACAGGTGCTTGCCCCGCCACGGGTCACGATATCGGTGATCTCGGCCATGCTGGCGCCCTCGGGCACCAGCCAGCTTCCGGCCTTCAACAGACTGTTCTTGTTGGTATAATCAGCGCCGACGCGAAAGATCGTGCCGTTGGTGATGGCGCCCTCGTTCTCCAATTCGCGCGACACGGCGCGCATGTTGCTGCCCCGCTCCACCCTCAGGCAGATCGGCTCCTCAAGCGGCCCCTGGGCGCTGTATTCGGACTGCCCCCACAGGATCACCCCACCCACGAGAAAAACCAGAACAACAAGAAAAGTCAGTGCGTTAGAAGCAATATGGCGCCACATCAGCGCACGGTCCCGAGGCAAAGACAGGCATTGGTCCCGCCAAATCCGAAGCTGTTCGACATCGCCACGTCGATCTTGCGCTCCTGCTTGGCATTGGCCGCCAGGTTCAACGAAGTCTCCACCGCCGGGTTGGTCAGGTTGATCGTCGGCGGCGCCACATTGTCCCTGATCGCCAGGATCGAGAAGATCGCCTCGATCGCCCCCGCCGCACCCAACAGGTGCCCGGTCGAGGATTTCGTCGAACTCATCGTCGCCTTGCCGGCCGCATCGCCCAGCAGCCTCTCGACCGCGCGCAGCTCGATCGGGTCGGCCATGGTGCTGGTCCCGTGTGCATTGACGTAATCCACCTCATCGGGCGTAAGCCCGGCATGTTTCAGCGCCGACTGCATGGCCCTGAAACCGCCATCGCCATCTTCCGAGGGGGCGGTGATGTGATAAGCGTCGCCCGACAGGCCATAGCCCAGAACCTCGGCATAGATCTTGGCGCCGCGCGCCTTGGCGTGCTCGTATTCCTCCAGCACCACAACCCCGGCGCCCTCGCCCATGACGAACCCGTCGCGGTCCTCGTCATAGGGGCGGCTGGCGGCTTGCGGGTCGTCGGCCCATTTGGTGGACAGCGCCTTGCAGGCGTTGAAACCGGCGATCCCGATCTCGCAGATCGCCGCCTCGGCTCCCCCGGCGACCATCACGTCGGCATCCCCGAACTGGATCAGACGCGAGGCATCCCCGATCGCATGCGCACCCGTCGAACAGGCGGTGACGACCGAATGGTTGGGGCCCTTGAAACCATAGCGGATACTGACCTGTCCGCTGATCAGGTTGATCAGCGCGCCGGGGATGAAGAACGGCGACACCCGCCGCACACCCTTGTCGCGGATCACCAGCGTCGTCTCCTCGATCGAGCGCAGCCCGCCGATCCCCGAACCCAGCATCACACCAGTGCGCTCAAGGCTCTCGTCATCCTCGGGCGTCCAACCCGCGTCCTTCACCGCCATGTCGGCGGCGGCCACACCATAGAGGATGAAATCATCCACCTTGCGGCGCTCCTTGGCGGCCATGTGATCGTCGGCGTTGAACGTGCCGTCGCTGCCGTCGCCAAGCGGCACTTCGCAGGCGTATTTGGTCGCCACGTTGACGGGATCGAAACGGGTGATCGTGCCCGCGCCCGATTGCCCGGCCAGCAGCCTTTTCCAGCTTTCCTCGACGCCCGAGGCCAGAGGCGTGACCAATCCCAGCCCGGTGACAACCACTCGACGCATGCTGCTGCCCTTTCCATGTCGTTTCAAGGGTTGCTCTTAACCCGCCTTGCCCCCGGTGGGCAAGAGCACTGCGCGCGCTTGCCGTCCCGCCGCCGAAATTCGCCGCCCCTATTGGAACGCGGCGGTCGGGCCGGGATCGGCAGCCGCCAGCGCCAGCGCCTCCGACAGATCCACATCGCGCGACAACAGCGCCCGGCCAATCAGCGTGCCGGCGATATTGGGCACGTATTTCAGGCGCGCCACGTCATCAGCGCTGCGCACCGTGCCGCGCGCGATCACCGGGTGGCGGGTCTGCGCCGCAAGCCCGGTGAGAACCCCCAGACTGCCGTCGCTATCCTCGATATCGGCGTCGATATCGGTGACGATGATTCCCGCCAGCGGCACATCGTCGAACGCCTTCACATAGGTCTCCGGATCAAAGGCGCTGCGCGATTTCCAGCCCTCGGTCATCACCGACCCATCGTGGATATCCACCGCCAGCACGATCTGGTCGGGGTGTCGGCGCGCCAGTTCGCGCAGCAATTCGGGATCATGCGCCGCCATCGTGCCGATCACCACCCGGCCCGCGCCCCGGTCGATCCATCTGGTCACCCTCTCGCGCGCGCGAAATCCGCCGCCCAGTTGCACCGGAATGCCCGCAGCGCGGATGATCTCTTCGATCAATGCATCATTGTCATCATCGCCGCGCAGCGCGTCAATATCGGTCAGATGCATCCATGACGCGCCCGCCGCGGCAAAGCCGCGCGCAGTCGCCACCGGATCGACATGCCAGATCACCGGCTCATCCAGCCGCCCGCGCGTCAGCGACACGCATTTGCCGTTCATCAGTTCGAGTGTGGGATAGACGATCATGACACGTGCGCCCTCAATTTGCGATCACCCGCCCGGCACTGCCCGGACCCTGCACAAAATGCAGCCGATCGCGACGGGCTTGTATCGTCAAATCGGCATGATAAAGCCCGTTCACGCCCCCTTGCCGGGTTTCAACACGAAAAAGGCCCCCGCCATCCGGCAGGGGCCCTCATGCCCGAAGGCGTATCCCGTCGTCTTTACGACGCGTCGCTGATGAACTTCACCGCATCGCCGAAGGTCTGGATGGTCTCGGCGGCGTCATCGGGAATCTCGATGCCGAACTCTTCTTCGAAGGCCATCACCAGCTCGACCGTATCAAGGCTGTCCGCCCCCAGATCGTCGATGAACGAAGCGTTCTCGGTCACCTTGTCCTCTTCAACGCCGAGATGCTCGACGACGATCTTCTTCACGCGGTCTGCGATATCGCTCATGTCTTAATCCTCATCTTTCTCCGGGTCTGCCGACCCGCTTTCTGCCCCTGCCCAAGCCGGGAAGTGGCCATGGTGATGCCCCTCTCCGGGCGGCTCGGTGGTCCCGTCCTCACGGGCAGCCGGGCACTTCTCCCAGCCGGTCTGCGCCGCCTATAGCACATGGCGCGCCGTAGGCAAATCCTTTCGCAAGGCCCATGGGACGCTGTGCAAAGGATGGCGCAGGACCGCCGCAAACGGATCACGGCGGGGGGCTAAGCGCCTATCCCGTACCGACAATCCGGAGTTGAACAGCGCGCGCCCGGATCGTCCGTATCGTGGCTGCATCCCATGTCGCGCCCGCATGTCGGGCTTTGTTGCCAAGCCTCTCGCGGGCCGCGCGCAAGAATCAGAGCATCGCCATTCCGCCATTCACATGCAGCGTGCTGCCAGTGACATAGGCCGCCTCGGGGCTGGCCAGATACAGCACCGCCGCCGCGATCTCTTCGGGGGCGCCCATCCGCGCGGCGGGGATCTGGGCGTTGATCTTTTCTTTCTGCTCGTCGTTCAGCTTGTCGGTCATGGCCGTGGCGATAAAGCCCGGCGCAACCGCATTGGCGGTGATGCCTCGGCTGGCGACCTCGTAGGCGATGGATTTGGTCATCCCCACCAGCCCCGCCTTGGAGGCTGCGTAATTGGCCTGCCCGGGATTGCCGGTGGTGCCCACGATCGAGCTGATATTGATGATCCGGCCCCAGCGTGCCTTCATCATCGGGCGCATGACACCCCGGCACAGCCGCATCGACGAGGTCAGGTTCACATCCAGCACCTGCGCCCATTCCTCGTCGGACATGCGCATGAAGATCTGGTCGCGTGTGATCCCGGCATTGTTGACCAGGATATCCAGCCCGCCCATGGCAGCGATCGCCTGCTTGGGCAGCGCCTCGACCGCCTCGGCGTCGCCAAGATTGCAGGGCAGCACATGGGCGCGCTCGCCCAGTTCGCCCGCCAGCGCCTCCAGCGGCTCGGTCCTTGTGCCGCTGAGCCCGACACTGGCGCCCGCGCCATGCAGTGCCTTGGCGATCGCGCCGCCGATCCCGCCCGACGCGCCGGTGATCAGCGCGTTTTTCCCTGTCAGATCAAACATGCTCTTGCATCCTTTCGGTTCTGGCTTCCGGTTCTGGCGCCGGACCGCCCTCTGGCGACCCGGCCTGAAAATTCGCGCGCCCCGCGGCCTCAGCCGTTCATTGCCGCGACAGCGGCCGCGACATCCTCGGGCGTGCCGACGGCGCGGGTGGCAAGGTCGCGGTCGATCCGCCGCGCCATGCCGCTCAGCGCCTTGCCCGCGCCGATTTCCCAAAGCTCGCTCACACCCACACCCGCCATGTAAAGCACCGACTCGCGCCAGCGTACCGCGCCCGTGACCTGGCTGACCAGCAGCTTGCGGATCTCTGCCGGGTCGCTGACCGGCGCAGCCAGGACATTGGCCACCAGCGGCACCTTGGGCGCGGCCATTTCGACCCCGCTCAGAGCCTCTTGCATGACATCGGCGGCAGGTTGCATCAGCGCGCAGTGAAAGGGTGCACTGACGGGCAGCAACATGGCGCGCTTGGCGCCTTTTTCCTTGGCAATGTCCACCGCGCGTTCCACGGCGGCTTTTGCGCCCGAAACCACCACCTGTCCGGGGTCATTGTCATTGGCGGCCTGGCAGACCTCGCCCTGCGCGGCAGTTTCAGCCACCTCGCGCACGGCCTCCAGGTCAAGGCCCAGAATGGCGGCCATCGCGCCCTCGCCCACCGGCACGGCCTTCTGCATGGCCTCGCCGCGGATGCGCAACAGGCGCGCGCAATCGGCCAGGCTCAAGGCGCCCGCCGCCGCCAGCGCCGAATATTCGCCCAGCGAATGCCCCGCCACCATCGCGGCCGCATCCACGCCGACGCCCTCGGCCTCCAGCGCGCGCATCGCCGCCAGCGAGGTCGCCATCAGCGCGGGCTGGGCGTTCTGCGTCAGGGTCAGCTCATCCTGCTCGCCCGCCCAGATCAGCTTGCTCAGCTTCTCGCCCAATGCCTCATCGACCTCGTCGAACACGGCCTTTGCGGCCGGGTAGGCCTCGGCCAGCGCCTGTCCCATTCCGATGGTCTGGGCGCCCTGCCCGGGGAATACGAATGCTCGGCTCATTATGGTCTCCTGCCTCCCGAATAGCTGTGGTGCAACCCGATACCGCGCCTCGTGCACAGAGGCAACGCCCAACACCGACGCACGGCTTGTGTGCGCCCTGCGCCATTGCCCCGCCCGCGTGCTCGGCTAATGTCGCCTCAAAGGCCGCAACCATCAGGAGCCCCGCACGATGCCACTCAGCAATTCCATCACGACCTATGGCAGCGTCACCAAGACCTTTCACTGGCTGACCGCCCTGCTGATCCTGGCAATGTTCCCCCTGGGACTGATCGCCAGCGACCTCGCCCATGAGGTGCGCGGCACCGGCGCCAGCCCCGACGATTCCGCCCTGCAACTCGCCTCGACGCTCTTTTCGATGCACAAGACAATCGGCGTCGCGCTCTTCTTCGTGGCGCTGGCGCGCATCGCCTGGGCCATCGGCCAGCCCAAACCGGCGCTCCTGAACGGCGACAAACCGGCCGAGGCATGGCTCGCCGAAACCGTGCATTGGCTGCTTTACGGCTCGCTGGTGGCGGTGCCGCTCAGCGGCTGGATGCATCACGCGTCCACCTCGGGATTCGCGCCGATCTGGTGGCCGCTCAGTCAATCCCTGCCCTTCGTGCCCAAGGATCAGCAGGTCGCGGATATCACCGCAACGCTGCATTACCTGCTGCAATGGGTGCTGCTCGGGGCCATCGCGCTGCATGTGGCGGGCGCGCTCAAGCACCACTTGCTTGACGGCGACGCCACGCTGCGCCGGATGCTGCCCGGCCAGAACCCGGCCCTTCCGAGCGAACGTCAACCCGGCCATGTCCTGCCGCTCGTCACCGCTCTGGCGCTCTGGGGCGCGGTGCTGGGCGGCGCGGCCTATCTTGGCTGGTTCGCCCCCCCGGACCACGCCGCCGACAGCGCCCCACAGGGCGCTGCGCTCGAGACGGTGGAAAGCGAATGGGAGGTGCAGGATGGCAGCCTGCAAATCACCGTGGTGCAGATGGGGTCCGAGGTCACCGGCAGCTTCGCCGACTGGACCGCGTCAATCGACTACAGCGAAAATTCCGATTCGAACGGTCGCCACGGCAGCGTCGACGTGACCATCTCGATCCCCTCCCTGACCCTCGGCTCCGTCACCAGCGAGGCTCTCGGCGCCGATTACTTCAACGCCGAAGCCTTCCCCACCGCCAATTTCACGGCCGATCTCTTCAGGACCGAGCAGGGCCATGTGGCGCGCGGCACATTGCGCATCAAGGACGAATCCGTCGCCGTCGAAATGCCCTTCACCCTCGATATCGAAGGCGACAGCGCCACCGCCCAAGGCGGCCTCAGCGTGGACCGGCGCGCGTTCGGCATCGGCGGCGAGGGCACGGGCTCGCTTGCGGCCAGCGTCGATATCAGCTTCGACCTTACCGCCCGGCGCGCCGCCCCCTGACGTGCCCTGCCCTTCATTTGGCTTCAAATACCTCGGGGGGTCCGGGGGGCCGCCCCCCCGGCCTTGAGCGCAAGCCCCCTCCCCAAACGCCAAGGGCCTGCCAAATCAATGGCAGGCCCTTTCAACGTCAAGCAGCGCGTGTCACTCGGCCTTGCCGGCCTCGATCGAGATCATCACCTCGACCTCGTCGCTCACCGCGGGTACCGCGAAATCCATACCGTATTCCGACCGCTTGAGCGTGGTCGTCGCATCGAACCCGGCCCATGCCTGACCGTCCTTCATCGGATGCCCGTCGCTCTTGTTCAGCTCCGCTGCCAGGACGACCGACCTGGTCACACCGTTCATCGTCAGATCGCCGGTGATGTCGGCGGTGGTATCGCCCGTCACCTCGATCCCGGTCGAAGTGAAAGTGACCATGTCGCCCTCGGCAGCGCCAAAGAAGTCATCCGACATGAAATGCTGGAAACGCTTTTCCCATCCGGTCAGCATCGAGCGCACCGGGATCGACACGTTCACCGACGAATTGGCCGGATCATCCTGATCGAACATGATCTCGCCCTCGAAGCCCGAGAACATCCCGTAGGTCGTCGAGAACCCCAGGTGATCATACGAGAACACCACCTGGCTGTGGCTGGGGTCGAGGGTGTATGTCTCGGGCGCGGCGAATGCCCCGGTCGCCCCCATCGTCAGGGCTGCGGCCATTACCATATACTTCATCATTCGGTCTCCATGCTTGGATGATCGGTTGAAATCCGGGCTATATTCGCGGCCCCCGGGTCAACGGGCAACCCCCCAGAATTCAACATAACGTGTGGAGATCCGAACAGTCGCGCGCGCGTTCCTGTCACGCGCGCACTGAATGCACGCGCGCACTGAATGACCGGCATGAACCGCATGACCGTGTCAGTCAGCTTTACCTGGCGATATCAAGTGCCTCGCGCAGCGCCGTGCGGGTGCGTGCATCCGTCACCGGCACAGAGATCAGCTCGCAGCCGCGCGCGTCCCTCGCCGAAAAGACGCCGTTGAAAAGCGACACGTCCCTGAGCGCGGCAAGCTCATGGCTGGCCGCCAGCCGCGGCGCGCCACCCGGCGCGTATTCGATCAGGCGCAGCTCGCCCCTGGCGCGGTCGATCTGGATTTCCGGGGCCGGCGCGGCTTCGTTCAGCCCGCTCATCAGCATCAGCCCGACCACCAGCATCACCGCCGAAATCAGCAGCTTCACGATCAGCATCGACTCGTCGCCGGGTCCGGAGGGAACCATCCAGATCCCGACCGCCGCCATCATCAGCGCGGCGCCCAGGCACATGAACAGTGCCCGGTGCACCGGCGTGTCCGGGCGCTTCGCCTCATCAGGCGCCGCGATCCCGCGCTTCACGTCGCGCTGATAATCAGGTAGGGAAACCATGCTGCCACCTCCGGACCATTCTTGACTTCACTCTGCACACCCCCATTCAAGCGCCGAATTCGGGCATGAGTTGGGCAATGACGCGAAGAATTCTGGAAGGCCCGCGCGGGCCTTGCCCCGCCGGGAAATCCGTCGTATACGCGCCCTTCCTTCCGCAAGACGTTATGAACCGCGCAGTCTCTCGTGGCGGGGCCGCGGAAGGGATTACGGCCCGCCTTTGAAATGCGCCTTGAAAGAAGTGGAGATCACATGCCGCTTTATGAGCATGTATTTATCGCGCGCCAGGATCTGTCCAACGCGCAGGCTGAAGGCCTCATCGAACATTTCGGCTCGGTCCTGTCCGACAACGGCGGCAAGCTTGTCGACAGCGAATACTGGGGCGTCAAGACGATGGCCTACAAGATCAACAAGAACCGCAAGGGGCATTACGCCTTCCTGCGCACCGACGCCCCGGCGCCGGCGGTGCAGGAAATGGAACGCCTGATGCGTCTGCATGACGACGTGATGCGTGTCATGACGATCAAGACCGACGAACACGCCGAAGGCCCCTCGGTCCAGATGCAAAAGCGCGACGAACGTGACACCCGTCGTGAGCGCCGTTGATAACCGCCTGAAGAAAGGACACTAACCCATGGCTGCAAAACCGTTTTTCCGCCGCCGCAAGGTCTGCCCCTTCTCGGGCGACAATGCACCCAAGATCGACTACAAGGACACGAAGCTGCTGCAACGCTACATTTCCGAGCGTGGCAAGATCGTGCCCTCGCGCATCACCGCCGTCTCGGCCAAGAAGCAGCGTGAGCTGTCCCGCGCCATCAAGCGCGCGCGCTTCCTCGCCCTGCTGCCCTACGCCGTGAAGTAAGGAGAGAGCATCATGCAAGTTATCCTTCTCGAACGCGTGGCCAAACTGGGCCAGATGGGCGAAGTGGTCGATGTGAAATCCGGCTACGCCCGCAACTACCTGCTGCCGCAAGGCAAGGCGCTGACCGCTTCGGAGGCCAATATCAAGGGCTTCGAGGACCAGAAAGCGCAGCTTGAGGCACGCAACCTCGAAACCCGCAAGGAAGCCGAGAAACTGGCCGGCCAGCTTGATGGACAGCAGTTCATCGTGATTCGTCAGGCATCGGATTCGGGCGCGCTCTATGGTTCGGTCAGCACCCGCGACGCCGCCGACGCCGCCACAGCCGAAGGCTTCTCGGTCGATCGCAAGCAGGTGGCGCTCAGCCGCCCGATCAAGGAGCTGGGCCTGCACGACGTGGTCGTGACCCTGCACCCCGAGGTGATCGTCACCATGCAGCTCAACGTCGCCCGCTCGCCCGAAGAGGCCGAGCTTCAGGCGTCGGGCAAGTCGATCCAGGATGCCGCCGCCGAAGAAGAAGCCGCCGCCGATTACGAGATCGCGGAGCTCTTCGACGACATTGGTGGCGCCGCCTCGGATGACGAGGATCTGGCCGAAACCGTCGAGGACGTGCTGCCCGAGCAGGACGAGTCGGACGAGGACGACAGCGAGAAAAGCTGACGCCCGACACATCGGCAGACAACATCTGAACGGGGCCGTGCGATCCGCGCGGCCCCGTCCCTTTCAAGGCGTTTTTCTTGCTGTTTTTACGCACAGTTTGTGCTTTCAAACTCTGTTCCCGACGCCCCGGCGACCGCCCCTGCATTGCCTCTATGGTCTTGCGGCGGAATGTCGCCTATAGTCCCTAAATCTGCGGGCAGTGCGGAACAGGGGGAACCCGAACTGATCCAGGCGACGACATGAACAGGCGAATGGACCTGATCGACCTTGCCAGCACGCCTGACGGCGAGCTTGATTTCGTCGGTCATCTCAACAGGCTTTGCGATACGCTGGGTGTCGAACACGCCACCTATTTTTCGGCGAACCCGGTGACCGGAAAGATGCACGGCTTCACCACCTATCCCGATGAATGGAAGGAGCATTACGTCTCCGAACGGCTCCAGGCGCATGATCCCACGCTGCTGGCGGCACTGCGGTCAGTCGCGCCAGTGGACTGGCGGCGCCTCGAAAGCACCGATGGCTATCAGCGCGTGTTTCAGGACTCCCATGATTTCGGCCTGCCCGATCAGGGCGTGACGGTGCCGATCCGCGGGCTCTTCGGCGAGGTCGGTCTGCTTTGCGCCTGCGCGTCGGTGTCGCCGCGCGACTGGTCGGGCCTGCGCCGCGATATCATCGGCAGCCTGCTCAACAACGCGGTTCACCTGCATGACACGGTGATGAATTCCGAACCCCTGATGCGCACGCTGCGCCATCCCCGCCTCTCTTCGCGCGAGATCGAGATCCTGCAATGGATCGCCGCGGGCAAGTCGCAGATGGATGTCGGCGCGATCCTCGCCATCTCGCCGCGCACGGTCGAAGTGCACCTGCGCTCGGCGCGCGAAAAGCTCTGCACGATCAGCACCGCGCAGGCCGTGGGCCGCGGCGTCAGCCTGGGCCTCATTCAACCCGGATAAGATATCCCACTGTTGATCGACTCGCCATCTGCGTGTACCAAAGCGAGTCGCGTTAACCTTAACTACGGGATTCCCCTAGTATCGCAAATTCTGTGCATCGCTATCCTCACCCCCATGATCATCAATTGGGGAAGAAGATATGATCCTTGTAATCGATGCGTTGAATAAGCACCGTTTCGGCGGAATTCTGGACGAGATGTACAAGTTGCGCGCACGGGTGTTCCGCGATCGCATGGGCTGGGATGTGATGGTGCGAAATGGCCGCGAGATCGACCTCTTCGATCAACTCGACCCGGCCTACCTGGTGGCGCTTGACGGCTCCTATAACGTGGTCGGCTGCAACCGTATGCTGCAGACCACCGGTCCGCACATGCTCTCGGACGTGTTCCAGGACATCCTTTGCGGCGAGCCGCCACTGCGCAGCGCGACCGTCTGGGAAAACACCCGCTTCTGCATCGACACCGAGCGCCTCAAGCGCCCCGATGCGGACCGCACCGTATCCTATGCGGCCTGCGAGCTGATGGCCGGCATCGCCGAATACTCTTACGAGGCCGGCATCAGCGACGTGATCAGCGTCGTTGACCCGGCGATGGACCGTATCCTGAAACGCTGCGACAACGCGCCTTACGGCTACCTGGGCAAGACCGTGCAGATGGGCAAGACCAAGGCGCTCGCCGCGCTCAGCGACATCACCGAGGAGCGCATCGGGCGCATCCGCGCCTTCGCCGGGATCACCGGGGATATCTTCCTCGAGGATGACATGGTCGCCGAGGCCATCGCCGAACGCGCAGCCCCCGCAATGCCGATGGCGCTGCGCGACTATTGCGACGCCCAGATCGCCGAAGCCACCAACGAGACCGAACGCGAGGCCGCCCTCGCCCTGCAGCGCGAACTTGCGGGCATGTATCGCTCGCAACCCAGCTGCGACGCCTGACCATTACCGTCGCGGCACTCAAGGGACGGCGCGGACAATCTCCCCCGCCCGTCCCGGGGATGCGAACGAAAAAGGGCCGCTCCGGAAACGGGGCGGCCCTTTGTCTGTGTGTCACGCGGTAGCGTCAGACGTCACTCGTCGTCAAGCGCCTCGACAGCCTTTTCAAGATCGGCCTTGCCGACGTCCTTTTCCTCGATCTGCGCCAGCTCGGCGACATAGTCGATCACCTTGTCCTCGAAGATCGGCGCGCGCAGCTGCTGGCGCATCTGCGGGTTGTTCTGCACGAACTCGAAGAACTGGCGCTCCTGGCCGGGATACTGGCGGGCTTGCTCCATGACCGCCTGGGTCATTTCGGCATCGCTCACCTCGACCTCGGCCTTCTGGCCCAGCTCGGCCAGCAGCAGCCCCAGACGCACCCGGCGCTCGGCCAGCTTGTTGTGCTCTTCGGTGGGCTCGATCTCGGGGTGGTCATGACCCTGCACATCGGGGTTCTCTTCGTGCCACAGCTGATGCGCGATCTGCTTGGCCTCGGCCTCGACCATGCTGGGGGGCAGATCGAAGCTGACCAGCTTGTCCATCTCGTCCAGCAGGTGACGCTTCAGAACCGCCCGCGCGGCGCCGGCATATTCGGCTTCCAGCCGCTCCCGGATCTGCTCTTTCAGCGCATCGAGGCTCTCGGCGCCGTATTTGGTGGCCAGCTCGTCGTTGATCTCGGCGGCGACGGGTTCCTTCACCTCCTTGACCTTGCATTCGAACACGGCTTCCTTGCCGGCCAGATGCTCGGCCTGGTATTCCTCGGGGAAAGTGACGGTCACGTCCTTCTCCTCATCGACCTTCACGCCGACCAGCTGCTCCTCGAAACCGGGGATAAAGCTGTTGGAGCCCAGAACCAGCGGGTAATCCTCGGCCGCGCCGCCCTCGAAGGGCTCGCCATCGACCTTGCCGACGAAATCGATGACGACCTGGTCGCCATCCTTGGCTTTCGCGCCCTTCTTGCGCGCCTTGAAGTCCTGCGCGTTCTCGGCAAGGCTGCTCAGCGCCTCGTCAACGGCGGCGTCATCGGCCTTCACGACCAGGCGCTCGGCCTTGATGGATTTCAGATCGACCTCGGGGATATCGGGCAATGCCTCATAGGACATCTCGATCTCGACATCGTCACCCTCTTTCCACTCCTCGTTGGTCATCTTGACCGAAGGCTCGGCGGCGGGGCGCTCGCCCTTTTCCTCGAAATGGGCCGACATGGCGCCGTCCACGGCTTCCTGCATGGCCTCGCCCATGATCCGCTGGCCGAATTGCTTCTTCAGCAGCGCCAGTGGGACCTTGCCTTTGCGAAAGCCCTTCAGCTCGACTTCGGGCTGCGCCTCCTTGAGTTTGTCCATGACCTTGTCGTCCAGTTCCTGGGCGGTCAGGATCATCGTGTAGGCGCGTTTAAGGCCTTCATTCTGGGTTTCGGTGACCTGCATTGTCGTCCTCTCATATGCATCGGGCCGCGGAGGCGTCCGCGGCGGTCAAAATCAGCCGCCCTTCTAGGTGCGCCGCGCTCAGGGTGCAAGCAGAGTCTTGGGGGGTGGTGTGGCTTCGGCATCGCTGCGCCCTCGGGCGCGCAAACGCGATGCCCGCGCGTAAACCCTTGCCATCGTCGGGCCGCGGCACGGCGATCCAACCTCTGCGCCAATGCACTTTATCCCAAACACTGGCGCGCGCAGGGAATATCATGCACCTGGCCACACCCAATCGCCGGGCCATGACCGCGGCCCGGCGATGGCGCGGCGGCGCTACGCGCCGTCACCCCCCACCCTATCACTTCAACCGAAAGCGGTTACGCAGCCCGAGGCCAAGGAAGAACAGCAACACCACCCCGAAAGCAGTCTGAAGCCCCGCAACAAACTGTAACCAATCAGGGATGTGATCTCGCAGCAAGTCGGTGAAATACAGCCGATTGATCCCCAGAAACCCGAAAAGGTTGCCGAAAGACACACCCGCCGCCGCGCGGTAGCGGCTGTCCTGGATATCCGGCGGTAGGTCGGGCAAAACGCCCGAGTCGAAATGCCCCGCAAAGCAGGCGAATCCGAAGGCCCAGAAGAAAACCAGCAACCAGAAAGGTCGCGCCACCGAAATCCCGCTATCAGCCAAGCTCCGGTAGAGCCTGAAAAGCAACCAATGAAACCACGCGCCCTTGTCCCATTCGATCCGGGCCTTGCATCGCATCTCCTGCCGCAGGAAGAAATGCTCGAGGTCCGGATCGTAGATCTCCGCCGCGACCTGCCGCAAGCGGGTATAGGCCCGCTTACCCTCCTCGGCATTCTGCGGCGTTACCTCCGGCCACAGGGCCGGATCGTCGGAAAAGCTCGTGTCTTGATGAATCTTCCGGTGGAAAAACTTAGGCACAGCACCTTTGAAACGCGCGCCGCCAAAATCAGTCGTCCCATTGAACCGCCCATTCGAGAAATCAAGCGAGTCTCCGAAATGCGACTTCTGAAAACTAACAGACCCAGCAAAATGCGCACCAAAGAATGTTGCCCCTTCCAACATTCGCGCTGCGTCGAAATCAGCATCACGTTCAAAGCGTGCTTTTGGGAAGAACGCTTCTTTTCCAAAATATGCAGAATTGAAGTCGGCCTTCCCAACGAAATACGCTTCTTGAAAACTCGCTCCACTCGCAAAGTGGGTTTCTTTGGAAAGGGCGTTCTCAGCAAAATGTACTTTCGACAAATATACTGCCTTCGAGAAGTGAGCAGCTGAGAAATCAACCCCTCCGACAAAATGTGCCGCATCAAAAAATGCGGCCTCAACGAAGAAACACCTCTCGAGCGAAAAAGCCTTCGGGAAATATGTCGATGAAAACCGTGCTGACTCGTCAGCTTTAGGGACCACTTCCACTGGCGGAGTGCTCTGGAAGGAAAGCTGAAAGCGTTCAGAAAGCTGCTGCACCTCCACTTCGCTGAGTGGCGAGAGCTCTGCCTCGGAGAGACCCATCTGCTTTGCCAGTTCCAGCCGCTCTGCGTCGCACATCCCGCGACACATCCAACCATTCCAGAAACGACGGTTCCTGGCATGCAACTCATGATCGATGTAAAGGGCCTGCGTTTCCTCCTGCTCTCCCGCCACAGTCGCCAGCACGTACCACGGGTTTTTGCTGGCCGGGGTCAGTTTCACCCCGTCATTTCGCAACGCGCCGCCGTCCCCATATGTCTGCACAATCGCCCCCGGCGGCAGGTCCGGATCACTCAGCCCTTCACTCATCTCCACCTCACCGCTTGCCCGCCTGCGCCCAAGCCTATGCACCGCGCCGCCGCGTTGCAATCTATGGCTGCAAAGTGGGGCTGCTGAAAAGGGTACAGAACGCGCCTGAAATCGTACATCCCGCGCCGTGCGCCCTGTAAACTTCTGCTGCTCAGGGCAGGAATACCGACGCGATACCGACGTAATGCCAACGTGATACAGACGGCGATTTTCGTCGTTAACTTTGGGTCTGAAGGCGAGTCGCGCAAAAGTTAACGGATGGTGCCGCGCTTAGCCCCCGTCCCAAGTGCTCTCCGCCTCGGACAGCCGAATGCAACGGAGCATCATATCTGGTGCGGGTGGAGGGACTTGAACCCCCACGCCTTGCGGCGCCAGAACCTAAATCTGGTGCGTCTACCAATTTCGCCACACCCGCCCGGATAGCGCCCCGGCCGAGGGGACGGCGGGCGCTGC
>Ga0102928_1001169_pt1 | contig 16729 bp, 17 predicted proteins | sample SalPonR1_B_D1_MG_FD_78504 | JGI IMG/M metagenome (GOLD analysis project Ga0102928, IMG submission 78504) | Salt pond soil microbial communities from South San Francisco under conditions of wetland restoration - Salt Pond MetaG R1_B_D1_MG | ecosystem: Environmental > Aquatic > Marine > Intertidal...
GAGGTCGTTGGTGCCGAAGCTGAAGAAGTCCGACACCTCGGCGATCTCGTCGGCTCGGATCGCCGCACGCGGCGTCTCCACCATGGTGCCGATGGTGATCTTCGGCTTGCGTTTCATGCCGGCCAACGCATCGTCGATCTCGGCCTGCACCCAGCTACGAGCGAGGGCCATCTCTTCGCGGGTGACCGTGAGCGGGATCATGATCTCCACGATCGGCTTCTTGTCCATCTCGCGCAGCTTGGCGGCAGCCGACAGCAGCGCCCGCACCTGCATGGCGTAGAGCCCCGGCTTGATCACGCCGAGACGCACGCCCCGGGTGCCGATCATCGGGTTGTGCTCGGCCCACGTCTCGGCGGCGTCGAGCAGCTCCTGCTCCTTCTTCGTGAGGCCCTTGGTGGCCTCCTTGATGCGCAGCTCCTCCACCGACGGCAGGAACTCGTGGAGCGGCGGGTCGAGGAGGCGGATGGTGACCGGGAGGCCGTCCATCGCCTCGAGGATCTCCATGAAATCGGCTTCCTGCACGGCCCGCAGCTGTTCGAGGGCCTTCTCCTCCTGCTTCGGGGTGGAGGCCAGGATCATCTCGCGGACCACGGGCAGACGGTCGGGGGCCAGGAACATGTGCTCGGTGCGGCACAGGCCGATGCCCTCGGCGCCGAGCTCGCGGGCGTTGGCGGCGTCCTCGCCGGTGTCGGCGTTGGCCCGCACGCCGAGCTTGCCCTTGCGCACGGCGTCGGCCCACTTGAGGATCGTCTGGAACTCGTGTGGCGGCTCGGCGCTGCGCATCTCCATCGCACCGAGCACCACCTCACCGGTGGTGCCGTCGATCGAGATGACGTCGCCCTCCTCCACGACGGTGTCGCCGTCGAGGCCCACCACGGTGAACTGCCGGCCCTGGATCCGAATGTCCTCGGCGCCCACGATCGCCGGGGTGCCCCAGCCTCGGGCGACGACGGCGGCGTGGCTCACGAGCCCGCCCCGTGCGGTGAGGATGCCCTTGGAGGCCATCATGCCGTGGATGTCGTCGGGGCTGGTCTCGTTGCGGACCAGGATCACGTCCTCGCCACGCTCCTGCGCGGCAGCAGCTTCGTCGGCGGTGAAGTACACCCCGCCGACCGCGGCACCCGGCGACGCGCCGAGGCCCTTCGCCAGGACGAGGCCCTTGGTGGCGAACTGCGGGTGCAGCACGGCGTCGAGATGTTCGGCTGACACGCGAGTGATGGCCTCTTCGCGGCTGATCTTCCAGCGGTGCGAACCCTTGCCGGTGCCCTTGGTCATGTCGACGGCCATCTTCAGCGCCGCGGCGCCGGTGCGCTTGCCGATGCGGGTCTGCAACATCCAGAGCTTGCCCTGTTCGATGGTGAACTCGGTGTCGCACATGTCGGTGTAGTGCTCTTCGAGCCGCTTGAAGATCTCGAGCAGGTCGGCGTGGATCACCGGGAAGTGCTTCTTCATGTGGTCGAGGTCCTCGGTGTTGCGGATGCCCGCCACCACGTCCTCGCCCTGGGCGTTCACCAGGAAGTCGCCGTAGGGCTTGTTCTCGCCCGTGGCGGCGTTGCGGGTGAAGCCCACGCCGGTACCGGAGTTGTCGTCACGGTTGCCGAACACCATGGTCTGCACGTTCACCGCGGTACCGAGCTCGTGGTCGATCTTCTCGCGGACGCGGTAGGCGATGGCACGCGCCCCGTTCCAGCTCTTGAACACGGCCTCGACGGCCCCGTCGAGCTGATCGCGCGGCTTCTGCGGGAACGGCTTGCCCGTCGCCTTCTTGACGATGGCCTTGTAGTCGTCGCAGAGCTCCTTGAGCGCCTCGGCGGGGATCAGATGGTCCATCCGGACGCCGGCAGCTTCCTTGGCGGCGTCGAGAGCGTGCTCGAACGGCTCGCCGTCGACACCCAGCACGATGCGGCCGTACATGGCGATGAAGCGCCGGTACGAGTCGTACGCGAAGCGCTCGTCGTCGGTGGAGTGAGCGAGGCCCTCCACGCTCTGGTCGTTGAGGCCGAGGTTGAGGACGGTGTCCATCATGCCCGGCATCGAGAACTTGGCACCCGAGCGGACGCTCACGAGCAGCGGGTCGAACGGGTCGCCCAGCTTGCGGCCCATCGCCTTCTCGAGCTTGAACACGTGCTTGGCGATCTCCTCGTCGAGACCATCGGGCCAACCACCGTGCATGTAGTCACGGCAGGCGTCGGTGGAGATCGTGAAGCCCGGCGGCACGGGGAGCTTCAGCACACTCGTCATCTCGGCGAGGTTGGCGCCCTTGCCTCCCAACAGGTCCTTGTACTCCATCGGAGGGCGGCGGTGCTTGTGATCGAAGGCGTAGACGTAGGGCACGGCGCCCGAGTCTACGCAAGCTCCGGGCTCCGCCTCCTGATTCCGCCCGGATGGATCTAGCCTCGGATGCACCATGTTCCGGCTGTTCGGCTTCCCCGTCCACGTGAGGCCCGGCTTCGTGATGTTCATGGTGCTGATCGTGGTGCTCTACGGCAACGAGTTCGGCATCTGGCTCGCGGGGTCGTTGGCGGCGTTCACGCTGCTGCACGAGCTCGGTCATGCCGTCGCCGCGCGGCGCGCCGGGGCCCGTGCCGAGATCTCGCTCAACTTCCTCGCCGGCTACGCCTCGTTCGTCCCGACACGCCCGCTGTCGCGCGCCGAGCATGCGTGGATCTCGTTCTCGGGTCCGGGCATCCAGATCGCCGCCAGCCTGGCGCTGCTGGTGGCGATGGGCGCCAACCCGCTCGAACCCTCCACCCTCGACGACTCGGCCGCCCGCTACGCGATCTGGTGGGCGGGTCCGGTGATCGGGTTGTTCAACCTCGTTCCCATCCTGCCGCTCGACGGCGGCAACATCGTGATGACCGGGCTCGACCGGTTGCTGCCCGAGGGCCGGGCGGAGCGACTGATGATCTGGTTCTCGCTCGGCGTGACGGCGGCCGTCACGGTGCTGGCCTTCTCGAACGACCGCTACCGGGGATTGATCCTGGTGATCGGCTTCCTGCTCGTCACCCAGCTCCAGATCCTGGGGTCGATGAAGGAACCCACCTCGCCGTGGGCCGACGCCCACGAGGCGCTGCGGGCCGGCAAGGACGCCAAGGCTCGCAACCTGCTCGTGGCCGCACTCACCCAGCACCGGCCCGACCGGCCGCCGCAACCCGTCACGCTGTCCCCGGCCGAGGTGGCCGAACTGATCGAACTCCTCCCCGATCCGCTGCCCACCGGCGACCCCTGGAACGAGTACGTGCTCGCCAACCAGCTGATGCGCATCGGCCGCTTCGAGGACGCCGCCCACTACGCGGCCGACGCCTACCGGCGCCACCCGCACACGCTCGCCGCAGCGACGGTGGCCCGGGCAGCGGGCGCACTCGGCGACCAGGCCACGGCCATCGGCTGGCTCCGGACCGCCGCCGATGCCGGGACCTCGCCGACGGGCCTGGCCACCATCATCGACGACTCCCCCGAACTGATCGGCGTGCGCCTGCATCCCGACGTCGTGCGGATCCGTCGCACCCTGGTGACCGCTCCGATCGCCTGATCGGGTGAAGGAACTGTGAACTCCGCGGATGACGTTTTCCCGGAGCTCCGTCTGGATACGGTGGGGGTTCATGCGCCAGCGGCGGACGGCTCTCCTGATTGCGTCACTGATGGTCCTCGCCGCGTGCGCCGAGTCGACCGCGTCGGGCACCCGGCAACCGATCGCCGCCCCCGACGGCGCTGCTGCACAGCCCGACGAGGACTCGCCCGACACGTCCGCCGCCGACACGTCCGCCGCCACGTCGACCGACGCCGACACCACCACGAGCTCCGCCGAGTCCACCACCAGCAGCAGCACGACCACCACCACCGTCGCCGAGCTCGAGGTGTACGACGCTGACTGCGTCGTGCGGGTGCAGCCCGGCGAATCACTCAGCCTCATCGCCGACAGCCGTGACGACGAGCTGGTCACCGTGGCCACCATCCGCGCCGAGAACGGCCTCCCCGACGACCTGATCCAGCCCGACCAGCTGCTCGACGTGTGCATCGACAACGGGCTCGACGACATCACGGGCGAACAGCGGCTCGAGCGCAACCAGGCGATCGTCGACGAGGAGACCGCGGAGTCCGTCGTCGTCCAGCAGGCCAAGCTCAACGAACTGTTCGTGCCGTTCGGCTTCCCCGAGATGCCGGTCGACGGGATCTCCGGGCCGGTCACCCGTCGTTCGCTGTGTGCCGCACGGTTGGCGCTCGGGCTCCCCGTGAACCGAGCAGACATGGAACCGGGCAGCCCCGAGATGGAGGCCCTGTTGGCGACACCGGCCCTGCCGACACCGCCGAACATGGCCAGCGACGGTCGCTGGATCTTCATCGACCTCACCTGCCAGGTGCTGATCACGGGCGAGGGCCCCAACCTGGTCAACGTGTTCCCGACCTCCACCGGCGAGCAGGACTACGAGACCCGCCTGCAGGAGCGCACCCGGGCATTCCGTTTCGATCCGGCTCTCCAGAACGACGGCTGGCACAACTCGACCGACTTCCCCGTGGAGGTCGACAACCCGCTCAACGGCAACATGTACAAGCCGCTCTACTTCGACGGCGGGCAGGCGATCCACGGTGCCAACAACGTGCCCACGAGCCCGCAGAGCAAGGGCTGCGCCCGGCTGCGCCCCAGCCACCAGGATCAGCTGATCGCCTGGCTCGGCCTCGCCGACGCCGACGGCCCCACCAACTCGCGTGACCGCATCAACGCCACGGTCACGGTCCGCGGTGACTACACCCTCGGCTGACCGGACCGCCCCTCCCTCCACCCCCAACGCGTGAACACCTTGCGGCGCACGACCGCACACTGTTCACGCGTTGCGGAGGTCACTCGCGCAGGTGGACAGGCGCTCGACCGACATCGGCGCCACGCTTCACGTAGCCGAGGGCTGCGCCGCCGGCGACGCTGGTGACGGTGCCGACCTCGTTGCCGTCGCCGTCGAGGACCGGAGCGCCGACCGACACGCCCTCGGCCACGTCGGCACCGATCTCGAGGATCCGCAGGCGACGCGGGGCGTCGGCGCCACGTGAATCCATGCGTTCCACCAGTTCCTGGCCGGGGTAGCACCCCTTGGTGAAGTTCACCGACAGCGGGACCACACCGGTCACTGCGGGGATCGTCTCCTCCGGCACGATCTCGGCGCCCATGCGCGGCCAACCGGCAGCCACGCGGGCCGCCTCGTGGTCGGCCGAGGGCTCGTCCGCGTCCGCCGGCTCCACCGACAGCTCGGCGTCGACGCGGATCCTGAACCGGTTCAGCCTCGCCGCCAACCGCTCACCGAAGCCCGCGTCGGTGTCGAACACGAACGTGTGGTCGTCGGTCCGGGTGACGCGGGCCAGCGTGTCGACCTTGCCGGTGGGGGCGAGCACGAGCGTCCAGCGGCTCTCGCCCACCTCCTGGTCGCGGATCTCCTGGGCGATCTGCGACTGCAGGTACGACGAGGCGTCGGGACCGTGCACGGTCACCCGGTCACGGGCGGCGGGATCGATGAAGTCGGCGATGATGTCGGACGGGGCGTTCACGTTCCCAGTCTGCCGTGGCACACTGCGCACCGCATGAGTGACGACGATTTCCACGACGGCGGCACGAGCCGGATCGACGAACTGGCGCAGCGGACGGTGGACTCGTTCATGACGCTGGTACGGCGCGGCACGGCACTCGCCGGCGGCACCCTCGCCATCGTCCTCGTCGTCTGTGTCGGCAGCTTCGCCCTCGGCGTCGCCGCCCTGTCCGACGGCATCCAGACCGTGTGGATCGTGCTCGGCGGACTCTCGGCGCTGGTCGCCATCGGGGCGGTCGTGGTGGCGATCTGGCGTCTGTTGCTGATCCGAACGCTCTCGGTGTCGCTGGTGAAGGAACTGCACGAACTCATCTCCAGCGATCCGAAGTCCGAACGGGTCGTGATCGAGACCGTCGAGTCGAGCGACGGGGTGCAGGACGAGAGCGCCATGGTGATGTCGCGCCAGTTCTTCTCGATGCAGCAGTCGGTCGGCCCGCGTGCCGCCAAGTTCGTGGCGCTGGGCACCGCACTGCGCTCGATCACGACGTTCCCGCTGCTGATGCTGCTGGCGACGGTGATCACGATCGGCTTCGCCGGGCTCGGCCTGATCTTCCTGCTCGCCCTCGCCCTCTGAGAAGCGACAGCGGGGTCAGACCCCGCTGTCGCTTCTGGGTCAGGCGGGTGTGCCGGCGGCGCGGCGGGCGGCGGTCATCCGGCGGGCGGCGGGGATCGCCGCCAGGAGGGCGGCGGCCTTGTTGCGGCACTCCAGGTCCTCGTCGTCGGGGACCGAGTCGGCGACGATGCCGGCACCGGCCTGCAGGCTGGCGACCCGGCCGTCACCGGTGACGAACATCGTGCGGATGGCGATGGCCGTGTCGAGGTTTCCCGACCAGTCGACGTAGCCCACCACCCCGGCGTACGGGCCACGCTTCACGGGCTCGAGCGAGTCGATGATCTCCATCGCCCGCACCTTGGGAGCGCCCGACACCGTGCCGGCGGGCAGGGTGGCGCGCAGCACGTCGATCGGGCCGTACTCGTCGCGCAGGTCACCCGACACCTGCGAGGTGAGGTGCATCACGTGGCTGTAGCGCTCGAGCGTCATCAACTCGTCGACATGCACCGAACCGAACTCGGCCACCCGCCCCACGTCGTTGCGGGCGAGGTCGACCAGCATCACGTGCTCGGCCCGCTCCTTCGGGTGCTCGATCAGCTCGGCCGCCATCCGCCGGTCGTGCTCGTCGGTGCGGCCCCGCCGTCGCGTGCCGGCGATCGGGCGGGAGATCACCCTGCGGTCGAGCAGCTGCACCATCGGCTCGGGCGACGAACCCACGATCGTCAACTCCGGGTGGCGCACGAAGTACATGTACGGCGACGGGTTCACCTGCCGCAACACGCGGTACACGTCGAACGGGTCGGCCTCCAGGTCGAGGTCGTACCACTGGGCGAGCACCACCTGGAACACGTCGCCGGCCACCACGTGCTCCTTCGCCACTTCCACGGCGCGCTGGTACATGCCGCCGGGCATCGACGACACCAGCGCGGGCAGCTCGTCGTCGGACGACGGCGGAGCAACCGGTGTGTAGGGCAGCGGCTGGGCGAGGTCGTGCACCGCCTGCTCCACCCGGGCGACCGCAGCGTCGTACGCCGCGTCGAGGTCGTCACCCGACAGCCCGATCGTGGGGACGCTCTCGATGAGGTACACCCGCTGGCGCCAGTGGTCGAAGGCCGCCAGCGACCCGATCACCGACATCACCGCATCGGGATAGCTGCGGTCGTCGACGGGCACGTCGGGCAGGTGCTCGACCTCGCGGATCACGTCGTAGCCGAGGAACCCCATCACGCCCCCGTGGAGAGGCGGCAGGTCGTCGAACACCGGGCTGCTGTACGCGTCGAGCAACGCCTCGAGGGCGGCCAGCATCCCGTCGCCGGTGGGGATTCCGTCGGGCAGCGGCCCGTCGAGTTCCACCGTGCCGTCGCGCAGGATCAGGGTGGCGGACGGGTCACGGCCCACGAACGAGAACCGAGCCCACCGCTCGGCGCCCTCCACCGACTCGAGCAGGAAGCCGGGCCGGTCGCCGACCAGCTTGGCGTAGGCCGCCACCGGCGTCTCGAGGTCGGCGAGCAGCTCGGTCCACACGGGCACGATCGTGTGGTCGGCGGCATACGCGCGGAACTCCTCGCGGGTGGGCTGGAACCGCATGGTCGTCGACCCCGCCTCAGCCGAACGACCGGAAGAAGCAGGTGCGCTCGCCCGTGTGGCAGGCTCCGGCACCTTCCTGCTCCACCTTGAACAACAACGTGTCGCCGTCGCAGTCGAAGTAGGCCTCGCGCACGAACTGGCGGTCGCCGCTCGTGTCGCCCTTGCGCCAGAGCTCCTGCCGGCTGCGCGACCAGTACACCATCCGTCCCTCGGCGAGCGTCATCCGCAGCGACTCCTCGTTCATCCAGGCCATCATCAACACGTCGCCGTTGTGGACGTCCTGGGTGACCACGGGCACGAGGCCGTCGGCGTTGTAGGTGACCGCGGCGAGCTGCTCGGGGGTGGCAGCGATGGTGTTCTGCATCGGGCCAGCCTAGAGATAGAGCCCGGTCGAGGCCTCGATGCGTTCGGCCGCCACGGCGTGCAGCTCGCGTTCGCGCAGCATCACGTAGTCCTCGCCCTGCACCTCGACCTCGTAGCGGTCGTCGGGGCTGAACAGCACCTTGTCGCCCACCTCGCACGAGCGCACGTTCTGGCCCTGGGCGACCACGGTGGCCCAGATCAGACGCTTGGAGACCTGGGCCGTTGCGGGAATGACGATGCCACCGGACGACGTGCGTTCGCCGTCACGGTCGGAGATCCGCACCAGGACGCGGTCGTTGAGCATCTTGATCGGGAGCTTGTCGTCGCCACCGGCCAACGGGTTCGCCATGGCGGCCAGGGTACCGTCGGTCGGCGTGAGCGATCCTTCCGACGCCCGAACGCCGACGATCCGGCCGGTCGAGTTCGAGACCGCCGACGGCGTGACGCTGGCCGGCGACCTCGCCCTGCCGGACGGCCCGACCGGGAAACTGTCGGGGGCCGCCATCGTGTGCCACCCACATCCGCAGTACGGCGGCAACCGGTTCGACCATGTGGTGACCGCCCTGTTCCGGGCGCTTCCTGTCGCCGGCGTGGCGGCCCTGCGCTTCGACTTCCGCCGCAGGTTCGACGACGGCATCGGTGAGCGCCTCGACGCGGCCGCTGCCCTCGACCAGCTCGCCGACGAACTGATCGGCGCATCGGCCGGGCCGCCGAGCGGTGACACGAGCGCCGGCCCGCCTCCGCTGGTGGCCGCCGGCTACTCGTTCGGTGCGATGATCGCGGCGTCGCTCGACGATCGACGGATCGCGGCGCGCATCCTGGTCGCTCCCCCGCTGGCCGTGATGGCGTCGACGACGGAGCCGCCCGGCACCGATGTGCCGACGCTGGTGCTGACCCCGGCCCACGACCAGTTCAGCCCACCGGAGGCGACGCAGGCGATCCTCGACCGCTGGACGGCTGCGGGCACGGCGCCGATCGACCATCGCACGATCGAGATGGCCGACCACTTCCTCCACGGCGCCACCGCCCGCGTCGCCGCCGACTCGACCACCTGGCTGACCGCCCTCCTCACACCCCGAAAAATGCCTGGTTCCTAGCGCTCAGCGCTACGAACGGGGCATTTTTCGGAATTCTGGGGGTCAGGAGGCGACGGCGGCCTCCATCTCCTCCTTCACCTCGGGGGTGATCCGCGGGATCACGTCGAGGGCGCCGAAGTTCTGCTCGACCTGGCTGACCTTGGAGGCGCCGGTGATCACCGTCGACACGTGCGGGTTGAGCGTGCACCACGCCAACGCCAACTGCGCCATCGTGCAGTCGAGCCGCTCGGCGATCGGGCGCAGACGCTCGACCCGTTCGATCGCCTCGGCGTCGGTGAGCCGGCCCGCCAGCCACTCGTAGCCCGACAGCGCCGCTCGCGAGTCCTCGGGGATGCCGTCTTTGTACTTGCCCGTCAGCAGGCCGGAGGCGAGCGGGCTCCAGATGGTGTTGCCGTAGTCGAAGTCGGCGTTGATCCGGGCGTACTCGCGCTCGACCTTCCGGCGCTCGAGCAGGTTGTACTGGCTCTGCTCGGTGACCGGCTTGTGCAGATGATGCCGCTCGGCGATCTCGATCGCCCCGCGGATCTCGTCGGCCGACCACTCGCTCGTGCCCCAGTAGAGCGCCTTGCCCGAGGTGATGATGTCGTGCATCGCCCACACCGTCTCCTCCAACGGCGTGTTCGGATCACTGCGATGGCAGTACAGCACGTCGACGAAGTCGAGGCCGAACCGCTCGAGCGACGCATCGATCGCCTGCATGAGGTACTTGCGGTTGAGGGTGCTGCGCATGTTCGGGGTCTCGCCGTGGATCCCCCAGAACACCTTGGTGGTGACCACGTACGACCAACGCTCCCAGCCCAGCTCGCGCAGCGCCCGCCCCATGATCTCCTCGCTCTTGCCGCCCGCGTAGGCCTCGGCGTTGTCGAAGAAGTTGCAGCCCGCCTCACCGGCGGCGGCCATGCAGTCGATCGCCAGGGTGTCGTCGAGCTGGGTGTTGAAGGTGACCCAGCTGCCGAACGACAGCACACTCACCTTCAAGCCGGTGTTGCCGAGGCGGCGGTACTCCATGTTGGGATTGACGTTGGGTGTAGCCATGGCGCCGACCATACCCACGGCGGCGCCGTCACGTCGCCGTCGGCGGCACCGTGGAGGCACGATCGGCGGCGATCTGTGCCTCCATCGTCGCCAGCACGTCGCCACGCAACGCGTCGACCGTACGGGCGTAGGCCGACGGATCGAGGGTGGCGGCCATCTCCGCTGCCACGTCGACCGCCCGGTCGAGCAGCTCGTCGGCCGGCACCACCTCGTCGAGGTAGCCGACGTCGACCGCACCACGCGGTGTGGTGATCCGGGCGTTCGCCACCGCGCGTTGGAGATGCCGCTTGCTGAGACGTTCCGTGGCGATGGTGAACGCCCAACCCGGCAGCACCATCTTGATCGCCACCTCGTTGAGACCCACCTTGGCAACCACGTCGGCTCCGATGCGCACATCGCAACCGAGCAGCACGAGTGCTCCCGCCGCAAGTGCGTGGCCGGTGCTCGCCGCCACCACGGGCACCCGGCTGCCGTACAGACGGCGCACGAGTGCGCCACCGTCGGCGACGAGCCCGATGATCGCGTCGAGGTCGGAGCCGGTCATCACGCCCAGGTCGAACCCGGCCGAGAACCGGCCCGGCCGCCCGTGGAGCACGACGGCGCCGATCGAGTCGTCGCTCTCGGCCTCGTCGATCACGTCGTGGAGCGCCGTGATGATGTCGGTCGACAACGCATTGGCCTTGCCGTCGTCGAGATGCACGATCAGCACCCCGTCGCGTCGTTCGGTCGTGACTGCGGAGGACGTCATACCCCGACGCTACGCAACCGGCCCACCGCCGACCGCAACCGACGGCCGACCCGCCGATCTCCGGGGGGATCCGCGCCGACAGTCAGGAGACCGGACGGACGTCGATGCCGGCAGCGGCCATCTCGGCCTTCGCCTCGGCGACGGTGTGTTCGCCGAAGTGGAAGATCGATGCCGCCAGCACGGCGTCGGCGCCGCCCTCGGCGACGCCTTCCACGAGATGGGCGATCGTGCCCACGCCACCACTGGCGACCACCGGCACGGTCACCGCGTCGCAGACGGCTCGGGTGAGTTCGAGATCGAACCCCGCCCGGGTGCCGTCGCGGTCCATCGAGGTCAGCAGGATCTCCCCGGCGCCGCGCGCCACCGCCTCACGCGCCCACTCGAGGGCATCGATGCCCGTCGGCGTGCGCCCCCCGTGGAGGTACACCTCCCACGACGGCTCCGACGACGGCTCCGACGACGAGCCGTCGGCGCGGCGCTTGGCATCGATGGCGCACACCACGCACTGCACGCCGAACTCGGCGGCGATCTCGGTGATCAGCTCGGGCCGCTCGACGGCGGCCGTGTTCACGCTCACCTTGTCGGCGCCGGCGCGCAACATCCGTCGGGCGTCCTCGAGGGTGCGGATGCCACCACCGACCGTGAACGGGATGTACACCTCGTCGGCGACGCGCCGCACCATGTCGACCGTGGTGTCGCGGTTGTCGCTCGACGCCGTGATGTCGAGGAACACCAGCTCGTCGGCCCCCTCCAGGTCGTAGCGGGCGGCCAGTTCCACCGGATCGCCGGCATCGCGCAGGTCGACGAAGTTGGTGCCCTTCACCACCCGTCCGGCGGTGACGTCGAGGCACGGGACGACGCGTGCGACCCTCATCGGAGGGCCTCCAGCGCCTCGGTCACCGTGAACCGGCCCTCGTACACGGCCTTGCCGGTGATCACCCCTCCGAGGTTCGGGATCGAGGCGAGCGCACGCACGTCGTCGAGGCTCGACACGCCGCCACTGGCGATCACCGGCGCCGTCGCCTGCTCGGCCGCCCGTGTGAGCCCGTCGACGTCGGGGCCGACGAGCATCCCGTCGCGCCCGATGTCGGTCACGACGAAGACCTCCGCCGCGGGGAACAGGTGCAGCGCATGGTCGAGCTGGAGGCCACTGCCCTCCGTCCAGCCGTGAACCGAGACCTCGCCGTCGCGATGGTCGAGGCCCACGGCGACCGGCACCACATCGGACACCACGTCGACCAGCTCCGGGTTGCTCACGGCGGCGGACCCCATCACGACGCGACGGACGCCCGCCTCGGCGAGCTCCTCGGCGTCGCTGCGAGTGCGGACCCCACCGCCGGTCTGCACCGACGCCCGGCCGTCGACCGCAGCGGTGATGGCGGCCACCACCGGCCGGTTGACCGCGTCGCCCGAGCGGGCGGCGTCGAGATCGACCACGTGGATCCAGACGGCGCCGTCGTCCACGAACGAGCGGGCCACCGCCACCGGGTCGTCGCCGTACACCGTGGAGTCGGCGTAGTCGCCCTGGCGGAGCCGCACCACGCGGCCACCCAACAGGTCGATGGCGGGATACAGCTCGATCACGACGTTCCTCCGGCTCGCCCGGCCACGTCGACGAAGTTGGCCAGCAGCTGCAGACCCGGCCGGCTGGACTTCTCGGGGTGGAACTGCACGGCGAACACGTTGCCGAGCCGGAAGGCCGCGTTCAGCGTCGTGCCGTACTCCACCGTGGCGGCCACCACCGCCGGATCGTCGGGCACGCCGTGCAGCGAATGCACGAAGTAGAGGTAGGCGTCGTCGCCGAGGCCGCGCAGCATCGGGTCGTCGGGCATCCGGACGTCGAGCCGGTTCCACTGCATCTGGGGGATCTTGGGGCCGGGCGGGATCCAGGCGACCGTGCCGGGGATCACGTCGAGGCCGTGGGCGTCGTCGTCCTCCTCCGACTTGGTGAACAGCATCTGCATGCCCACGCAGATACCCAGGAACGGGCGACCCGACGCCACGGCGTCGTGTGCCGGCCGCTCGAGCCCCACCGTTCGCAGTGCGTCCATGCAGGCTCCGAAGGCCCCGACGCCGGGCAACACCACTCCGGCGGCGTCGGCGATCAGGCCGGGGTCGGCGGTGAGGCGGGCGTCGGCGCCACTGCGCTCGAGCGCTTTCTGGGCCGAGTGGAGATTCCCGATGCCGTAGTCGAGGACGGCGATCAACGGAGCGGGTCGCCCCGGGACGTCGTCGGTCACAACACGCCCTTCGTCGACGGCACCCCGCTGCGGTCCTCCACACGCACGGCGTCACGTAGCGCCCTCGCCAGCCCCTTGAAGGTGGCCTCGATGATGTGGTGCACGTTGCGGCCGCGCACCAGCTCGACGTGCAGCGTGATGGCGGCGGCGGTGGCGAACGACGCCACGACGTGCTCGGCCAGCTGCGGGTCGAACGCCGGGTTCCCGAGCGGGAGCACCTCGGGCATCGGCACGTGCCATTCCACCCAGGGACGCCCGGAGAGATCGAGCGCCACGTCGACGAGCGCCTCGTCCAGCGGGTACCGGCCACTGGCGAAACGGCGCACACCGGCCTTGTCGCCGAGCGCCTCGCCGAACGCCTCGCCCACGGCGATGGCGACGTCCTCCACCGTGTGGTGGGTGTCGATGTGCAGGTCGCCGGTGGCGTGCACGACGAGGTCGAACCCACCGTGGCGCCCGAGCTGGTCGAGCATGTGGTCGTAGAACGGGATCCCGGTCGACACGTCGGTGACGCCCGTGCCGTCGAGGTCGATCGACACCTCGATCGAGGTCTCCTTGGTGTCGCGGCGGCGGGTGGCGGTACGGGTCATGCGGTGGCTCCTGAGGCCTTTGGTGACGTCGTCGATGCGGTGGCTGCATCGAGCACGTCGGTGAGTGCGTCGAGAAAGGCGGAGTTCTCCTCGGGCGTGCCGACGGTGACCCGCAGGCAGTCGGTCAGCCGTGGCCAGCTCGAGCAGTCGCGGATCAGCACGCCGCGGTCGACCAGCCCCTGCCACACCGTCGGGCCCTCGCCGGACCCCACACGGAACAGCACGAAGTTGGCGCCGCTCGGGAACACGTCGATCGGCAGCTCCGCCAGGCGGTCGACGATGCGCGTGCGCTCGTCGACGATCTGGCGGACGCGCCGGTCCATGTCGCCGGAGAAGCGCAGGGCGAGGCGGCCGGCGATCTGCTTCACGGCGTCGAGATGGTACGGGAGCACCACCTTGTCGAGCTCGGACACCAGCCAGCGCGGCCCGACGAGGTATCCGAGCCGTGCTCCCGCCATCGACCAGGTCTTGGAGAACGTCCGCGTCACCACGAGCGGACGGGTCTCGTCGACGAGATCGAGTGCGGTCCAGTCGGCGAACTGGGCATAGGCCTCGTCGACCACCACCAGGCCCGGTGCCAGGTCGAGGAGCTGCTCCACGCGCTGGCGGGGCTCGATCATCCCCGTCGGGTTGTTGGGCGACGTGAGGAACACCACGTGCGGGGCATGGTCGTGCATCACCCGTTCGACCTCGGCCGCATCGAGGGTGAAGTCGTCGGCCCGCTCGCCTTCGACCACCGTGGCACCGGTGACCCGTGCGATCTGGGCGTGCATCTGGTAGGTCGGCTCGAACGTGGCGACGGTCCGACCGGGCCCGGCGTAGGCGAGCAGCACGGTCTGCAGCACCTCGTTGGACCCGTTGGCGACGAAGATCTGGGCCGGATCGACCCGGTGGAGGTCGGCGAGCGCCTCCCGCAGCTCGGTGGCCGCCCGGTCGGGGTACCGGTGCCACGGCACCCGGGACACCTCCGCGGCGACGGCGTCGCGGAAGGCGACGGGCGGCGGCAACGGCGACTCGTTGGTGTTCAACCGCACGGCCACGTCGACCTGGGCGGAGTGGTACCCCTCGAGCGCACGGAGATCGGGACGGACGGGGATCACCGGGGGCAGTGTAGAGGGACCATCGGCCGGCCTCCCGCTAGCGTTTCGCCGATGGCCGCATCATCCGCGTCATCATCCGCGTCGACGGCTGCCGAGCTCGGCACGATCGCCGACAACGTCGCGCAGTACCGCCGTCGCGTCGCCGATCTCGCCGAGCCGTGGATCGGCACCGAACGTGAGGACCTCGTCACGGCGATCCACGAGGCGGAACGCTCGCTGCGCACCGCCGAGCGGAACCTCGTGCGAGCGATGCGCACCGCCGACTGAACAGGCGAACTCGGGCGAAAACGCGGCGACGGCCCCTGGTGGAGGGGCCGTCGCTCGGTGCGAGGCCAGGAGGCGGATCCCGGCCGTCGCAACAAACCAGGTGGCGGGAACCTGGTTGCACACCGACACTACACGGACGCTGTTGCGTCCTCAACAGCCGGAGCGCGCGTTGACGCGAGGTTGATGAGTTGGCGGAGCTTCGCTGATCAGTGGGCACGGAGCCGGCTGGAGGGGCAGAAGTCCTCCAGCACGCACCGCTCGCACTCGGGTTTGCGGGCGAAGCACACCCGCCGGCCGTGGAGGATCATCCGCAGGCTGAAGTCGCCCCGTTGCGCCGCCGGAAGGTACGAGTTGAGCTCGAGTTCCACCTTCACCGGATCCTCCTCCTCGGTGATGCCGAGGCGGCGTGCCAGCCGGCCGACGTGGGTGTCGACGGGCAGGCCCGGAAGGCGGAACGCCACGCTGCGTACGACGTTGCCGGTCTTGCGCCCCACTCCGGGCAGCGTGACCAGGTCGTCGAGGTCGGTCGGCACCTCGCCGTCGTACTGCTCGACCAGGCGGCTCGCCATCGCGATCAGGTTGCGGGCCTTGGAGGCGAAGAACCCGGTACTGCGCACGATCTCTTCGAGTTCGGTCTGCTCGGCGTGCATGAGGTCGCCGGGCGTGGGGTAGCGGGCGAACAGCACCGGCGTGACCATGTTGACCCGGGCGTCGGTGCACTGTGCCGACAGGATCGTGGCGACCAGCAGTTCGAACGGGGTGGAGTGGTCGAGTTCGCAGAGGGCTTCCGGATACTCCTGCGCGAGCCGAGCTGCGGCCTCGCGGGCACGGCCCTTGGGGGTGCGCGGTCGGCCCATCGGGGGTGGACCCTAATGGGGATACCCTCGCCTCCATGCGGCGCCTCGAGATCAAGCGACAGATGGGCGTCGACGACATCGCCGGGGTCAACGAGCTGCTCGAGGCCGCGGCGCGCGCCGACGGCCGACGGCCGCTGTCCGACCATCTCTACCTCGACCTCGTCAACGGCGGCCTCGACGGATTCGCCGGTTTCCTCGCCTGGGAACCCGGTCACCACCATCCCGTGGCGTATGCGCAGATCTCCCGGGGCAACGACGCCTATGCGTTCGAGCTGGTGATCAACCCGCACCACCGCTACGAGATGGCCACGATCGGTCCCGAGCTGATCGAGGCGGCCACCGACGTCGTCGCCGCTGACGGCGGAGGCGACGTGAACTGGTGGGTGTTCGAACCCACCTCGGCGCACGAGCAGCTGGCCCAGGATGCCGGGATGGAGCAGGGTCGCCTGCTCCACCAGATGCGGCGACCGCTGCCCACCGGGATCCCGGTCACCGTCGAGACCCGGGCGTTCGTCCCCGGCGCCGACGACGAGGCCTGGCTCGACGTCAACAACCGGGCGTTCGCCGGCCACGGCGAGCAGGGCGGTTGGACGGTCGACACGTTCCGCCAACGCCAGCAGGAGCCGTGGTTCGACCCCGAGGGGTTCCGGATCCACGAGCGTGACGGTCGCATGGCCGCGTTCTGCTGGACCAAGATCCACGAGCCCGATCCGGCCGAC
>Ga0102928_1001170_pt1 | contig 16728 bp, 20 predicted proteins | sample SalPonR1_B_D1_MG_FD_78504 | JGI IMG/M metagenome (GOLD analysis project Ga0102928, IMG submission 78504) | Salt pond soil microbial communities from South San Francisco under conditions of wetland restoration - Salt Pond MetaG R1_B_D1_MG | ecosystem: Environmental > Aquatic > Marine > Intertidal...
ACTACACCAAGCGGATTCTCGTCCCCGATCCGCTCGATCCATCCGTTGATCCCGGTGTGCCCGCGCCGCCCGATCTGCCGCTCCCCGCCCCGGTGCCGCTGCCTGCCGGCCTGCCGATGCTGCTGGCAGGGCTTGGCGCGCTTGGCCTTGTTCATCGCGCGCGAGCGAGGCGGGAAACCGCCCTCGACCGTTGAGTTTCGTCTGACGAGGGGGTGGTGCTGACGAAAGCAGGTCAGTCATCACCGTGTTGCGGAGCCGCGTCCAGAACCTCCGGATCAGGTCAAGACATCGTCGTAGCTGACTTTGCCGAGGCCCTTGATGAACCGCGGATCGGGCAGGATCCTCTCGGCCTCGGCCAACGAAAGCTCCTTGTCGGGATCTATCTTCCGTGCGTCCTTTCCGGCCATGTCCTGAGACGCGAACACGGTTCGAATGAAGGCCGGCGTCCGGCAATCGACGACAACCGGGACCCGTTCCGCGATCTTCAGGTGATTTCCCATGCGCAAGATGCAGTTCGGGATCTGCGCGTCCGGTCCTGAAACGTCGAAATGGCCCGCGACGGCCAGACCGACCGAGCCGAAGGGCCAATCGTATTGGTAGAGACTGCCGAATTCCCTCCGCGCCTCGTCGAACGGCAAGAGCGCCCCCCTCGCCAGAGAGATCGCGATATCGTCGTCATATCGCAGGGCGATATCCGTGAGCACATCAACGAAATCGCAGGCGAGGGCGTCGTCATCGTCGAGGCGAACGCTGATACAACGCCCTGCAGGCCGGCGATTGCCTCGGATGAAGGCCTCGAACGCCTGCTGATAGGGATCGGTCTGCGTGTCGTCGTCGACGTCGATCACCTCCATCCAGTCCCGACTGGCCGACAGCCGTTCGAGGAATGACCGATCGAGTTCAGGCAGCGTTCTGGATGTCAACACCTGCACGCGGTGCACGCATGGGTCGAAGCGCTGAAGATCGAGCGATGGCAGCGTCAGGGTCTCGAACAGAAACCTGCGCGACGCGAGTCGCGCAGGATCAAACAACTTTTTTCGATATTTTTCAGGATCGTTCTCCCGCCCGATGCGCCACGACCGTCCGGATCGATACATGAGACTGTAACGGATCGTAATGCATGTCAGGACACCGCGATTCATTGGGGCAAAGCCTTAGCAGGTGAACGCCCTCAACCACTCGGTGCCTGAACCGCTATTGTGCTGCAACCGTTACGACACGCGGGGTGACGCGATGGGAGGGTCACCATGCGTGCCCGAAAGGAGGCTTGGACCTGTTGCCCTTGTCCGACGTACCGTTCTTGACGCCGCCGCATTGCATGACATGTTGCAATGAGCAATGAGGGCCCGACCAAGATGCACCTGACCATGAACCGTTTCCGCGTGATCCCCGGCCAGGAGGACGCCTTCGAGGCCATGTGGAAGACGCGCGACAGCCATCTGAAGTCCGTGCCCGGCTTCGTCAGCTTCCACCTGATGTGCGGCGAGATCGAGGATGGCGCACGGCTCTATGCCTCGCATACGCTTTGGGCAGACCGCGCGTCCTTCGAGGCATGGACGAAATCCGAGGCGTTCCGCGCCGCTCACAAGGGGGCGAAATCCTCTGGTGCGATGTATGACGGCCCGCCCGTGCTGGAGTGTTTCGACAGCGTTCAGGCCATCGACGCCGACTGACGCGCTGCCGCTACGCTGCCACTTGCGAAGCGCGCGCATTGGCTGCAATCCTCGGCGTGCGGGCGCATCCGGCCCGGGGCCTCGGGGCGGGGAACGGGGATGAACGGAGTCACGCGCGCGCTCAGAAGCGAAGGCGGCAAGGGCCTGATCATGGTCTCGCCGCCGCTTGTCTACGCGCTGCTGCTGCTGGCGGCACCGCTGGCCACGATCGTCCTGTTTTCCTTCTGGACGCAGAACTTCCTCGATATCGACCGCACCTTCACCATCGCCAACTACGCCGAGGCGTTGAGTGATCCGCTTTATCGCGAGCTGATGCTGCGGTCCTTGCGCATCTCGGCCAGCGTCACCGCCGTGACCGTGATCCTCGCCTTTCCCGTCGCCTATTTCATCTCGTTCCACGTGGCCCCCCAACGCAAGTCGCTCTGGCTGTTCCTGATCACCATCCCGTTCTGGACGAGCTACCTGATCCGCGTCTTCCTGTGGCGCGTGATCCTGGCCTTCGACGGGCCGGTGAACGGGTCGCTCATGGGGCTGGGTGTCATCGACGAGCCGCTGACCTTCATCCTCTACAACGCCAATGCCGTGATCATCACGCTCGCCCATGCCTTTGCGCCCTTCGCGATCCTGCCGATCTTCGTCAGCCTCGAGAAGATCAACCGCTCCCTTCTGGAGGCCGCGCGGGATCTGGGCGAGAGCAAGGCGATGACATTTCTGCGCGTGACCCTGCCGCTGGCGATGCCGGGGGTGCTGGCCGCCGTGCTGATCGTGTCGATCCCGACGGTGGGCGATTACGTGACCCCGCGCCTGGTCGGCGGGTCGGGCGGTACGATGATCGCGAACATGATCTATGCGCAGATCTTCGACCTCAACGACCGGCCCATGGGCGCGACGCTGGCGGTTCTGGCGATGGCCATCGTGGCGCTGTCGCTTCTGTGGCTGATCGCGCGCATCCGCTTCTGGCTGTGGCTGGCGGAGGGGCGGGGCGTCTGGATTGCGCTGGCCGCCGGCATTGCCGAGATCCTCGCCATCCGCGCGATCTTCATGCTGGGCCCCGCGATCGTTGGCGCGCCGGGCACCGTGCTGGGGCTTCTGGCCGTTGCCACGCTGGGCTCGGTTCTGATCTTCGTGAAAGTGCCGAAGGGGAGGGCCGGGATATGAAGGCACGCCCCCTCGCGCTCTTTGCTCTGCTTTATTTGCTGGTTCTCTATGCGCCGATCATGCTTCTGCCGATCTTCGCGTTCAACGACGGGACCGTCATCGCCTTTCCGCTCAGGGGCTTCACGACCGAGTGGTTCGGTCTTCTGCTGGAGACGCCGGCACTGCACCGGGCCACGCGCAATTCGCTCGTCATCGCGGTGAGCGTGGCCGTTCTGGCCACCTGTCTGGGCCTTTTCGCCGCGCGCGCCGCCACGCGCTACCGCTTTCCGGCCAAGACCGGGATCTTGGGCTTCATCATGCTGCCGCTGGTGCTGCCGGAGGTGATCGTCGCGATCTCGCTTCTGGTGGTGCTGATGCAGCTGGGTCTCGACAGCGGCATCTGGTCGATCATCGCGGGCCATACGCTTTTGTGCATCCCGTTCTCGGTGGCGATCCTCCAGGGCAGTTTCGCGAACATGGACCAGAGCCTGGAAGAGGCCGCGATCGACCTCGGCGAGACGCCGCTTTCGACCTTCCGGCTGGTGACGCTGCCGCTGGTCGCGCCGGGGATCGTGGCGTCGCTGCTGATCTGTTTCACGATTTCGCTGGACGAGTTCATCATCGCCTTCTTCCTGTCGGGCAACGCGCCGACGCTGCCGGTCTACCTCTGGGGGCAGCTGCGATTTCCGGCGCGCCTGCCGATGATCATGGCGCTCGGCACGATCTTGGTGGTGCTGTCTATCCTGCTTCTCGTCATTGCCGAAACCTTCCGCCGCCGTGGCCTGAGGCGCGCCGGACTGAAGGATTCTGGAGGGTTCCTGTGAGAGACACGTCTTCGGAAAGGGGCGAAGCGCCCGCCATCGTCACGCTGCAGGCGGTCGAGAAATATTACGGCGAGTACCACGCGCTGCGCGGTATCTCGGCCGAGATCCGGCAGGGCGAGTTCTTCTCGCTGTTGGGGCCGTCAGGCTGTGGCAAGACCACGCTTCTGCGCGCAATCGCGGGGTTCGAGGATATCTCGTCGGGGAGTATCCGGCTCGATGGGCGCGACATGGAGGGCGTGGCCCCCAACAGGCGGCCCACCAACCTCGTGTTCCAGTCTTACGCCATCTTCCCGCATCTCACGGTCGCCCAGAACGTGGGCTTCGGCCTGCGCAAGGCGCAGATGAGCGCCGAGGACAAGCGCCGCGCGGTGGGCGAGGCGCTGGAGATGGTGGGCCTGGGCGATTTCGGCGCGCGTGCGGCCCATGCGTTGTCGGGCGGGCAGCGGCAGCGCGTGGCGCTGGCGCGCGCGCTGATCCTGAAGCCGCGGGTGCTGCTGCTCGATGAGCCGCTCTCGGCGCTCGACAAGAAGATGCGCGAGGTCATGCAGGTCGAGCTGATCAAGTTGCAGCGCGAGGTCGGCATCACCTTCATTCTCGTCACCCATGACCAGGAGGAGGCGCTCGTCATGTCGGACCGTATCGCGGTGATGTTCGAAGGAGGTATCGCCCAGCTCGACGATCCCGAGACGCTTTATCGTCGCCCGTCCTGGCGCCGTGTGGCGGAGTTCATCGGTATGATGAATTTCCTGCCCGCCCGGGTGACAGGGTCCGGGTCAGGGCGGATCGAGGCCGAGGTCGCGGGGCTGGGCCGCGTGACGCTCGACGCTGGGCAATGCCCCGGCGAGGCGCATCCGGGAGCGGCGGCGGTGGGATTGCGCCCCGAAAGTCTGACGATCCTTTTCGACGGCGGAGTGGCGCATGACCGGGAAGTTCGCGGCAGCGTGGCCGAGGTCACCTATTACGGCGACATGACCTATTACGACATCGCGCTCGACGGAGCACCGGACACGGTCTCGGTCTCGGCGCGCAACATGCCGGGCCGCCGCGTGCTGGAGCGGGGCGAAACGACCACGCTTGCCTGGGATCCCAGGGCTTTGTCGCTGTTCTGCTAGGGGCACGCGCCCGTGCGCGGCATCGAGCCACGCACGGGCGCTGACGCGCTGCGCGCTTGCGTATTTCAGGAAAGATGAAGGGGATCAGGCACGCTTTCTGATCAGGAATTCGTGATGGCCGGCGGCCTCGGTGCTGCCCATCAGTTCATGGCCTGTTTCGGCGCAGAAATGCGGCACGTCGATCGCGGCCATGGGATCGCTGGCCAGAAGCCGCGCGACCTCGCCCGCGCCCAACCCCGCGAGGCTTTTCTGCAGGCGCAGAACGGGCAGGGGGCATTTCAGCCCGATGGCGTCGATCTCGACATCCCAGTCCATGTCGCCCCTCTAGCCGTGGCGCGTGCCCGGGTCCACGGGAATGTGACGCTTCTGCCTCGTGACGCGGTCAAAAAAAGCCTGTAGCTCTGCAGACATGTTCGGGATCGATCTTTTCGACGCATCGCTTCTGCCGGCGATGATGGTGGCGCTGACGGCGGGTGCGTTGAGCTTCCTCAGCCCCTGCGTCCTGCCCATCGTGCCACCCTACCTGGCCTATATGGGGGGCATAACGCTCGACGAGCTTGGCGATGATCCGCGGGCGGCCCGGCGCAAGGCGTTGATGGCGGCCACCTTCTTCGTGCTGGGCCTGTCCACAGTGTTCATCTTTCTTGGCTTCACCGCCTCGATCTTCGGCCAGTTCTTTTTGCAGAACCAGATCCTGCTGGGTCGGATCGCGGGGGCCATCATCATCGTTTTCGGCCTGCATTTTCTGGGTGTGATCAATATCCCGATCCTGAACCGGGAGGCGCGTCTCGATGCCGGCGACCGGGGCGGCACGGCGCTTGGCGCGTACATCCTGGGGCTCGCCTTCGCCTTCGGCTGGACGCCGTGTATCGGCCCGCAGCTGGGCGCGATCCTGTCGATCGCCGCGACCGAGTCGAGCGTGGAGCGGGGCACGACGCTGTTGGGTGTCTATGCCGTCGGACTTGGCATTCCCTTCCTTCTGGCCGCAGCCTTCATCGACCGGGCGATGGCGGTCATGTCGCGGCTCAAGCCGCACATGAAGGCAATCGAGCGGGCCATGGGCCTGCTTCTGGTCGCGGTGGGCACGGCGTTGATCACTGGCGCCTTCTCGGCCTTCGCCTTCTGGCTTCTGGAGACCTTCCCGGCGCTCGCGCTTCTGGGGTAAGTTTCGCACTAGGCGTGCGATGCGGGGGCGGTAGACTGCGGCCATGACCGACCAAGCCCCGTCGCCAGATCAGGTACGTCGCCGTGCGGTGTTTTATATCCCGGGTTTCGATCCGGTGCCGCCGCGCAGCTACCGGGAACGCTACCGCCGCGAGGCCGCGCGGCAGGTGGAGCTGTCGGCGCATAGTATCACGGTGTCGCCCATGAATCGGGCCGGCGGCTATGGCTGGCACGTGGCCGCGCGGATCGAAGGGGCGGAGACCGTCACCGACATCGAGCTGCTGCACTGGGCGGACATCGTGCGCGCGTCCATGTCGGGCGGGATCGTCGCGACCTATGGCCAGCTCCTGCGCACGGCCCGGGTCTACCTGGCTTCGGGGGCGCTGTTTCGACTGATGCGGCTGCGGAAGGGCCCTTTGATCGCGGCGCTTTACCCGGTGGGTTTCCTGCTGGTCCAGCTGGCGCTGGCGCTGCTGCTCGCTGTCGCCGTCTGGCTCGGCTTCGTCGCGGGGTGGGAGACGCTCTTTCGCGGGGAGCAGTGGTTTTCCGTCAGCTTCGCCTTTGCGTTTCTGGCCGGGATTTCCGTCGGCCTCACAGCCGGCTATTTGCTGCTGCGTTGGTTCAAGTCCGCGGACAACAGGTTCTTCGCCCATTACCTGATGCACGACTATGCCTTCACGGCCTCGCGCGACGGCGCCTATCCCCCGGAACAGGAGACGCGGATGGCCGCCTTCGCCGACCGGATCGCGGCGGCGCTGGCCGGGGATGTGGACGAGGTGCTCGTCGTCGGCCATTCGTCTGGCGCGCATATCGCCATCTCGGTGGTGGCCGACCTGCTCCGCTGCGGGCGCGTGCCCGAGGGCGGGCCGGCCCTGTCACTGCTGACGCTCGGCCATGTCGTGCCGATGGTCAGTTTCCTGCCCGCAGCGGCGCGCCTGCGCGGCGATCTGGCGGCGCTGTCGCAGTCCGACCGGCTGGCCTGGGTCGATGTCACGGCCCCCGGCGATGGCTGTTCCTTCGCGCTCTGCGATCCGGTGGCGGTGTCGGGGATGGCGGGACCGCACAAGCGCTGGCCGCTGGTCTTGTCGGCGGCCTTCAGAAAGACCTTGTCGCCAGAGGCGTGGGATACGCTGCGCTGGCGGTTTTTCGAACGGCATTTCCAGTATCTCAACGCGTTCGACAATCTTGCGGACGACCCCGGCGCCTATGACTATTTCGCGGTTACGGCAGGACCGCGGACGCTGGCCGCACGCTTCGCCGCGCGCAGGCCCTCCGCCAGCCGGATCGAACGCCCCTTCAATCGCTACACGAACCGCGCGGCATGACGGCGACTGACCGCGACGTTCCCCCGAAGCCTGCCACCCGCGACGGGCGCGTGTCGCTCTGGCGCTACATGCGTCTCTTTCGCCGTGACATCCTTTCGGCGCAGCCCGAGCGGCTTTACGGTGCCTGGATGGCGGAGTTCCGGACGCCGTTCTTCCGGTCGTTCCTCGTCAATCAGCCTGATCTGATAGAAGAGGTTCTCAGGGCGCGGCCCATGGATTTTCCGAAATCCGAACGCGTGGGCGAGGGGCTCCGTCCACTTCTGGGGCAATCGGTCTTTCTCACCAACGGCGAGACATGGGCGCGGCAGCGGCGCATCATCGACCCGGCCTTCGAGGGCGGGCGTCTGCGCGAGGTCTTTCCGGCGATGCAGGCCGCGGGGCTGGCCGCGGTGGACCGGATGACCCCCGGCGCACAGGACATCGAGCCCGCGATGAGCCACGCCGCGGCCGATGTGATCTTCCGCACGCTCTTCTCGATTCCGATCGAGGACGAGATCGCGACCGGGGTCTATCGCCAGTTCCGCGCCTACCAGCGTAGTCAGCCGATCCTGAACCTGCGCGCCTTCCTGCCGCTGCCCCGCTGGGTGCCGCGCGGGCACCGGGGAGAAACGCTGCGAGCGGCGCGCGCGATCCGGACGCTTGTCGGCGAGTTGACGCGCCGACGCGTGGACGAGATCGCGGCGGGCAGCGCGCCCGACGATCTGGGCACGAAGATCCTGACCGCGCGGGACCCGGAAACCGGGGACATGCTTTCAGCCGCCGAGATGGTCGACCAGGTGGCGATCTTCTTTCTTGCCGGCCACGAGACGAGTGCGAGCGCGCTGTCGTGGACGCTCTACCTGCTGGCGCGCTACCCCGAGTGGCAGGATCGTGTGGCCGAGGAGGCTCGGGCGTTGCCTGAGGACCCGGCGCCGGGCGACGTGGCGCGGCTCTCCCTGACGCGCGACGTGTTCCGCGAGGCGCTGCGCCTCTATCCGCCTGTGCCGATGATGGTGCGCGAGGCACGGTGCGCCGAGACGTTCCGGGGCAGGCCAGTGCGCGCGGGCGCGCAGGTGGTGATCTCGCCTTGGCATCTGCACCGGCATCAGCGGCTCTGGGACAATCCCGACGCGTTCGATCCGGGTCGTTGGAAGACCGAGAACGGCAAGGCCTGTCAGCGGCAGGCCTATATCCCGTTCTCGAGCGGAGCGCGGGTCTGCCCCGGCGCGGGATTCGCGATGATGGAAGGGCCGCTTCTGCTGGCGCTGTTCCTGCGCAGGTTCCGGTTCGAGCGGGTGGCAGGCGCCGACCCGGTGCCGGTGGCGTTCCTGACAGTGCGGTCGCGCGACGGGATCAGGTTGCGAGTCACGCGGCGGTGAGGGGGCGGAAATCTCGAGATTTCCGTGCGGGAAAACTGCAGTTTTCCCTCCAGAAGAACTGGAGGTCCTCTGCCTGGCGCAGGTTTCGCTTTCCGGGTCGGCGGCGATCGTTTCTCCGTGGCGGTCAGCACACCACAGCATGGTTAACGCCGACCTAACGGCCCGCCTTGACCTCGGACAGCACGAAGACGCGGATAGCCGACGCAAGGCCGGATGACATGATCCGTTCCGCGTCGATCTCGGCGGCGAGGTCGTTGACCGACTGGCCGCGCGCCGCGGCGATGCGCCGGAACTCGTCCCAGAACGCATCTTCCAGCGACACGCTGGTGCGATGGCCGCGCAGGGTCAGCGACCGTTTGCGCGGCCGCGCGTTCATTCCTCGTCCCGCCGGTGATCGTCGAGGCGCCGCTTCTGCACGTCGGTCTTCGCCGCATCGGCCGTCTGCTCGGCCTTGGTCCGGCCGAATTTCGCGGCATTGGCATCCGCCTGCCGTCTGCTCTCGGCTCGCGCCTTCGTCTTGCGGGCCTTCGACAGACTGACGAGCTTGCCGGTCACTTCGGGCCGATCATGTCTTCGGGCCGGACCACGCGGTCGAAGGTCTCTTCGTCCACGAAGCCCAGCCGCACGGCCTCCTCGCGGAGCGTCGTGCCGTTCTTGTGCGCGGTCTTGGCGACCGTCGTGGCGTTGTCGTAACCGATGGTGGGCGCCAGCGCCGTGACCAGCATCAGGCTTTCCGTCATCAGCTTCTCGATCCGTTCCACGTTGGCCTCGGTGCCCATCAGCATCCGCTCGGTGAAACTGTCGGCGACGTCGCCAAGAAGCGTCATGGATTGCAACAGGTTGTAGGCCATCATCGGGTTGTAGACGTTCAGCTCGAAATGCCCCTGGGAGCCTGCGAAGGCGATCGCGGCGTCATTGCCGAGGATATGGGCGCAGACCTGCGTCATGGCTTCGGCCTGGGTCGGGTTCACCTTGCCCGGCATGATGGACGATCCCGGCTCGTTCTCGGGCAGGATCAGCTCGCCCAGGCCCGAGCGGGGGCCACTGCCCAGAAACCGCATGTCGTTGGCGATCTTGTAGCAGGCCATCGCCACCGTCTTGATCGCGCCCGACATGAAGACCATCGCGTCATGTGCCGCGAGCGCCTCGAACTTGTTGGGCGCGGTGACGAAGGGCAGGCCGGTGATGCGCGCCATGTTGGCCGCGACCGTCTCGGACCATCCGGCGGAGGTGTTGAGCCCGGTGCCCACCGCCGTGCCACCCTGCGCAAGCTCGTAGATACCCGGCAGCGCAAGCTTGATCCGTTCGATCCCGTTGCGGACCTGCGCGGCGTAGCCCGAGAACTCCTGTCCCAGCGTGAGCGGCGTGGCATCCTGCGTGTGGGTGCGGCCGATCTTGATGATGTCGCGGAACGCGTGGGCCTTGGCCTCAAGCCCCGCGGCAAGTTTTTCCAGCCCCGGGATCAGGACCTCGTGGGCCGTGACGGCGGCGGCGATATGCATCGCCGTGGGGAATGTGTCGTTCGACGACTGGCCCATGTTGCAATGGTCGTTCGGGTGGACCGGATCCTTCGAGCCGATCTCGCCGCCCAGCATCTCGATGGCGCGGTTGGCGATCACCTCGTTGGCGTTCATGTTGGACTGGGTGCCGGACCCTGTCTGCCAGACCACCAGCGGGAAGTTGTCGTCGAGCTTGCCGTCGATCACCTCCTGCGCGGCCTCGATGATCGCGTCGGCCAGCCGCGCGTCCAGCTTGCCGCTTTCCTTGTTGGCCTCGGCGCAGGCGCGCTTGATGACGCCGAGCGCGCGGACGATGGCCACGGGCTGTTTTTCCCAGCCGATGGGGAAGTTCATGATCGACCGTTGCGTCTGCGCGCCCCAGTACTTGTCGGCTGGCACCTCGAGGGGGCCGAAACTGTCGGATTCTGTTCTGGTCGCTGTCATGATCGTCCCTCCGGTATGCTGTCGCATGCCGTCTAGCCGAGGCCGGGGCCGGCGCGCAACAGCATCAATTGGCGCAGGCTCACGCCGCTTGCGAAAACCGGTAGACGCGCGCGGGCGGCAGGTTCCACCAGATCTTGCGCGACACCTGCCATGTAAGGCCAAGTTCCTCGCGCACGGACCGGGCTACGGGCGGCTTTGGGCCGTAGGTGAACTGCACATAGGTGCCGCCTGCGCGCACACGCCGGAACGTGCCGGCAAGGATGCTGTGCTGAAGCGGCAGCGGCATGGACAGAAGCGGCAGGCCCGAGACGACAGCCTGCGCGCCATCCACCGGCAAGTCGCTCACGTCACCCGCGCTCATCTGATAGACATTCAGGCCCGGGAAGCGGGCGCGAAGGCGGTCGCAGAACTCGGGGTTCATCTCGATGGAATGGAGGCGCTCCGGCGCGATGCCTTGATCGAGGATGGCGCGCGTGATGTTGCCCGTGCCCGCGCCAAGTTCGATCACGGGCCCCGCCGCGGGGTCGAGCCCGGCGACCATTTCGGCGCAGAGAAAGCGCGACGAGGGCGCGAGCGCCACGACCTGATGGGGTTTGCGGGCCAGCTGCCCCATGAACAGGGCGAAATCCGATTGCGACATGGTCGGGGTCTCTTGAAGGCGCGGGCAGGAATCGACACCGCTTGGGCGAGAAATAGGGCGGCCCGCGCCGCCGTCGCCTCCTGCTGTCACGTCTTGCGGCGGAACGTGTCGAGGCTGACCACCTCGGCGTCCTGAACCGGCGCGGTATCATCCTCAAGGCCCGGTTCTTCCGACTCCTCCGGCATGGAATCGTCATCGCCGGAGGGGCCGTCCGGAGACGGTGCCGTTTCGAAGCGCAGGCCAAACTCGACCGAGGGATCGACGAAGGTGAGGATGGCGTCGAAAGGCACGCGCAGCCGTTCGGGACTGTCCCCGAAGTTCAGCGTGATGGTGAAGCCTTCATCGGTCACGTCGAGCCCGTCGTACCAATGCTGGATGACGATGGTCATCTCGTCGGGGTAACGCTCCTGCAGCCACGGGGCGAGTTCGACATCCGCGTGCCGGGTGTCGAAGGTGATGAAGAAATGATGCTCCCCCGGCAGACCGTCGCGCGCGACATCAGTCAGCACTGTCTGAATCAGACCGCGCATCGCGTGATGCATCAGTCGGCCGTAAGCGATTGTGTCGACGTTTTCGGGCATGGCGGCATTCTACCGTTTGGCGGTGCCTCCACCATAGAAGATTCGCAACGATATGAAAGAGAGCCCGCACCCCGCAGGCAGAGCCACCCGCGACACTCAGATATTGGCCAGGATCAGCCAGGATGCCAGCGCCGCCTCGCTTCCGAAAAAGGTCCAGGACTGGCGCGAGGCCGCGTTGTCGCGGAAAATCGCGGTGACGCGGCCAACCGCGGCACCGCCATAGGCGATGCCCATCACGACCCATCCCAAAGGTTCGTTGAGGATCATCGCGCCAAGCCCGAGTCCGACAAAGAGGCAGCCGGACACCGCCGAGATCTCGGTATAGGCCATGTTGGAAGGGCCCGCGACGATATCGAGTTGCTGCATCGTCCAACGGGGTGCCAGCCAGCCTAGCAGGCCCAGACCGATGGTCATGAGGCCCACGGCCATGTTGATCATGTCGACAAGCGTCAGCGCGCTCAGCATATTCCGCGTTCCTTGCATAGGGTTTGTTGGTTATTCGGCCCGGATGCGCGATTGGATCACTTGCAGCTGACAAAAAACTCACGAACCCGTGAGGCGCAGACAGATCGGATCAAAATTGGGGAAAGTGCAGGCTTCTGTTGCCAGGTGCCTGCGAACCCCGCCAGCCCTTGCTAGAGGACTGGGCTTAAATTTCGATCACTGGAACCGCATTAAGCGGCAACTGCGACCGGAGCACGATTGTCGTTGGCAATTATGCTTTGTGAACCGATAACGGTGGTATCTCACCGGGACAAAGCCACGTCTTTACACGTTCGTCGATCCTGTTTCGGCCCCATGCTCCCCCAACGAGGGTTTATGGTGGAGCCGCCGGGTACCGCCCCCGGGTCCGATCCGCTTATTCCACGCACGTTTATGTCCATAGTCCCCGAAGGGACATGCAACAGATACGCTGGGGCGGGGCGCATTTCAAGACGCGTGAGCGATCGTCTCAGCGCTCGCGTTCCGTGGTGAACTGCAGCGGATAGCCCTCCTTCGCGCCCATGTCAGTGGCCTTGCGCGCCTTTTCCTCGGCGATCTCGAAGGTGAAGACAGCCACGACGCAGGCACCTTGCCGGTGCGCGGTCAGCATGACGGAAAGCGCCTCGTCCCGGTTCATGCGAAACACGGTCTTGAGTACCGTCACGACGAATTCCCGCGGCGTGAAATCGTCGTTGAGCAAGATGACCTTGTAGAGCCGCGGGCGCTCGGGGCGCGTCTTCGGCTTGGGAACAAGGGTTGTCGATGGGGCTGCCATGGTCGCGGTCGCATTCGATGCCATCGACGGCAGCCTATCACGAAACCCATTCTGCAGGGGCGATTTCCTCGCGAAAAACATAAGGGAAAAAACGCGTTTTCACTTCCGGAAATCCAGAGATTTCCGCGCGCCCGTCAGCCGGACTCGAGACCCCGGCGCCACCCGAAGGATGGGCGCCGGGGCAGGGGTGTGGGATCAGAAACCGGCCTTGATCCGTTCGAATGCCTCGGCCTGACGCTCGCGCTGTTCGTTGGAGATCGGCAGCTGCGCCAGGACAGGGACCTCGACCGCGCCAAGGCCTGCGGCCTCCATCGCCTCCATGCCGAGCGCTTCCAGAGCCGCCGCGTTGGCCGAGCCGAAGCCCGCGTCCAGAAGCGGGCCGGCCGAAGGCTCGGACAGCAGCGCGTTGACGTAGTCGTAGGCCCGGTCCTCGGAACCTTCGCCTTCCGCCATGTTCACGTAGCCGCAGAGCCAGACGGAGGTGCCTTCCTCGGTGTTGCGTGCGAACCCCGTGGGAAACCCTTCGTCGGCCAGCGCCACCGGCACCTCGTTCCAGGCCCACGCGGCCAGTACCTGGCCCGAGGCCATGAGCTGCTGGATCTCGGCGGGGTCGACCCAGTAGTTCACGAGGTTCGGGTGAACGGCGCGCAGCCATTCGGTGGCCGCCTCGAACTCGGCGTCGGTCACGCCGCGCCAGTCGGTCACGCCTGTGGCGAGATAGGCCAGCGCGTAGGCGTCATCGACATTGTCGGGGATCGACAGGCGGCCGGCATAGTCGGGGTCGGTGAACACCCCGAGGCTGGACACATCCTCGGACGGTACTTCGTCCGAGTTGTAGACGACCGCAGTGGAGCCGTAGTCGGTCGGGAGGAAGTAGAGCGCCTCCCCCGAGGCCACGTCCGCCCCCACGAGCTCCGCGGTCAGCGTGTCGAAGGCGTCGATGCGCGACGTATCCCAAGGCTCGATGATGCCGGATTCCCGCCAGCGGGGCACGGAGCCCGCGCAGATATGCGTTACGTCCGCGCGGAAGCCCGCGAGAAGGCGTTGAAACGCCTCGTCTTCGTCGCCGAAGAACACGAATTCGGGGCTGCCACCATGGGTATCGACATAGGGCTGGTGAAAGGCGGGATCCTCGAAGCCGGAGTAGTCGAACACGAGAAGATCCTGCGCGAAGGCCGGGATCGCAAGGGCGGCGGACATGGCCGTGCCAAGAGTAAGGTGACGGATCATGGTGGTGGGATTCCCTGTTGGTTAGGCGTTATTTCTGTCGGGGAACGTAAGATCGGGCCGGGTGTGCCGCAAGCCCGTTCCACAACGGTCCCGGGCGATTGCAGCGGTCTCACGCCTGTCCGGTCGCGTCACCTTGCGCGATCTCGCCCCGAGCTGCCGCACGTTCCGCCAGGACCGAGCGCGCCAGCGCGATCGTGTAGGCCTCGAGTTCCTCCAGCGCGGCCGTCACGCAGGCCGCATCCCCCGCCTCGGCGCCGTCGGCGATCCGTTCGTGCAACGCGATTATCTGCCCGCGCGACCGCGCCGTGAAGGTGATCATGTTCATCAGCGGCTGCATCGCCTCGACCGATCCGGCGAGCTGATAGGACAGGACCGGGTTGCCAGCGGCATCCACCAGCGCCCGGTGGAAGGCGACATCGGAGGCGCAGAACGCCTGATCCGTCAGCCCCGGCTGCGCCTGGCGGTGGATCTCGGCGCGCATGGTGGCAAGGTGATCGGCGCTGCGACGCCGGGCGGCCAGCGGCGCACAGGCCCGTTCCATCGCGAAGCGCGCCTCGCAGGCCACGTCGAAGCTGACGCCGTTCATCGACAGCAGCAGCGTGGAGGTGGTGATCTGCTGATTATACGCCTCCCGGTAACTCAGCCGGTTGACAAAGGCGCCTCCGAACGCCCCGCGCTGCGTGCGGATCAGCGATTGCGCGGCCAGCCGTTTGAGCGCCTCGCGCACGGTGGGGCGCGAGACCGCGAACTGGTCGGCAAGCTCCGCCTCGGACGGCAGGCGTTCATCGACGATCAACGCGCCCGAGATGATCGCGTCGCGGATTGCCTTGGCGATCTGGGCCGAGAGATCGGCATCTGAATTCGGATCAATTTTCATTTGTCAGACATTTAAAAGTCTGACATTCGTTTCGGCAAGAATTTTCGCGTACAGGGCATTTCGCGTTCGGGGAGGATCGCGGGGCATGGTCGCAGCACGCATTCGTGGCATGGCGCGCACCCACTGGCTGGCGCTTTACGCCGGGATCGTCATCGCTTGGGGTGCGCTTTACGTCATGGCGCTGCCAGCGGATTTGCGCGCCGCGGGCGCGGTTTACGGGGCGGAGTTCCTGCGCAACCTTTGCGTCGTCTCGCCCGATGCCGCGGGGTTTTTCGGACTTGTCGCCATGTGGCTCTTGATGAGTGCCGCGATGATGGCGCCCACGGCCCTTCCCGCCTTTGCCACCTATGACGAACTCGGCGCGCGCACGGTCACGCGTTTCGGCGCGCTGGTGGGCGGCTACCTTGCGGTCTGGGCAGGGTTCTCGGTTCTGGCGGCGGGCGCACAGATGGCGCTGACGCAGGCGGGCGCGCTGACCGTCTTCGGCGACAGCCGGTCGGCGGCGCTATCGGGCGCGCTCCTGATCCTTGCGGGACTCTACCAGTTCAGCGCGCTCAAGGAAGCCTGCCTGAGCAAATGCCGCGCGCCGCTGGCCTTCTTCATGCAGCACTGGGACGAGGGGCCGTTGCGCAACGGCCTGCGCCTCGGCGCCGTGTGCCTTGGCTGCTGCTGGGCCCTGATGCTGCTGGCCTTCGTGGGCGGGGTGATGAACCTTGCCTTCATGGGGCTCGCCACACTGGTGATGGCGCTGGAAAAACTGACCTGGATCGGCGCCGTGATCACGCGGCCGCTGGGCGGGTTGCTGATCGCGGGCGGGATGGTGACGCTCGCCGCCGCGATCGTCTGAGGAGGAAAGACATGGCCGTGAAACAGAGACCCGACGCCGACCGATTGCCGGTCAGCCAGCGCATCGACAGCCGGGTGGAGAACCCCAGGCGCCGGCAGATGCGCCCGACCGACTGGGCCATCAGGGGGGAGCTGTTTCTCAACTGCTCCTGCACGGTGTTCTGCCCCTGCGTGGTCAGCCTCGGGAAACACCCGCCCACGGACGGCACCTGCAAGGCGTGGATGGCCATCGCCATCGATGACGGCCACTACGAGGGCGAAAGCCTTACGGGCCTGAACGTGGGGCTTATGGTCGAAATCCCCGGCAAGATGGCCGAAGGCGACTGGAAGGTCGCGGCCTATATCGACGACCGCGCGAGCGGCAAGGCCTATAACGGGCTGCTGCAGATCCTCTCTGGCGCGGCGGGCGGCACCACGGGGCTGTTCACGCTGCTGGTCTCCGAGATCATCGGGGCGGAGCGCGAGAAGGTCGAGATCGTCCGCGAGGGACGCAAGCGCGGCCTCTATGTCGGGCGCAAGATCCAGGGCGAGATCGAGATGATCGACGGCGCCTCGCCGGATCATCCGGTCGTCATCTCGAACACCAAGTACTGGATGGGTCCCGACGTGATCGCGGCGCGCGGGCTGAAGTCCAAGGTGCGTGATTTCGGGCGGGTCTGGGACCTCTCCGGCAAGTCGGGCGAGATCTGCGCCATCGACTGGTCGGGGACGGCGGGAAAGTAGGGCGATGATCACGCCCGCCTATTGCCAGACCATGGCG
>Ga0102928_1001171_pt1 | contig 16726 bp, 17 predicted proteins | sample SalPonR1_B_D1_MG_FD_78504 | JGI IMG/M metagenome (GOLD analysis project Ga0102928, IMG submission 78504) | Salt pond soil microbial communities from South San Francisco under conditions of wetland restoration - Salt Pond MetaG R1_B_D1_MG | ecosystem: Environmental > Aquatic > Marine > Intertidal...
GCCGATGACGGCACGCTTCTGGGCATGGATTTCTATGTCGAGGGCCTCGACGCCGAAATCCCGCAGTAAAGAAAAAAGCCGGGGGGCCAGCCCCCCGGACCCCCGAGGTATTTGAGGCCAGATGAAGGGGCGGTCAGGCGCGTGTGCGAACAGGCACGAGAGGCCTTTCACATTCCCGCGCCGCATGGCAGTTTCGCGCCATGACACAGATGATCACCTCCCCCGACGCCACACCCGCCAGCCGCTTCGCCTTTGGCACGATGCAATTCGGCGGCGCCGCCGATCAAGGCCAGAGCCGCGCAATGTTCGATGCCTGCATCGAGGCAGGCCTCAATCATTTCGACACGGCCTATGTCTATACCGACGGAGAAGCGGAAACGCTGCTCGGGCGCTTTGCCGCGCCGCTGCGCGAGCGGCTCATCATCGCCACCAAGGCAGGTTATCGCGGTGGCGCGGGGCGTGACAACCTGCGCGCGCAGTTCGATACTTCGCGCCAGCGGCTCGGGATGGATCACGTCGATATCCTCTATCTACACCGCTTCGACCCCGAGACCGATCTCAACGAGACGATGGAGACCTTCGCCGGCCTGCGCGAGGAGGGCAAGATTACCTATCTGGGTCTGTCGAACTTTGCCGCCTGGCAGGTGATGAAGGCCGCCTGCATCGCCGCGCGTTTCGATCTGCCGGTGTCGATCCTGCAACCGATGTACAACCTCGTGAAACGCCAGGCCGAGGTCGAGATCCTGCCGATGTGCCAAAGCGAAGGCATCGCCGTGGCGCCCTATTCGCCGCTGGCGGGCGGACTGCTGACGGGCAAATACGCCGCGGGCGGCACCGGGCGGCTGACCGAGAATGACCGCTACGCCGCACGCTATGGCCAGGACTGGATGCACGCCGCCGCCAGTGGCCTTGGCGAGATCGCAGCCGACCTGGGCGTGAACCCGGCCACGCTTGCGGCCGCCTGGGCCGCGCATCACCCGGCCGGACCGATGCCGATCCTGTCGGCGCGCTCAGAGGCGCAGCTGCAGCCCTCGCTCGACGCCATCGGCTTTGAGATGGACGACGCGCTTCATGCCCGGCTGAGCGCGCTCAGCCCGGCGCCGCCACCGGCCACCGACCGGCTGGAAGAGGCCTGAAGATGGCGCGCCGGCTCAACCTGCCCGACAGCGCTTCGGTTGCCACACCGGGGGATGATGGCCGCCTGAACGCGCCCTCGGCTGCGCGCAACGCCGCGCCGATCCTCGATCTGCTGCGCCACCACGGGCCTGCCAGCGGGCGCGCGCTGGAACTGGCCTCGGGCACCGGCCAGCACGCGGCGCATTTCGCGCCCGCCCTGCCTGACCTCACCTGGCAGCCCTCCGAGATCGACCCCGCGCGCCGCGCCAGTATCGACGCCTGGACCGCCAGCGTGAACGCCCCCAACCTGCGCAAACCCATTGCTCTTGACGCCACCGCACCGGGCTGGGGCGGCGAACATGCCGGTCAGGACCTCATCCTGCTTGTGAACCTCTTGCACCTCATCAGCACGGATGAGGCCCGCACCCTCATAGCCGAGGCCGCGCAGGCACTGGCCCCTGACGGGCGCTTCGTCATCTACGGCCCGTTCCTGCGCGCGGGAGAAGCCATTTCCGAGGGCGATGCGAGCTTTGACGCCAGTCTGCGCGCCCAGGACCCCGAGATCGGCTACAAGGATGATTTCGACGTCATCGACTGGCTGCAGGACGCGGGTCTGACGCTTGTCGACTTGGTCGAAATGCCCGCGAATAACCTTTCCATCGTCACCCGCCGTCCGGCCTGACGGCACCATTGAACAGGCCCGGCGATCCTGGCAGTTTGATCGCAACTTATGCCGGAGGATCGAAGGCTGGTGGCGGCGCGTCGAAACTGGAGCGAAGAGGAGGTGCAAAAGGCGCTCGCCCTCTATCTGCGCCTTGACTTCGGCAAGTTTCACAGCCGCAATCCGCAGGTCATTTCCCTTGGCGAAATGCTGGGGCGCACGTCCTCGGCGGTGGCGCTCAAGCTGACCAACCTTGCCGCGCTCGATGACAGCCTGCCACAAAAGGGCATGGCCAACGCCTCGCGAACCGACCGGCGCGTCTGGGCCGAATTCCTGCATTCGCCTGACGCGGTGCTACGCGCTTACGAAGAACAAACACACGCACAGGGCCTGCCGACCGGCTTTGCGGAACGTCGCGCCGCCTTCGAGGCGCGTCAGGATGAGGTTCATCAAAGCCAACAGGCGCGGCGACTGGGACAGGGGTTCTTTCGCGAGATGATCCTCACCTCCTATCAGAGCCGATGCGCATTGATCGGGCTGGACAGCCCCAAACTGCTCACCGCCAGCCATATCGTCGGCTGGGCCGAAGACAGCACCGCGCGGCTCAATCCCTCGAACGGCATATGCCTCAACGCCCTGCACGACCGCGCTTTTGACCGGCACCTGATAACCTTCGATGACGATCTGCGCATGATCATCGCCCCGGACCTGCCCGAGGCGACGCGGCGCCAGCTCATAAAGGGCGCCGCCGAGCGGCTGGCGATGCCGTCGCGGTTCCTTCCCGATCCCGGATTCCTGTTGCGCCATCGCGCCCGGTTCCACGCACGTCTCGATTAGCGCATACCTTCCGCCCTGTCTGATCTGGGTCAAAGCAGCGGCCCGCCGCGCGCTCTAGGACAGGCTGGAAACACATCGAGGAGTGCGAATGTGACCTGGACCGACAAACTGAGCGACACACGCCAACAGCTGCGAGCGCTCAACAAGACCATACCCGACACCGCACAAGCCTTTGGCGCGCTTGGCAAGGCGGTCAAGGAAGGTGGCGTTCTGGAGTTCAAGACCAAGGAATTCGTCGCCCTGGGCATTGCCGTCGCCACCAAATGCGAGGCCTGTATCGGCCTGCATGTCGAGGCGCTGGTGCGCTGCGGCGCCACCCGCGACGAAATGGGCGACGTGTTGGCCATGACCATCCAGATGGGCGGCGGTCCGTCGATGATGTATGCCGCCAAGGCGCTGGATTGCTTTGACGAATTGACCAAACAGGCGTGACGCCGCGCCCTTCCCGGACTGAAAGGCTCATATAATGACCCAACCAACAATCACCGCCCTCTGTCTGATCGTATGCGCCGCTGCGGCGCAGGCGCAGGACGGCCCCGGCCAGAAATTCATGACCAACTGGGATCTCGATGGCGACGGCGCCGTTACCCTGTCCGAAGCCAAGGCGATGCGCGAGAACATCTTCGCCGCCTTCGACGCCAACGAGGACGGCAGCCTCTCGAGCGACGAATACGACATGTTCGACGCGGCGCGCGCCAATGACATGGCCTCGGTCAACGCCGCAGGCCGCGCGCCGATGCGCCGCGTGGTGGGTGGGCTGAAGCGCGAGGTCACGGATCTCGACCAAGATGGCACGGTGACGCTAGAGGAATTTCTGGACAGCACCGCCGCCTGGCATGACGAGATCGACAGAGACGGCGACGGGGTGATCACGCCGCAGGATTTCACCCCCGCGGATTAGACCCGCCCGCGAATGCGCACGCATGGTCGCTTTTCCCCTTACGTCCGGCGCGCGAATCTGCGTCTCCTGTCCGCCATCAGTTACACGTATACAGGGGTTAACGAATGTCGATCATGAAACTTCTCGCACAGGCGCAGGGCGGACAGGGCCTTAGCCAGCTTGCCAGCCAGTTCGGACTTGACGAAACCAAGGCACAAGCGCTGACCGGCATGCTCGCGCCCGCCATCGGCCAGGCCGCGAAAAAGCGCGCCGAAACCGGGCAGGCCGAAACCGTGCTCGGCTTCATGAAGGGCGAGGACAAGGCGGCGTTTTTCGATGATGCCAACGCCGCGGCGACGCCCGAGGGTCTCGCGCAGGGCCAGTCCTTTCTCGAAGGACTTCTGGGTGACAGCGCCGCAACCGAAGGCCTTGCCAGTGCCGCCGCCCAGAAGGCGGGCGTCGATGCGGGCACGGTTGCGAAATTCCTGCCGGCGCTTGCCGCGATGGCGCAGGGCGGGCTTCAAAAACAGATGCCCGATTCCTCGATCGACGGTATGCTGGGCATGCTCCAGGGTGCTGGCGGCGGCGGCGGTGGCCTGATGGGCATGGTCGGCGGACTTTTGGGCGGAAAGGGCCGCGCCGCATCTTCGGGGCCGGACCTTTCGATGCTGACAGGATTGCTTGACGCCGACGGTGACGGCTCGGCCATGGATGATATCCTTGGCAAGTTCATGAAATGAAACTGAAAGGGGCAGACGCCAACGTCTGCCCCCGCAACATACGTGATGTCTCGGCTTAGCCCGCCGCTGTCCAGCGATCCGCGAAATCGAACGCCTGGTCATAGCCGAACAGCGCCGCCGCGCCGCCGGTATGCAGAAACACGACTCGCTCGCCCTTCTTGAAGTGACCCTTGCGGATCAGGTCGATCAGACCCGCTGCACCCTTGGCCGAATAGACCGGGTCAAGCAGGATCGCTTCCAGCTCGGCGAACATGCGGATCGCCTCCAGCCCGCTTTCGGTGGGAATGCCATAGCCCTGGCCCACGTAATCGGTGTTGGCGACCACATCCTCGCGCTTGACCACACCCGCGCAGCCCAGTTTTTCTGCGGTGGTGCAGGCAAGGTTGTAAACGTTCTCTTCCTGCTTGGCCTTGGGCGCGCGCACCCCGATACCCAATAGCGGAATCTGCGCGTTCATCGCCTGAAGCCCGGTGATCAGACCCGCCTGCGTGCCCGCACTGCCAGTGGCATGGACCAGGTGATCGATCCTGAGGCCCGTGCCATTGACCTGCGACAGAAGCTCGAAGGCGCAATTCACATAGCCCAATGCGCCCGTCGCATTCGAGCCGCCGCCGGGAATGGTATAGACCTTGCGGCCCTCGGCGCGCAGCCTTTCGGCCACGGCCTCCATCTCGGCGTTCATGTCGCCGCCACCGCTGCGCTTTTCGGTGGTGGCGCCGTGCAGGTGATCCAGCAGAACATTGCCGTTGTGGTTGTAATTCGCATCGTTCGAGCCCGTCCGGTCCTCCAGCAGGATATGACAATCCATCCCCAGCTTGGCCGCAAAGGCGGCGGTCTGGCGGGCGTGGTTCGATTGCGTCGCACCCTGCGTCATCACCATGTCGGCGCCCTGCGCCTCGGCTTCGGCCATCAGGAATTCCAGCTTGCGGGTCTTGTTGCCCCCGGTGCTCAGCCCCGTGCAATCATCGCGCTTGATCCAGATCTCCGGCCCGCCCAGTTCGGCGCTCAGCCGGTCGAGACGTTCCAGCGGCGTGGGCAGATGCGCCAGGAAATGGCGTGGGAAGCGGGCGAGATGCATGGGGAATCCTCCTTATAATGCGGTATCCTTCAGATAACGCGCCAAAGAACCCTTCGCAAATGCGAATACCGCAATGCATATTGCGCAACTTGCATCTTATGGCGTTGCACCCTATCCCCCTTCCAATGCGTCTCGATTGGCTCGAAGATATCCTTGCGGTGCTCGACACCGGCTCCTTTGCCCGCGCGGCAATGGCCCGCAACCTCACGCAATCCGCCTTTACCCGGCGCATCCGCAGCATCGAGGACGGCATCGGCGCCGCCCTGTTCGACCGATCCTGCAAGCCCGTGCAACTGCTGCCCGACGTGCGCGCCCGCGAAGCCGAGATGCGCCGCATGGCTGCCGAGCTGCGCGCGCTGCGCGACGGGCTGCGCCAATCCGCCTCGGGCGCGGGGCGCATCGTGTCGCTGGCCTGCCAGCATGCGATCACAACCACCGTCTCGCCCCGCCTCGTGCATCTTCTGGCGCAGGACCGCTCGGTGCGGGTGCGCTCGGGCAATCGCGACGACTGCCTCGCACAGCTTGTCACCGGCGAGGTCGATCTGGCCGTGATCTACGATTCCCCCCTCGGGCCGCCCCGCCCCGACAGCCGCGTCTTCACCGAACTCTCGATCGGCACCGAACCCCTGGTCGCCGTCTGCACGCCCGCCCTGGCCAGCCGCGATCCTGCCGAACCGCTGGCGATCATCGCCTATCCGGGTGATGTGTTCCTCGGGCAGATCGTGGAACGCGCCGTCCTGAGCCGCCTGCCCCCCGGCACCGATATCAGGCGCAAGGCCGAAACCGCGCTGACCCTGGCGGCGCTCCAATATGCGCTCGATGGAATCGGGATCGCATGGCTACCTTACGGGGTCGCCGCCGAGGCGCTGGACCAAGGGCGCTTGGTGCGCGCACCCCTGGATGGCCCCGACCACTTGCTCGAACTGCGCATGATCCGCCTCGCCGAGCCGATCCGCCCCGCGACCCTCGATTGCTGGGACATGTTGCGCGCCGCCCTGGCCCCCACATGAAAAGGCCGGGCTTTCGGCCCGGCCCTTCGCTTCAGCCATCCACCCGGATGACCTCGTTCCTGGGGTCGTAGGGGCTGTCCTCGACCACCTCGGCATCCCACAATTGGTTCAGGATACGCACCTTCAGCTTCTGGCCGATCTCGGCCTTGTCGGGGCTGACATAGCCCATGCCGATGGATTTCCCGAAGGCCACCGAATAGCCCCCCGATGTCAGCCGGCCCACGCGCTGATCCCCATCAAGCAACACCTCCGCGCCCCAGGGGTCGGCATCCTCAGGACCGTCGATCAACAGGGTGACGCATTTGAAACGCACGCCAATCGCATTCATCGCATCCTTGCCCTGAAAATCCTTCGACTGATCCACGAAACGCGGCAGATCGGCCTCGAGCGGCGTCGCATCCCGGCCCAGCTCATTGCCGAAGGCGCGATAGGATTTCTCCTGGCGCAGCCAGTTCTGCGCACGCACCCCGACCAGCTTCATGCCATGTTTCTTCCCGGCGCCCTCCAAGAGGTCGAAAAGGTAGTTCTGCATCTCGATCGGGTGATGCAGCTCCCATCCCAGCTCGCCGGTATAGGCCACGCGGATCGCACGCACCGGGCACATGCCCAACTCGATATCGCGCTGGCTCAGCCACGGAAAACGCTTGTTTGACAGCGCGGTTCCGGGCTCGGCATCCTTGATGACCTCATTCAGCACATCGCGCGATTTCGGCCCGGCAATGGCGAAGACACCCCATTGCGTGGTCACATCCTCGACCGCGATATAGCCGAACTCGGGCGCCTTGTCCTCGGCGCATTTGCGCAGGTAATCGCCATCGTAATCCGTCAGCGCCCCGGATGAGACCAGATAATAGCTCTCCTCGCCAAGGCGCACGATGGTGTATTCGGTGCGCGTCGTGCCCTCGGGCGTCAGCGCATAGGTCAGGTTGATGCGCCCCACCTTGGGCAACCGGTTGCAGGTGAACCAGTCAAGGAACGCCGTCGCGCCCGGCCCCTTCACCGTGTGTTTGGTAAAGGCCGACGCATCGATCAGGCCGACACCCTCGCGCACCGCCTTCGCCTCCTCGACCGCATATTGCCACCAGCCGCCGCGCCGGAAACTGCGCGCCTCATGGTCGAAATCGGCGGGCGCATCGAGGGGGCCATAATAATTGGGCCGCTCGAACCCGTTGACCACGCCGAACTGCGCGCCGCGCGCCTTCAGGCGGTCATAGCTCGGCGCCGTGCGCAACGGGCGGCAGGCCTCGCGCTCCTCGTCGGGATGGTGCAGCACATAGACATGGCTATAGGCTTCCTCGTCCTTGCGCGCGGCATATTCGGTGGTGATCCAGTTGCCGAACCGCTTGGGATCAAGCGAGGCCATGTCGATCTCGGCCTCACCCTCGACCATCATCTGCGCCATGTAATGCCCGGTGCCGCCTGCGGCGGTGATCCCGAAACTGAACCCCTCGGCCAGCCACATGTTGCGCAGCCCCGGCGCCGGGCCGACCAGCGGGTTGCCATCGGGCGTGTAACAGATCGGACCGTTGAAATCGTCCTTCAGACCCACGGTCTCCGAACTGGGAAGCCGGTGGATCATGCTCATGTATTCCTCCTCGATCCGCTCAAGGTCGAGCGGAAAGAGATCGGCACGGAAACTGTCCGGCACGCCGTATTCGAAACGCGCAGGCGCATTGCGCTCATAGGGGCCAAGGATCCAGCCGCCGCGCTCCTCGCGCACATACCACTTGGCATCGGCATCACGCAGCACCGGATGCTCGGGATTGCCCGCCTTGCGATACTCCACCAGCGCCGGGTCGGGCTCGGTGACGATGAACTGATGCTCCACCGGAATCGCCGGCGTCTTGATGCCCAACAGGCGCGCGGTGCGCTGCGCGTGGTTGCCCGTGGCGGTGACCACATGCTCGGCCGTCACGACGATCTGCTCCTCGGACGGCACAAGGTTGCCGCCCTTCTCGACCATCTTGGTCAGCGTGACCTCCCAGGCCTCGCCATTCCAGTGATAGGCATCCGCCTGCCACTTGCGCTCGATGGTGACACCGCGCTGGCGCGCGCCCCGCGCCATGGCCATGGTCACGTCAGCCGGATTGATATAGCCATCCGTCGGATGATAGATCGCGCCCTTCAGATCGTCGCAATTGACCAGCGGCCAGCGCTCCTTGATCTGCGCCGGTGTCAGCCACTCGAAGGGCACCCCCACCGTTTCCGCGGTCGAGGCATAGACCATGTATTCATCCATCCGCGCATCGCTCTGCGCCATGCGCAGGTTGCCCACGACCGAGAACCCCGCATTCAGCCCGGTCTCCTCTTCCAGCGTCTTGTAGAACTTGACCGAATAGTCGTGGATATGGGTGACCGCGTAAGACATGTTGAACAGCGGCAGCAACCCCGCCGCGTGCCAGGTGGAACCGCTCGTCAGCTCGTCGCGCTCCAGCAGCATCACGTGGTCCCATCCGAACTTGGCCAGATGATAGGCAATCGATGTGCCGATGGCGCCGCCACCGACGATCAGGGCTTTGACATGGGTCTTCATTGGGCTGCGACTCCTTGAATGGCGTTGGACCCTGTTTATCAGTCCTGCATCGCCACGCAGGGTCCAGCCGACACAAGATTGCGCAAAACCGACGCCCGGCGCCATCTTGACCGCGCCAAGACGCCTGCGCGCTTCATCTTGCCCCGAATACTCCCGCCGGAGGCATCCAGCACCCGCCATGCGCACCGCGCCTGGCAATCCGGGCGACACCGCCTGTCGCCCGAACGAAAACGGCGCGGGGTTCGCCCGCGCCGTCGCTTTTCTTCAGGGTTCTTGGCGCCGTCAGTTCAGCACCACCTCGCCGGTGGGATGCGGCGTGGTCGCGGTTTCGGCCGGCAGGATCGGATAGGTGACCTCGGGGACCGTGCCGGTGAGCGCGCCAAGGAAGGCGACGATATCGTCGACCTCGGGCTCGGTCAGTTCGGTGCCAAGCTGCGAGGTGCCCATGATCGCCACGGCGACCTTCAGATCCCAGACCTTGCCGGAATGGAAATAGGGCGCGGTCTGGTCGATATTGCGCAGCGGCGAGGCGCGGAACACATAGGAATCATCCGCCGTCTTGGTCACCTCAAAGCGGCCCCGGTCATCCGGCGGCAGCACATCGGCGCCCGGCTTCTCGATCAGGCCAAAGGGGAAATACCCCGTGCCGCCAAGATTGACACCGTTGTGGCAAGAGGCGCACCCCTTGTCCATGAACAGCTCAAGCCCGGCTTTCTGCTGATCCGTGAGCGCATTGTCGTCGCCATTGAGAAAGGCGTCAAAGGGCGCGGGCGTGATCAGCGTGGCCTCGAATGCCTCGATCGCCTTGGCGAAATTGTCGAAGGTGACGGGATCCGCCTCCTCGGGGAAGGACGCCTTGAACCAGTCCTGATATTGCGGCATCGAATTCAGCGTGGCGAGCACGTTGTCGGGCGTATTGGCCATTTCAACACCAGCCTGAACCGGGCCTTTGGCCTGTTCCGCAAGGTCGGCGGCGCGCCCGTCCCAGAACTGCGCCTCGTTGAACACGGCGTTCAGCACGGTGGGCGAGTTACGCGGCCCCTTCTGCCAGCCATGGCCGATCGAAGTGGGCATGTTGTCATCGCCACCGGTCGCCAGGTTGTGGCAGGAATTGCACGAGAACACCCCCGAAGCCGACATGCGCGGGTCGAAGAACAGCGCCTTGCCCAGATCGACCTTTTCCGGGGTGATGACGTTATCTTTGAGCGCGGGAACGGTCGAGGGCAGCGCCGCGAACATATCGAGCGCGTTGTCGCGCAGTTCGGATGCCTGCACCCCGGACGAAAGCGCCAGAACCGAGGCGGTTCCAAGCGCAAGATTACGTAAAACTAACATGGATTCCTCCAGAACCTCTCTTGACGTTCGCGCGTCTGGAATCATTCTAATCAAGGTTGGTTCACGCCACGTTGACGCAAATCAAAAACATGCACCGGATAGGAACGATCTCGGTTTCGCCAGGCCTCTTGCGCGCGAAACATCTTTCCATGGGGTTGCGGATGGGTGGCACAGACGCCTCTTTTCACGAAAACGTCCAACTCACCCTTGAATCCCGCCACAATGCGGGGCTAAGGCCCGTTTCAACCCCGCGACGCCCATGGCGACGCCCCCATTAGCGAAGCAGAAACCGAGAGTTATGATGACCCAGCAGAACCTGGCCCCCATTCCCGAGTTGTACGTCTCTTACGAATCCGCCCAGAAGCTGAAGGTCGAAGCCGGCGATCTGATCAGCTGGGATCTGACTCCGCGCCAGATCTGCGATCTGGAACTGCTGATGAATGGCGGGTTCAACCCGCTCAAGGGCTTCATGAGCGAAACAGATTATAACGGTGTCGTCGAGAATATGCGCCTGGCCGATGGTTCGCTCTGGCCAATGCCGATCACGCTCGACGTATCTGATAGCTTTGCCGAGGGGCTGGAACTGGGGCAGGATATCGCGCTGCGCGACCAGGAAGGCGTGATCCTCGCCACGATGACGGTCACGGACCGCTGGACCCCCGACAAGTCGCGCGAGGCCGAACAGGTGTTCGGCGCCGACGATCTGGCACATCCGGCCGTGAACTACCTGCATCACAGCGCGGGCAAAGTCTATCTGGGCGGGCCGGTCACCGGCATCCAGCAGCCGGTGCATTACGATTTCCGCGGCCGCCGCGACACGCCAAATGAACTGCGCGCGCACTTTCGCAAACTGGGCTGGCGCAAGGTCGTCGCCTTCCAGACCCGCAACCCGCTGCACCGCGCCCACCAGGAACTGACCTTCCGCGCCGCCAAGGAAGCCGAGGCCAACCTGCTGATCCACCCGGTCGTCGGCATGACCAAGCCGGGCGACGTGGATCACTTCACCCGCGTGCGCTGTTACGAGGCGGTGCTGGACAAATACCCCGGATCGACCACCACGATGAGCCTGCTCAACCTGGCGATGCGCATGGCCGGCCCGCGCGAGGCGGTCTGGCACGGGCTGATCCGCAAGAACCATGGCTGCACCCATTTCATCGTCGGACGCGACCATGCCGGCCCGGGCAAGAACAGCGCGGGCGAGGATTTCTACGGCCCCTATGACGCCCAGGACCTGTTCCGCAAGCACCAGGAAGAAATGGGAATCGAGATGGTCGATTTCAAACATATGGTGTTCGTGCAGGAACGCGCCCAATACGAGGCCATCGACGAGATCGAGGACCGCGACAATGTCACGATCCTGAACATCTCGGGGACCGAACTGCGCCGCCGCCTGCGCGAAGGGCTGGAGATTCCCGAGTGGTTCTCGTTCCCCGAAGTGGTGAGCGAACTGCGCCACCGCTACCCGCCGCGCAGCCAGCAAGGGTTCACCGTGTTCTTCACCGGTTTCTCGGGCAGCGGCAAATCCACCATCGCCAACGCGCTTCTGACCAAGCTGATGGAGATGGGCGGCCGCCCGGTGACGCTTCTGGATGGCGATATCGTGCGCAAGAATCTGAGTTCCGAGTTGGGCTTCTCCAAGGAGCATCGCGACCTCAACATCCGCCGGATCGGCTATGTGGCGAGCGAGATCACCAAGAATGGCGGCATCGCCATCTGCGCGCCGATCGCGCCCTATGCCGCCACCCGGCGCGCCGTACGCGAAGACGTCGAGCAATACGGCGCCTTCGTCGAAGTGCATGTCGCCACCAGCATCGAAGAATGCGAACGCCGCGACCGCAAGGGGCTCTACAAGCTCGCGCGCGAGGGCAAGATCAAGGAATTCACCGGGATTTCGGACCCTTACGATGTGCCCGCAGATCCCGAGTTGAGCGTCGAAACCGAGAATGTCGAGGTCGACAACTGCGCCCATCAGGTGATCCTGAAACTGGAACAGATGGGCCTGATCGCGGGCTGACGCGCCCACGGACTCCGCTCTTTGTGACATCGGGCCGCCCTTGCCGGGGCGGCCCGTTTCCGTTTAGCCAAGTGCCATGTATGCGATTTCGCTCAGCTCCATCCCGCCGCGCTTCGCCCGGATCGGGCCGATGCTGGAAAGCCTTCTCGCGCAGCGACCCGCGCCCGAGCGGGTGATCTTGGCGCTGCCCCGCCGCTATGAACGGTTCGGCGGCCCGGTGCATGCCCCTGCCCTCCCCGCCGGGGTCGAGATCATGTGGAGCCCGCAAGATCACGGCCCCGCCACCAAGGCGCTGGTAGCGGCGGATCGTTTGGCCGGGCATGTGCCACGGCTGATCTATTGCGATGACGACTGGATCGCGGGGCCGGGCTGGGCGGCCGCGCTGCTGGCGTCTGCCCGCCCGCACGAGGCGGTGACCGGACAGGGCTTCAGCGTGGCCCGGCTGGGGCGGACCTCAGGCGCGCCGACAGCTGCGCATGTGGATATCGCGCAAGGGTTTTCGGGCGTGCTGATCGACCCCGCCTGGCTGTCAGGGCCGGACCTGGCCCCGCCCGCAGCCGCCCGGGCGGTGGATGATATCTGGCTTTCGGGTCTGCTGGCGGCACGGGGCATCCCCATTCGTGGCGCTGCGCATGCGCGCCGGGCGCTGCGCCCGGCCTTTGCGGACGATCACGCCCTGCAAGACAGCCTGATCGCCGGGCAAGCGCGCCATGATGCCAACCTGACCGCCGCCGCACTCATTCATGCGCGCCACGGTATCTGGCCAGCGGCAAACTGAGCGCCGACCGCGTCGCGGATCGTCTGGGAATATGTATGGCGATCAGTGAACCGTGACCGGGGTCATGTTGTTCTGGCGCGCCAGCACAAAGGCAAGGCGGCGGTCGCGCACCAGCGCAAGGCGCTCACCCGCAGACGTGTGCAGCGCATAGAGCGTCTCGCTGCCCATGGCCTGCTCGCGCATGTCCTCGGGAAGGTCCGCCACATTCACGGGCCGGACATAGACGATGTCATGGCCCGCTTCGGCGCCGAAATCGTACTTGGTTTCCATATCGGTTACCCCTTGTTGATCCTGATCCGCTGCACAACCGTTTCAGGCTCGGCCCGGGTGAGGTCCACATGCAGCAGACCGTTTTCCATGATCGCCTCGCCCACCTCGACGCCATCGGCCAGCACGAAAGAGCGCTGGAACTGGCGCGCGGCAATCCCGCGGTGCAGATAGACACGGGTTTCGGCCTCATCGCTCTGGCGGCCACGGATCACCAACTGGCGGTCCTCGACCGTGATCGACAAATCCCGTTCCGAGAAACCGGCCACGGCCAGCGTGATCCTGTAGGAACTCTCGGAGGTTTGCTCGATATTGAACGGGGGATACCCCTCGTTGCCCGATTTGGCACTGCGTTCAAGCATCCGTTCCAACTGCTCGAACCCGAGCATGTAAGGGTGCGACCCCAGCGTGAGCTTTGTCATCGACACGTCCTTCATCAAAGCGACAGTCCATGCCGGGCCCCTTTGTGGCGACCCGACAGGCCAAATATGGGGGCTGCCCGCTGCCCGTGCAAGGGCTTTGCCGGAGCTTGCAAAAGCGGTATCCTCCTCTCCGGGGCCAGTGACAGGGAATCATCAGCATGAACGCATTCAGCGATCTCTCCATGAAATCGGACGAGGTGCTGCGCATCGAGCTTGAGGAATTCCGCCGTCAGCACCGTGACCTGGACGATGCGATCGCCGCCCTTCAGGAGAAGGGATCAAGCGATCCGCTGACCATCAAGCGCCTCAAGCAGCAGAAATTGCGGATCAAGGACATGATCGCCTATATCGAGGACCGCCTTTACCCCGACATCATCGCCTAACCCCGATTGCGTCGGGGCCCGCGATGGGTATAGTGCGCGCTCCAAAGCAAGGGGCCAGTGACATGGGCGCAGACACAGGCAAACTCAAGGTCGGCATCATCATGGGCAGTCAGTCCGACTGGCAGACCATGCGCGCCGCCGCCGAAATCCTCGATGACCTCGAGGTGCCTTACGAAACCCGGATCGTCTCGGCGCATCGCACGCCCGACCGGCTGTGGGATTACGGCACCAAAGCCGCCGCGCGCGGCTTGCAGGTGATCATCGCCGGGGCCGGGGGTGCGGCGCATCTGCCCGGTATGATGGCCTCGAAAACGCGCCTGCCCGTGATTGGCGTGCCGGTGCAGAGTAAGGCGCTCTCGGGCGTCGACAGCCTTTATTCCATCGTTCAGATGCCAAAGGGTTTCCCAGTGGCGACCATGGCGATCGGCGCGGCTGGGGCAGCCAATGCCGGGCTGATGGCCGCCGCGATCCTGGCCAATGGCGACCCTTCGCTGGCGCAGCGGCTCGACGATTGGCGCGCCGCCCTTTCCGCTTCCATTCCCGAAGAGCCCCAAGATGACTGACCCCCTACCGACCGGCGCAACAATCGGCATCCTCGGCGGCGGCCAGCTTGGGCGGATGCTGGCCGTGGCCGCATCGCGTCTGGGCTTTCGGAGCTGCGTGTTCGAACCCGGCAGCGACTGTCCGGCCAGCCATGTGGCAGGGCAGCATATCGCCGCCCCCTATGAGGACGAGGCCGCACTGCGCCAGTTTGCCGACGCCGTGGATGTCGTGACCTTCGAATTCGAGAACATCCCGACCTCGGCGCTCGACATGCTCGACGCATGCGGCAAGGCGGCGCGACCGGGGCGCAACGCGCTGCGCATCAGCCAGGACCGGCTGACCGAAAAGGCCTTCCTGACGGATCTTGGACTCAGAACCGCACCCTTCGCCGCCGTGGATGACGAAATCGACCTCGCCGAGGCCTTGGCCGAGATCGGCCTGCCCGCGATCCTCAAGACCCGGCGACTGGGATATGACGGTAAGGGCCAGGCGCGGATCACCGCGCCCGAGGACGCCGAAAGCGCCCTTGCCGCCATGCAGGGACAGCCCGCGATCCTGGAAGGCTTCGTGGATTTCAGCCACGAGGTTTCGGTGATCGGCGCGCGCAACGCATCGGGCGACGTGGCCTGTTTCGATCCAGGCGAGAACCTGCACGAAGACGGCATCCTGCGCCGCACCACGGTGCCCGCGCGCCTCAGCAATGCGCAGCGAAGCGATGCGGTGCTACTGGCCGGGCAGATCCTCAACAAGCTCGACTATGTCGGGGTGATGGGGGTGGAGCTGTTCGTGACCCCAGAGGGGCTGATCGTCAACGAAATCGCACCGCGCGTGCATAATTCCGGCCACTGGACGCAGCAGGGCTGCGCCATCGACCAGTTCGAACAGCATATCCGCGCCGTGGCGGGCTGGCCTCTGGGCGATGGCAGCCGATATGCGGATGTGGTGATGGAGAACCTGATCGGCGATGACATCACACGCGTGCCCGACATCGCCCGCGAAGCCGGCGCGGCACTGCATCTTTACGGCAAGGGCGACGCCAGGCCGGGGCGCAAGATGGGCCATGTAAACCGCGTCACGCGCGGCTGAACCGACCCGCCCGAAGATGGGGGCGCTGCCCCCGTCGCAGCAAGCTGCGACTCCCCCGAGGTATTTTCAGCCAGATGAAGCCCGGGGCGCGCCGCTTTTCATCTTGCCCCAAATACTCCCGCCAGAGACCCCACCAGCCAGCAGGTGCCACACCGAAACGATACCGACGCAATACCGACCGATTACCGACGCGATACAGATCCCGAATTCTGTCGTGTTATAAGGCCCTTCACTCGCCCAGCGCGATCCCTTCACGGCGCGGATCAGCGCCGCCGCGCAGCGTCTCGCCAATCGAGATCGCCTGCAACCCCGATACCAGTGGCCGCGCCGCAACCTCATAGCCCAACGCCTCGAGACGCGCCGTAAGGCGCGGCGAGACACGCCCCGCCTCGACATCGAAAACACCGAAACGATTGACCATGTTGGGCAGGCTAACCGCTTGTTGCACATCCATTTTCCAGTCCAGATGCGCAATGATCGCCTTGACCACGTAACCGATGATCCGGCTGCCGCCGGGACTGCCCACGATCAGCACAGGCGAGCCATCCTTCTGCACGATGGTGGGCGCCATCGAGGATCGCGGCCGCTTGCCCGGCTCCACCCGGTTGGCCACCGGAACGCCGTCTTCATGGCTTCTGAAGGAAAAATCGGTCAACTCGTTGTTCAGCAGGAATCCCCGCACCATCAGGCGCGACCCGAACGCATTCTCGATTGTCGTCGTCATCGACAGCACGTTGCCGTAACGATCCGTTAACGAAATATGCGAGGTCGAGGGAAACTCGATCGATTCGTCATCCGCCAGAAGAAGCGCATGATCGAATGCCGGCCGCCCCGGCGCCACCTCGGGCAGTGCGTCATCGCCCCTCAGAAGATCCGCGCGGCGCTCCATATAATCCCTCGCGATCAATCCCTTGACCGGTACCGGCACGAAATCGTCATCGGCCATGTAGCGTCCCCGGTCGGCAAAGGCCAGGCGGCTCGCGTCGCCGATCAACCGCCAGGCCTCGGGACTCTCGGGACCCATCGCACCAAGGTCGAAAGGC
>Ga0102928_1001174_pt1 | contig 16688 bp, 15 predicted proteins | sample SalPonR1_B_D1_MG_FD_78504 | JGI IMG/M metagenome (GOLD analysis project Ga0102928, IMG submission 78504) | Salt pond soil microbial communities from South San Francisco under conditions of wetland restoration - Salt Pond MetaG R1_B_D1_MG | ecosystem: Environmental > Aquatic > Marine > Intertidal...
CGAGGCAAGGTTGCCCTGCACACAGCCCGAGGGCTGGACATGCTTGGCAACCCATTCCGGGCTGACCGAGTTGTCGATGGCCACACAATCTGCGCCGGTTTTTTCGTGAAAGCCGATGTATTTATCGCCCGCTTCGCGCGGGAAGGCGATGACAGGAATGCCGGGATGGCGCGCCTTGAGCTCGGATATGATGCGTTTGGCGGGCGCGGTTGCGTATTTGTCGAAATCTTCACCCGTCAGCGACCCGGCCCAACTGTCGAACAGTTTGACGCATTCCGCACCGGCCTCGATCTGGGCGGATAAATATTCGATTGTGGCCTCGGTCAACCGTTCTAGCAGGGCTTCGAAAAGCGGTTTGTTTTCAGCTTTCAGCGCATGCGCCGGGCCTTGGTCTGGGGTACCGCGACCGGCGATCATGTAAGTGGCAACGGTCCAAGGGGCTCCGGCGAATCCGATCAGAGTTGTTTCCGAGGGTAGGGCCTGCGACAGATTGCGCACGGTCTGATAGATCGGGTTGAGGGTTTCGTGCACGTCGCTGGCCGGTTTCAGGGCATCGAACCCGGCCTGATCGGTGATCGTCGACAGACGCGGACCTTCGCCGGTGACAAACCAAAGGTCGGCGCCAAGAGCCTGTGGGATCAGCAGGATATCGGCAAACAGGATGGCTCCGTCAAACCCGTAGCGGCGGATGGGTTGCAACGTGACTTCGGTGGCCAAGTCACTGTTATAACACAAGGAAAGGAAATCGCCCGCTTCGGCGCGGGTGGCGCGATACTCTGGCAGGTAACGCCCGGCTTGGCGCATCATCCAGATCGGCGGGGTCTCAAGGGTTTCACCTGCAAGGGCTCTCAGAATGGTCTTTTGCGCGGCCATGGTATCCTCCGTTTCCGAATGTGGTCGCCCCCCGGTGACACAATGTCAAGCACCCCGCGCTTGTCACAGGCGGGCAGGGGGGCTAGACCACGGCCATGAAACGCGATTTGCCAACCCCCGACACCCCGATGAAGCTGGGCACACGCGGCTCGCCGCTGGCTCTGGCGCAGGCCCATGAGACACGTGAGCGGCTGGCCGCCGCCTTTGATCTGCCGCATGAGGCGTTCGAGGTGGTCGTGATCAAGACCACCGGCGACCGTATCATCGACCGCCCGCTGAAAGAGATTGGCGGCAAGGGTCTGTTCACCCGTGAAATCGAAGAGGCCATGCTGAGTGGTGAGATCGACATCGCGATCCATTCGATGAAAGACATGCCTGTCTTGCAGCCCGAGGGGCTGGTGCTGGACACATACCTGCCGCGCGAGGACGTGCGTGATGCGTTTGTCTCGCCGCATGTGGGTGGGCTGGCCGAGTTGCCTGACGGCGCAAAGGTGGGCACCTCGTCGCTCAGGCGCAAGGCGCAGGTTCTGGTGGCCTACCCGCATCTGGACGTCGTGGAATTTCGCGGCAATGTGCAGACCCGTCTGAAAAAACTCGATGATCAGGTTGCGGCCTGCACCTTCCTTGCCATGGCGGGCCTGAACCGTTTGGGCCGTGCCGATGTGGCGACCGCCGCAATCTCGCCCGAAGAAATGCTGCCTGCCGTCGCGCAAGGCGCAATCGGAATTGAACGCCGCGCCGATGACACACGCGCGGCTGACATGCTGGCAGCCATTCATGATGGGCCAACGGCACAGCGGCTGGCGGCGGAACGCGCGTTTCTGGCCGCGTTGGACGGGTCATGCGAAACTCCGATTGCCGGGCTGGCGGAACTGGATGGCAGCACCCTGCGCCTGCGGGGTGAGGTGTTGCGCCCCGACGGCAGTGAGGCGATCAACGACGATCAAAACGCCCCGATCGAGGACGGTGCCGAACTGGGGCGTGCCATGGCGGCCAAGCTGCTGGAGCAAGCCGGCGAGGGGTTCTTCGACTGGTTGCAGTGATCTGCGCGGCGGGCGATCACGCCCGGCAAGCGGTTGCGCCGGTTAGGGATCAGGCAAGACCTTGCCGGGGTTCATAATGCCCTTGGGGTCGAGCGCCTGTTTGATGGCCCGCATGGCTTGGACAGCTGCGCTGTTCTTGTGGCGCAGCATTGCAGGCTTTTTGGTCAGGCCGACCCCATGCTCGGCCGAGAAACTGCCGCCAATCTCGATTGCCGTATCGTCCACCACCTGCTTGATCGCCGTGTGAACCGCAGGATCCTGTGATGCAGGCCAGCCTGCGAAATGCAGGTTGCCGTCGCCCAGATGGGCCACGCAAATCGGCACCAGTTCGGGGTCCAGTGCTTTGGTCCGGTCGGTGATCAGGTCCAGAAATTGCTGCATCCGGTCCACCGGCACACAGACATCGTTGTCGATCACATTGGGCCGCAGACGTGCCACCTCGGCCCCGGCCTCGCGCCTTGCCCACATGTCTTGCCGTTGGCTCTCGTTTTGGGCGACCACAGCATCCAGAACGCCGCCGCTGTGAAACTGGTGTTCCAAGATCGTTTCAAGATGCGCGGCCACGGGGATCGACCCATCCGCATCCGGCGTTGCATCCCGGGGCGCAATTGCGCCCACCTCGACCAGAATGTTCACCTCATGCCGGGCGTCAAACGGCGGCCGCGCGTCGGGAAAGCGTTCAAGATAAGCGTCCATATAAACACCGGGCATGAATTCGAAGGCCTCGACCGCGCCGCCGGTGTCTTGTTGCAATTTGTTCAGCAGCACCAGCGCCGCATCTAGCGAGGGCGTGGCCACCATGGCGGTGGCATAGGCCTGCGGCTTGGGGTGAAGTTTCAGGACGGCGGCGGTGATAATGCCCAATGTGCCTTCGGCCCCGATCAGAAGGTCGCGCAGGTCATAGCCGGAATTGTCTTTGTGTAGTTCGCTCATCAGGTCGACGATTTCCCCAGTGGGTAAAACCGCCTCGACCCCCAGACACAAATGCCGGGTGCTGCCGTAGCGCAGCACATTGGAGCCGCCTGCATTGGTGGACAAGGCCCCGCCAATCATGGCCGACCCGCGCGCGCCGAAATACAGTGGAAAAATCAGATCATGCGCGTCGGCGGCGTCGTGAATTTTCGACAGGATCGCTCCGGCCTCGACAGTCGCGATGCGCGCCTCGGGTTTGACGGTTCGGATGGCCGACATGCGATCCAGCGACAGCATCAGCGCGTTTTGCGCATAGGTGCCTTCGACCAGCCCGGTATTGCCCGACACTGGCACAATCACTGTGCTGGTCCGATTCGCCAGTTGCACCACTTTTGCAACCTCAGCCGTGTTGGCCGGGCGGATAACGGCAAGCGGGGCCCATTGCCTCTGCCGGGTCCAGTCTTCGCTCCAGCGGGCGGCATCCGTGCCGGTCACCACATGCGCCGCGCCGACGATGTTGCGTAGGTCAGTCAGAATGCTTGTGGGGGTGTCTTTGGTCATGGCGCGTAAGATGCGTCAGTGCCGTGGCAGACGCAAGAAGACTGTGGACGCAATGAAAATGTGGTCTACTTTGTCAACAAGAACAGAAAGAGGGCCTGAGATGCTGCAGATATTTCGCAAGAATGTGACGGCTTTTGTTTTCAGCGCATTTGCGTGTCTGCCCATGTCGGTTTTGGCTGCGCCTGCGGCATGGACATTCGATTCCATTGATGGCGGCACTTTGTCGATGGCGGACTGGCAGGGCCGCCCGGTTTTGGTCGTCAATACGGCATCGCGTTGCGGTTTTACCCCGCAATATGACGGGCTTCAGGCCCTTTACGATGCCTACCGCGACCGCGGATTGGTCGTGTTGGCCGTGCCATCGCAAGATTTCCGGCAAGAGCTGGCCACCAACGATGACGTCGCCGACTTTTGCGAGGTGAATTTCGGTCTGGATATTCCGATGACGACAATCAGCAGCGTGAAGGGTGACAATGCGCATCCGTTCTATAAGTGGGTTGCGCAGACCGAAGGCTTCACCCCGCGCTGGAACTTCAACAAGATACTGATTGGTGCGGATGGGGCGGTTGTTGATACGTTCGGCTCAACCACACGGCCGCAATCGGCCAAGATCACCCGCGCGATCGAAGCGTTGCTGCCCGATAGCTGAGGCAGCAGCGATACCTTTCGGCAAATGCGGTTTTTCGCCTTGACGCAGGACGCGGCCTGTCTTACCTACCGCCTCGTTCTGGCGGAGTAGCTCAGGTGGTTAGAGCAGCGGAATCATAATCCGCGTGTCGGGGGTTCAAGTCCCTCCTCCGCTACCAAAACCTCTTTAAATGTCCCCTTTTGACCCGGCGTTAAGTTATGCGCATGCCGGTCTGGCCTAGCGATAAGTTCGGTCTGCCATAGGGGTGGATTCGATTTGGCTTTGCAGCCGTGTCAGCAGGGATTGTTCGGCCCGGTTCAGGCTGGCCTTGGGGTTCCAGACCACATGCACGTCAATCGCCGGTGTCGCTTCATAGGGGGGTAGTTGCCACATCGTGCCGTCCTCCACGTCGCGTTTGGCAACATGCAGGGGCAGGGGGCCAATCCCAAGCCCTGCAATGATCATGCGCCGGACCTCTTCTAGATGGCTGGAGGTGCCCACGACCAGTTCGCCCATATTCGCTTCGGCGCGCATCAGGGCGACGGGTTTCAGTGCGTCTTGCAATCGGTCGGTTTCAAAGCTGACGGCTGAATGGCCTTCCAGATCAGCCCGTGTCAGGCCGGTTCGCCCGAACAGTGGATGCGGGGGGCCACAGAACAAGCCAAAAAATTCACGGTAGAGGCGCAGATATTCAAGCTTGGGATTGCGCTTGTGCACAAGGCAGACGGCAAATGAGGAAAAGCGCCCCGAGACGCTGCTGATGGCCTCGGACGAGGACAGCACATCAATCGACAGGGTTGCGCCAGCATGTTCGGCGTGGAAATCAGCCAGCACCTGATCAAATAATGGGCACACGACATGACTGGCCAAAGCGATGCGCACATGGCCCGTGACCTCATCGGTCATCTCGCGCATGAGGGTCGACAAGCGCAGGATCGAGCCCTGAATATCGACCGCCTCGCGATACAAAACCTCACCGGCCTTGGTCAGTTCGAAATGCCCCGGCTTGCGATCAATCAGGCGCCGGCCAACGCGATCTTCCAGCTTTTTCAGCGCAGTAGAAAGTGAAGGCTGGGTTAGTCGCAGCTTATGCGCGGCCTCGGTCACCGAGCGGGACTGCGCCAGCACAACGAAACTGCGCAACAGATTCCAATCCAGTTCGCGCATCATTCGATCAGCGTGGTCCGGGGTGAAGTCGGGCTCATGCATTGATTTGATCAATACTCACAATTCTAATTATCTATTTGATAAATGATTGTCCGCTTTGCATCGTAAACGCAAGCCCTGTCAAAATGGGTATTCAATTCATCGAGGGGAGATGCATGTCGGTCGAAGCCCGTGAGGCCCGACAACCTTGGATTTTGCTGTCACCGGCGCTTGGCGCGGTGACGCTCCTTTTGCTTGTCCCTTTGATTTTCATCATCGTTTATTCGTTCTGGCTGCGCTCGGCGGTCGGGGGTGATCAGGTCGGTTTTTATCTGGATAACTGGCAGAAGGTTCTGACCGACCGGTTTTATCGCGACATCCTGTTCAACACGCTGAAAATCGCGGCGATCACGACGGTGGTTTGCGCCTTGATGGGCTATCCGGCGGCGTATTTCATCGCGCGATCCAAGGGCAGCAAGATGATTCTTTTGTTGCTTTTGATGCTGCCGTTCTGGATCAGCTACATCATTCGCACGATGAGTTGGATCAACATTCTGGGCACCTCCGGGGCGCTGAACAGTTTGTTGCTGTCGCTTGGCGTGATCTCGGATCCGATACAGATGCTTTACAACGAAGGCACGGTTATTCTGGGTCTGGTGCACTTCTTGCTGCCGTTCATGGTCTTGAACGTCTATGTCAGCCTTGAAGGGATTGATACCAATCTGGAAGATGCCGCAACCTCGCTTGGGGCGACGCGGTGGCAGGCGTTTTTACAGGTGACGTTGCCGCTGTCGCTGCCGGGCTTGGCGGCTGGCGGGCTGTTGTGCTTTGTTCTGGGCGCGGGCACCTACATCACCCCGGTCATTCTGGGCGGCCCGCGTGACGCCATGTTCGCCAATCTTGTGTTCGAGGCGATCATTACACAGCTGAACTGGCCGCTTGGCTCGGCGCTGTCGCTGCTGCTGCTGATCGTTCTGGGCGTGCTGGTGGCCATATACAATCGGTATCTGGGTATGTCGCAACTGGCCAAGGGGTTGGGCTGATGGGGTGGAATGCAATCCGGATCTGGACCATTTTGGTTTACGGCTTCATGTTCTTGCCGGTGGCTGTGGTTGTGCTGTTGTCGTTCAACGCAAACCAATTCGGCAGCTTCCCGATGAACGGAGTTTCCCTGCGGTGGTTCGAAGAGCTGTGGAACAACGACGCCGTGATGCGCGCGTTTCGCACATCTATCGTGCTGGGCCTGATGACGGCTGTCATCTCGACGACATTGGGTGTTTTGGCCAGCCTTGCCTTGGTGCGCTACAACGTACCGGGGCGCAACACGATCACCACTTTGCTAATCGCGCCCATTCTGGTGCCCGAGGTTGTTTTGGCCGTGGCGCTGTTGTTGTTCCTGAACTGGCTGGGGCTTGGCAAAAGTTTTGCGCTGTTGCTGGCGGGGCATGTGATTTTTACCCTGCCCTTCGTGATATTGGTGGTGCAGGCCCGCCTTGTCAGCATCAAGCGCGATGTGGAAGAGGCGGCGCTTAGCCTTGGGGCCAATCCGGTGCAAACCTTTTTCTCGGTCACGTTGCCCCTGATGCTGCCCGCCGTGGCGGCGGGCGCGCTGTTTGCCTTCACCATCAGTTTCGACGACATCACCGGCACGCTGTTCTGGAAGCCCGGCGGCGTGGAAACCGTGCCGACGCAGATCTTTTCGATGCTGCGCAACTCGATCAGCCCGGAAATCAACGCATTGGGCACGGTGATGATCATAATGACAGTCGGTCTGCCGCTGCTGGGTGCGGCGGTGGCCCGGAAACTTGCAATGAAAAGCGGCACCTAAGAACCGCGACCCCATCAACAAGGAGAAATGAAATGGACAATACCAAAAGATATGAACGCCTGCTGGACCGCTATCGCAACGGCGATCTGGACCGGCGCAACTTTCTGGGCCTGATCGGTGCGGCGGGTCTTGCCTATGGCGTGCAAACACCGTTCGCAAAATTTGCCCACGCGCAAGAGGTCAAGCAGGTGCGCTTTGACGGCTGGGGCGGCGTTGTGTCCGAGGCGTTCCGCGAACACGCCTTTGACCCCTACACCGAGGCGACGGGCATTACCGTGGTCGACGGCACGTTTGCCGGCAGCGATGAATATCTGGCGCAGGTCCGCTCCAGCCAAGAGGGCGAATACAACATCGCGCACCTGTCGGGTGTGTTCGATTACGCGCGCTACGTGAACTTTGGCCTGACGGTCGAATTGAATATAGACAACATCCCCAACATGTCTTTGGTCATGGACGCATTGACAAGTGCGTTCCGCGGTGTGACGCCCGATTACCTGTCGGCGGTGCCGTATGATTATGGCACAACCGGTCTGGCCTATAACCGCAAGTATATCTCGGACGACGAGATGAAAGAAAAAGGCGCCAGCATCCTGATCGACGAAGCCTACAAGGGCAAGATCGGCGGCTGGGGCGAATGGCGCACACGCATCTGGTATGGCGCGCTTCAGACCGGCCAAGACCCGAACAACATCCAGGATATGGAGGCCGTCTGGGATGCGATCCGCAGCCACCGCGATCTGGCGCTGAAATATTGGTCATCTGGGGCCGAACTGATGAGCCTGCTGGCCGAAGAGGAAATCTATGTCACCGAAGGCTGGTCGGGCCGTATCGCCGCGCTGCAACAAGAAGGCCACGATATCGGCTATTACGACGCGCCCGGCAGCTTTGCATGGCAGGAATGCCTGCACGTTCTGAAGGGCAGCCCGGTTGAGGCCTGCGAGGAGCTTCTGAACTTCATGCTGGCGCCCGAAACCTCGATTGCGGTGGCCGAAGGCCAGAACTATCCCCCGGCGCTGGATGGCACCAAGGTGGATCTGGGCGACAAAATCCCAACCCTGCCCGCCTATGACCCGACCGGCACGTTGGAATCGCTGACATTTGCCGATCCGACCTATTGGAACGGCAACGAGGCCGAATGGTCCGAAACCTTCAGTCGCGTTCAGCGCGGGTATTGAGCGACCCGATCCGCAAAAGTGCCAAGGCCGTTCGAACGGCCTTGGACACGCAATTTCGAAATTGCGTGCCCGACGCCCCGCGCGGCCGCGCAAAATAGGAGACCGCGATGAGCGCCGTCACCCTGAACAATATCGTCAAGCGGTTTGGCAATTTCACCGCCGTGCACCGCTCGTCACTGGAAATTCCAGAAGGCGCTTTTGTGACTCTGCTGGGGCCGTCAGGCTGTGGCAAAACCACAAACCTGCGGATGATTGCGGGCCTTTTGGATCCGACCGAAGGTGAGATTCTGATCGGCGGTAAGCGTGTGAACGATGTGCCGATTCACAAACGCAATCTGGGGCTGGTGTTTCAGAACTACGCACTGTTTCCGCACAAGACCGTGGCGGAAAATGTGGCCTTTGGCCTGAAGTATCGCAATGTTGCCAAATCGGATATCCCCGCCAAGGTTGAGGCGGCGCTGGAGCTGGTGCAATTGCCGCATGTCGGCCACCGTTATCCCAAGGAACTGTCAGGCGGTCAGCAGCAGCGCATCGCATTGGCGCGCGCCATCGTGATCGAACCCGATGTTTTGTTGCTGGACGAGCCGCTTTCGGCGCTTGATGCCAATCTGCGCGAAGATATGCGTGTGGAATTGAAACGCATTCAGGAGCGTATCGGCGTGACAACCGTGTTTGTGACCCATGACCAATCCGAGGCGTTGGCGATGTCTGACCAGATTGTCGTGATGTCTGCCGGTCGGGTCGAACAGGTGGGCGCGCCCGAAGAGGTCTACAACACGCCCGCAAGCGAGTTTGTCGCCAACTTCCTTGGTGCGTCGAATATCCTTGAAGCCAAGTGCACCGGCACACAGGCGGGTGGCGACGTGACGCTTGAGGCCCCGATTTTCGGACAGATGAGCGTGCCCGCAGCCAAAGCCCCACGGGTCACCGGGGCCGGGCCCGCCAAACTGGTGGTGCGGGCCGAAAAGTTGCTGTTGTCCAAAGACAAGCCCGCCGATGGCGTAATATCGGTTCCGGCCACCGTGGAAACAGTGGATTACCAAGGGCAGGCTGTGCGCTATTTCGTGCGAGCAGGCGAGACCCAATTGCAAGCGATCAACATGATAGACGGCCACCCGTTTGCCGAGGGCAGCCAAATTAATCTGCATTTGCGACCGCAGGATTGCGCCGCTTTGCCGGGGGAATAAAATGAACCAAAGACCAAGCCATTTGTTCTATCAAGGACGTCAGCGCCGCCCGGTGCTGGATCAGGCGCGCGGCGTATATATGTGGGACGTTGACGGCAAGCGCTATCTGGATGGGTCCAGCGGGGCGATGGTGTGCAATATCGGCCATTCCAACGAAAACGTGCTTGAGGCGATGCGCCGCCAGATGGAGAAATCCACCTTTGGCTATCGGTTGCATTTTGAAACCGAAGCCTCGGAAAAACTGGCGGCCAAAACCGCTGCCCTTTGCCCCGAGGGGCTGAACCGGGTGTTTTTCGTCTCGGGCGGGTCCGAGGCGGTGGAAAGCGCGATGAAACTGGCACGGCAATATGCCATTGCCGTGGGGCAAGATAGCCGGTGGAAAATCATTTCCCGCGCGCCCAGCTATCATGGTTGCACCTTGGGCGCCTTGGCGATCACGTCATATGATCCGCTGACCAAACCGTTTGATCCGATGATGCAAGCGATGCCGAAAATACCGGCCCCGCGCGCCTATCTGGATGGGCTTGACCCCGAAGACGAGGCCACAGGCCATCATTACGCCGACATGCTTGAGGCGCAGATCTTGGCCGAAGGCCCGGACACCGTGCTTGCCTTCATGGTCGAACCCGTTGGCGGGGCCTCAACCGGGGCGTTGCCGCCGCCCAAGGGCTATATGGAACGTGTCCAAGAGATTTGCCGCAAATACGGTGTGCTGCTTATTCTTGATGAAGTGATGACCGGCGCAGGCCGTACCGGCAAGTTTCTGGCTTGCGAGCATTGGGATTTACAGCCCGATATCATCGTGATGTCCAAAGGCTTTGCCGCTGGATACGTGCCCTTGGGGGCGATGGCCGCGCATGAACGGCTGGTCGAGGCGGTGTTGGATTGGGGCGGGTTCCTGCATGGCTATACCTACGCCGGAAACCCACTGGCCTGCGCGGCGGGCGTGGCCGTGATCGACGAAATCGAACGGCAGGGCTTGGTACAGAACGCGGCCACGATGGGCGCGAAACTGATGCAGCGGCTAGAGGGCTTGATGCAGCGCTATCCGATCATCGGGGACGTGCGCGGCATGGGCCTGTTGACCGCGTTCGAATTCATGGCCGACCGGGGCAGCAAAGCGCCCTTGCCCGCGCATCTGAAAGCGTTCGATCGGTTCGTGAACATCGCCTATGACAACGGCCTGATCGTCTATTCGCGGCGCACCCGCAACGGGGTTGAGGGGGATCATATCATCGTCGCCCCGCCGATGATCGTGACCGAGGCGCATCTGGATGAAATCACCCAGATGCTGGATGCCTCGTTGGCGCAATTCACCGATGAAATCCGTCCCGAGCTGGACAAGATCGCATAAGGACTGGCCCATGTCAGGCATTATCATCACCTGTGCTGTCACGGGGTCAATTCATACGCCGTCGATGTCGCCATACCTTCCGGTGACGGCGGATCAGATCACCGAACAGGCAATCGGCGCGGCGCAGGCTGGGGCCTCGATCCTGCATTTGCATGCCCGCGATCCTGAAACCGGGCGGCCCTCGGCGGATGCGGAACACTTCATGGCGTTTCTGCCGCGCATTCATGCCGGATGCGATGCGGTGCTGAACCTGTCCACAGGCGGCAGCGCGGTCATGAGCCTTGATGAGCGGCTGGCAGCCCCCAAAGGGGCGGCACCGGAAATGGCGTCGTTGAACATGGGGACCATGAACTTTGCGCTGTATCCGATGGCCGCGCGGATCACCGAGTGGGAACACGACTGGGAAAAACCGTTCCTCGAAGGCTCGGACGATCTGGTGTTCAAGAACACGCCACGCGATATCGCGCGCATCCTGACGGAACTTGGCACCGATCGTGGCGCGCGGTTCGAATTTGAATGCTACGACCTGTCCCATCTTTATATGCTCAAGCATTTCGTGGATCGCGGTTTGGTGCGCGCGCCGTTGTTCATTCAATTCGTGTTTGGCGTTTTGGGGGGCATGGGCCCTGACCCGGAAAACCTGACCCATATGGTGCGCATCGCCGACAAGCTGTTTGGCGAGGATTACATGTTCTCGGTCCTCGCGGCGGGCCGCCATCAAATGCCGCTGATCACCATGGCCGCGGCCATGGGTGGGCATGTGCGCGTCGGGATTGAAGATAGTCTGACCATCGCGCGCGGAACGCTGGCCGAAACCAACGCGCAACAGGTCACCAAGATCCGCCGTATCGTTGAGGATTTGGGCCGAACCGTTGTGTCCCCGGACGAGGCGCGCGTGATGCTGGGCCTCAAGGGGCGCGACAAAACCGCGATCTGAGGGGCTGGTTACTATGCAATTTCGAACCGTTCACAATGATCAAGATGTTGATCTGCTCGACACGGCGCTGCGCCATCTCAGCGATGATTTGGGGGATGTGCATGTGGCCGGTCAGGATGCGTTGAGCGCGGCCTTGGGTGGGGCGTATCCATCGGCCCATGCCATTTTGGCGCTGGAGGGTGATATGTTGCGCGGCGCGGTCCTGTTCAGCCCGGTGTTTTCCACCATTCGCGGTGCGCCGGGGCTTTACGTTTCCGATCTTTGGGTGTCGGATGAGGCGCGCGGCAAGGGTCTGGGGCGCGGCCTTTTGGCCGCTGCGGCAGACCGTGCGGGGGGCCTGTGGCACGCCGATTGGATGTCTTTGGCTGTCTATCACAGCTCGGACGCCTCGCGCCGGTTCTATGACCGTCTTGGGTTCAAACCCGACACCGCCGCAACGGTTATGAAATTGGGGCCGGATGGCCTTGGCCGATTGATAAGGGATGCAGGATGAAAGCGATATTCGACGACCGGCAATGGCGCCATGACCCCAAGCATTTCATGGCCAATGGCAAACTATTGCCAAGCCCCGAACAACCTGCCCGGATCGAAAAGCTGACCGAAGGCGCACGCGCCGCCGGATGTACGATGCATGGCTGCGGTGATGCGGGCCTTGGGCCGATTGCCGCGCTGCATTCGCCCGAATATGTGACGTTTTTGCAAAATATCTACACGCGCTGGCAGCGTATCCCTGATGCGGGGGATGAGGTGATCCCCAACATCCACCCCGCGAACCGCAGTGACAGCTACCCCAAATCTGCAGTTGGGCAAGCGGGCTATCATCAGGCCGACACGGCCTGCCCGATTGGCGAAGGCACATGGGAGGCCGCCTATTGGTCGGCGCAAGTGGCTGTCACCGGGGCCGATCTGTTGATGGCCGGAGAGCGTGCCGCCTACGCCTTGTCGCGCCCGCCGGGGCATCATGCCTTTGGCGATTTGGCCGGTGGCTTTTGCTTTTTGAACAACGCGGGCATTGTCGCAGAGCGCCTGCGCACCAAGGGCTTGCGCCCCGCCATTCTGGATGTGGACGTGCATCACGGGAACGGCACGCAGGGAATTTTCTATGACCGAGATGATGTGCTGACCGTTTCGGTTCATGCCGATCCGATCCGGTTTTATCCGTTTTTCTGGGGCCATGCGGACGAACGCGGAACAGGTCGTGGGATGGGCTATAACCTCAACCTGCCGCTGCCGCGCGGCACCGATGATGCGGCTTATCTCAAAACGCTTGATACCGCGCTTGAGCGGGTTGCGGCCTTTGGGGCCGATGTGGTTGTGGTGGCCTTGGGCCTTGATGCGTTTGAGGGCGACCCGTTCCAAGGCTTTGCCGTGACGACGCCGGGCTTTGGCCGGATCGGCGCGGCGATTGCCGGGCTTGGCCTACCCACCCTGTTCGTGCAGGAAGGCGGATACCTGTGCGATGAGTTGGGCGAAAACCTGACCGCCGTTCTGACCGGGTTTGAGGCCGCATGACCCATCCCGACATCATCGTGATTGGTGGCGGCATCGCCGGGGTCAGCGCCGCCGCCGAATTGGCCGCCTTTGCCCGTGTTGTCCTGTTGGAGGGCGAGCCGCAGCTTGGCTATCACTCCACGGGCCGCTCGGCGGCGGTGTTCATTCGCAACTATGGCAACGCCACCCTGCGCGCGCTCAACGCAGCCTCTGCGCCGCTGCTGGAACAGCCCGACGGCGTGTCCGATCACTCGCTTCTGTCGCCGCGTGGCGAATTGATGATCGCGTCTGAGGGCGAACTGGACGCGCTCAAGGACTATTGCGCCGGGGCCAGCGGGATTGAGCCGCTCACGCCGTCGCAAGCCGTGGATATGGTGCCGATCCTGCGCCCTGAAAGCATTGCCGCCGCCGCCATCGAACATGACGCGCAAAACATCGACGTGGATCGCATGTTGCAAGGCTATGCCCGCCTGTTCAAATCACGTGGGGGGCAAGTGATCACCGGCCAACCCGTCCGCGCGATCACCCGCCAAGGCACCGACTGGCAGGTGTCGTTTGGCGATACGACGCTGACCGCACCGATCGTGATCAATGCCGCCGGCGCTTGGGCCGATCAGGTGGCCGCCCTAGCGGGTGTTGCGCCCACCGGCATTCAACCGTTTCGCCGCTCGGCTGCGATCATCCCCGCGCCACAGGGCCACGACGTGGATCACTGGCCGGTCGTCGTTTCGGCCTCGGAATCATGGTATGCAAAACCTGACGCGGGCAAGCTGATGGTGTCGCCCGCCGATGAAGACCCGGTCGATCCACATGATGCATGGGTCGATGATATGGTTCTCGCCGAAGGCTTGCACCGATTCGAACAGGCTGTGACAATCCAAGTCACGCGCGTTGAACACAGTTGGGCCGGCTTGCGCAGCTTTGCGCCCGACCGCTCGCCGGTGGTCGGATTTGACGCCGAGGCCAAAGGGTTTTTCTGGCTGGCCGGGCAGGGCGGCTATGGGGTGCAAACCGCCCCGGCCCTGTCGCGCTTGGCCGCCGCTTTGGTCACAGGGGCACAACCAGCACTGGACGCGGCCACCCTTTCGGCGCTATCGCCTGAGCGATTTCGATAACTCAAAAAGGACGTCCCACCATGACCGATATCACCCGCGCCCATGTGGGCCAACGCATGAGCCAGATCGTCACCCATAACGGCACGATCTATCTGGCCGGACAGGTCGGCAACCCCGGCGACAGCGTGGCCGAGCAAACCAAAACCTGCATCGAAAAGGTGGAAGCCCTGTTGGCCGAGGCTGGATCGGATGCCACGCGTATCCTGCAATGCACGATCTGGCTGGCCGACATGGCCGATTTCGCCGAAATGAACGCGGTCTGGGATGCATGGGTCCCCAAAGGTCACGCGCCCGCCCGCGCCTGCGGCGAGGCCAAGCTGGCCACCCCTGACTACAAGGTCGAATTGCTTGTGACGGCTGCGCAAGCCTGATCACAACAGCGGGCCGCTTGGGATTTGGGCGGCCCGTGCCCTTCATTGTTCCAAAAATACTCTCGCCGAAGGCGGCCCCGTCCCCTGCCGCAACGCACATGCGTTTGGTCAATGGACGCCGCGCGATGCTTGCGCTATCAGGCCCATGACACCATGATGAAAGGCACGCCCATGTCCGGCCACGGCACCCCTATTCCCATGTCCTCGCACCGTTCTACGGGCCTTTCAGGTACAGTCGATGTGCCCGGCGACAAGTCGATCTCGCATCGTGCTTTGATCCTTGGGGCGTTGTCGGTGGGTGAAACCGTGATCACCGGCTTGCTGGAAGGTCAGGATGTTCTGGATACGGCCAAGGCGATGCAGGCCATGGGCGCTGATATTACGCGCGACGACCATGGAACATGGCGTGTGCATGGCGTCGGTGTGGGTGGGTTTGCTGAACCCGATCAGGTGATTGATTGCGGCAATTCCGGCACCGGGGTGCGGCTGATCATGGGCGCGATGGCCACCTGTCCGATCACCGCAACATTTACTGGTGATGCCAGCCTGAACAAACGCCCGATGGCGCGTGTGACCGATCCTTTGGCCCTGTTCGGGGCGCAAGCGGTCGGGCGGTCTGGTGGCCGTCTGCCGATGACCATTGTCGGCGCGCACGATCCCTTGCCGGTGCGCTACACCGTGCCCGTGCCGTCGGCACAGGTGAAATCGGCGGTGCTGTTGGCGGGGCTGAATGCACCCGGCCAAACCGTCGTGATCGAACAAGAGGCCACCCGCGACCATACCGAGCGGATGCTGGCGGGCTTTGGGGCGCAGATCACCACCGAGGACACGGATGAGGGCCGGGTCATCACCCTGACCGGCCAGCCTGAACTGACCCCGCAAACCATTGTGGTGCCGCGCGATCCAAGCTCGGCGGCGTTTCCGGTCTGTGCTGCGCTGATCACCGAGGGCTCGGATGTGCTGGTGCCGAATATCGGCCTGAATCCCACCCGTGCCGGCCTGTTCACCACGCTGCGCGAGATGGGCGCAGACCTGAGCTATGAAAACCAACGCGAAGAAGGAGGAGAGCCGGTGGCCGATCTGCGCGCACGGTTTTCGCCCAAAATGACCGGGATCGAGGTGCCACCCGAACGCGCCGCGTCGATGATCGACGAATACCCTGTTCTGTCCGTGGTGGCGGCCTTTGCGAAGGGCGACACGGTGATGCGCGGCGTCAAGGAGTTGCGCGTCAAGGAATCCGACCGGATCGAGGCGATGGCCACCGGCCTGCGCGCCAACGGTGTCGAGGTCGAGGACGGCCCGGACTGGTGGATCGTGAAGGGGCTCGGCATGGGCAATGTGCCCGGCGGGGCCATCTGCGCCAGCCACCTTGATCACCGCATCGCCATGTCGTTTCTTGTGATGGGGCTTGCCACGCAATCGCCGGTGCATGTGGATGACGGCGGCCCAATCGCCACATCCTTCCCGGTGTTCGAGCCGCTGATGGCCGATCTCGGCGCTGACATTCGGCGCGACTGAGGGCCTGACCCGGTCGTTTGAGCCATGAACATCTGATTGTTTTCTGATAGATGTGGCATGGCTGACTTCGGCACCTTTCCAAGCCGCGTCGGTGAGGGCTGCATGGTGCCAGAAACAAGCGCATTTCCATACCTCGCGCTATAATCTCCAAGTTGAGTACGGAGCGGAAAAATGTTCCTTTGCCGGCGCTTGGTCGCCCTAAGCCCGTTCGCCAATGAAATGGTCAATGTCGGCTGTGCGGGGGCGGTTTCAACGGGTGAGCGCAACACTTTAATCTTTTTGGAAAGATGGAGTGTGAGAGATGAAGTATCGTACGCGGACGTTTTATACGGACAAACAGAAGTCGGAGATGTGGGATCGGTGGCAGCGCGGAGAGTCGATGAGTTCGATTGGGCGGCATTTCAATCGTGCGTCGTCTTCGATCTTTCCGCATTTGGCGCAGTTTGGCGGGATCAGGCCACTTGCCCGTAAGAGGTCGCGATTTGCTTTGAGCCTCACGGAGCGGGAGGAGATATCTCGCGGCCTGGTCGCAAAGCAGTCCTTGCGTTC
>Ga0102928_1001175_pt1 | contig 16685 bp, 15 predicted proteins | sample SalPonR1_B_D1_MG_FD_78504 | JGI IMG/M metagenome (GOLD analysis project Ga0102928, IMG submission 78504) | Salt pond soil microbial communities from South San Francisco under conditions of wetland restoration - Salt Pond MetaG R1_B_D1_MG | ecosystem: Environmental > Aquatic > Marine > Intertidal...
ACGCGTGAGGCTACAGGATGTAAATCAAGTGTAGTATTTATGCCTACATATACACACACCTTAACAAATGGGCAATAGGTTGTTTTACCTGCCACAAACCTATAATTCCGGGTGGTATTCTTTGAGAACACTAGGTATCCATTTATTCTAAACTTATATCGCCATGTCTATTTTTACTTTTAAAAAAACTCAAGGGTATTTTGAACGAAAAAGGTTGCTTGGTTTAGTGATTCTAACCCTCTGTATTGCAACCCGTCCGACACTTGCTCAACTTAGTCCAAGCCTGACCTTCGGCCATGAAACCTGGCCATCGATGTCGGTTTCGAATTTAGAGGTTGATGAATTATATGCTCAGTCACTGGAAGATCTTTCTATTTGGACCGACACCCGTTTTATTCGCGCTTCCTATCCGTTTATGTTACAAGAAGGACGCATGTTTTTTGATATACAGCCCGGATTTCAGCGGATACAATTCAGGCATGATAACTGGGCAGAGGAGCTTCCTCGTCCCACCGATGCTTACATCATCGACCTCAATATCATAGCCCAGCGTCAGCTAAAAAATCGATGGTCGCTGCTTGCCCAGGTAACTCCGGCGCTAAAATCGGGGCTGGAAGAGAAGCTGATCGGAGAAGATTTTGCAATTGAAGGGGCTTTTCTCGCCAGCCGACAAATGAGTGACCGTTCTGTATTTGGCTTTGGAGCTGCTTACTCTACCAACTTCGGTGCTCCCATTCCTATTCCATTACTTCAATACGAATTCAGGGCATCACTTTGGGCCGGGGGACCTGCCTGGCGGGGAAGTGCATTACTGCCTTCGAGCCTGGAGGCATGGATCATTCCTGCCCGGCGTCTGGAAGTTGGCTTGCAGCTAAGATCATTGGGTGACCGCCATCACATTACTGAAGTCGGCACGGTATCTCTAAACAAGCCTTACTCAGACTACTTTGACACCGTTCTGGGTCCTTCTGTGATTGTATATATAACTCCTTGGTTAAACCTTAATGTGGAGTCCGGGATTTCGCTGTACCGTCAAATGCAGATTACGGATGGCAGGAATGAAGTCATCAAGTTTGAGCCGGATCAGGCAGGATTCCTGCGCTGGCAGTTTACCGTTGGCGGTCAATCGCCTTTGAGAGATCAGTAGCCAATTAAGCCGGGTGGACAGGTAGAATTTCTCGCTGCGGAATGCGGGAAAAACCGGGAAGACATTTTAACTAAATACATTTAATATTATTGAGGTACTGTAAATCATGACTCATCCAAAAACCCCGGACACGCACTCATTTTCAATTTCTGCAATCATTCCTTTTTTGATCATTACCTTTGGATTGACTTGGGGAATTATTGCTCTTTACATTTTTCTACCGGATCAAATGATTGCCACCTTCGGCCAGATAACAGGAGAACATCCGCTGTTCTACCTGGCGACCTATGGCCCGGCGGTTGCCGCACTGGTTCTTGTTCTGTTTAAAACCAAGTGGCAGGGTATGCGGCGTTTCCTCAGCCGTCTTCTTTTATGGCGTGCCCCTGCGGTGTGGTATCTTTTCCTGCTTCTCGGCATCCCGGCTCTCTTTTATATTGGTGCTACTGTGAAAGGCCTTACCTTGTCCGAAATGGTTCCGGTTTCATCGTTAAGCGTCTATCTTGGGGCTCTCGCAATGTTTGCTATTAAAGGACCCGTCGAAGAAATCGGCTGGAGAGGCTTTGCGCTTCCGTTATTGCAGCGCAAGATGTCACCGCTTTGGGCAGGCCTGTTGATCGGTATCGTATGGGGATTTTGGCACTTACCCGCCTTCCTGTTGAGCGGAACCCCACAAAGCGCCTGGTCTTTTTCTGATTTTTTTGTCGGAACCATTGCGTTAAGCATAATTGCAACGGCCCTTTTCAATGCTTCTCGCGGTAGTATTCTGCTTCCTGTGCTGTTCCACCTGCAGGTGATCAATCCGCTTTGGCCGGATGCCCAGCCCTATGACACCATTCCATTTGTTGTTGCAGCCGTTATGGTTGTTTGGCTGAACCGCGAAACCATGCTCAATAAGACCGGCGGTGTGACGACCATACTTTCCCCGCTAAAAGCCGGGGGAGATGAAATGGAGGGTGTGGAAACGGCACCTCCCCTTTCTGCACCGGAGGTAAGTGCGCCGGTTGACAGATAGCGCAGGAAAGAAGTCAAAGTGATTATGACACGCTATTTAAATGTAAATATTGAATTATGATAAGCTATTTAAAGGAGTTCGGGTATCGATTAAAAGCGTCAAGCTTGCTTCAAGGCATCTTGTTGATACTGATGGGCATTACCATCATCCTGGTGGTATATGCGCCGAATCGATTCGTGAAAAGTTCAGAAGCTGTGCCTGCCAAACAGGACAGCGTAAATCCATCAGAGGCTTTCCGGTTGACGCTAGATACCTTGCGACTAAGCTATGGCTTTCCCGGTGCAACGGCCGCATATGTGTGGACGGATGGCACATCGGGAGTTGCTGCCACCGGCTTTTCTGATCTTGAATCCGGCACTCCCATGACTCCCAAATCTCGCATACTGGCTGCCAGTATCGGGAAAACCTTTGTCGGGGCAGCGGCCGTTTTATTGTCAGATGAGGGCGTGCTGGATCTGGACGAACCTATCGAGCGCCGGCTGGGCAAGCGGCAGTGGTTTCATCGGTTACCCAATCATAAGCAGATAACGCTGCGTCACTTGCTCACCCATCGATCGGGGCTCCCAAATCATGTTTATATGGATGAGTTTGCTGCCGAAGCTTCCCGGCGATGGCCTACACTGGATGAGCCGATTTCACCGGACTCACTGGTTCAATTTGTATTAGATGAACCACCCTTATTTGATGCCGGGGAGGGATGGTCATACACTGATACCGGATTTATCCTTGCCGGTATGATTATTGAACAGGCAACCGGCCGGAGCTATTATGAGATCATTGAAGAGCGTTTTCTGAATCCTCTAAACCTTAGATTAACAAGTCCCTCCAACACCCGCACGCTTCCGAGACTTGCCGCCGGGTATGCCGCAGAGAATGCCTTCGGGTTTCCGAAAAAAACAACAACGGCAGATGGGGAGATGGCCTGGCATCCCGGCATCGAGTGGACAGGGGGCGGATTGGTAAGTACTTCCGAAGACCTTGCATGCTGGGGAGCGGCTCTTTTTGGCGGAAGAGCGTTGTCGAAAACAGCGCTTGAACGGTTATTGCACTCTTCACCCATTGATTCCGCTTCGCCCGATATTCACTATGGAATGGGGATCGCCATTTATCAAAATACTTCTTACGGTACGGTTTATGGCCATGGGGGGTGGATTCCCGGCTATACATCCAGTTTGCGCTATTACAAAGATTACGGAGTAGCCATTGCATTTCAGATCAACACCGATATCGGAATTATGGACGATACCAGTTCAGTCGTGCAAACTATGGAATCAAAACTTGCTGCGGTTGTTTTATCCGCTAAAGATAGATTTGGCAGGAAATAAATTTAACAGGTATGGCCTCAGGATTAATTTCGATGTATGTTCAAATAATACCTTCCTCACAAAGGGTAGCCGGAGCATTCTTCTTAGTAATAGATGGACCGGCAAAAATGGTAAAACCTAAGTTCTTCGTCAGCATGAAAAACTATCTGAGATGCAATAAATACTTAGAGATAGCTGGAGGTTGTAAATATGCCGGTAAATATTAGAACAGCTGCCTTACTCATTTTGGGACTGATCTTCATATTGGTGGTGACTTTGTTCCTTTTTATACTGATACATAGTTCAGGCAAACCGAAACCATTTCTTGATGAGGATGATAACCCTATCCCGGAAAGTATATCAGAGAAATTGTTTGTGGAGCTTAATGGGGCAAAGTTCGGATTATTTATTAAAGGCAAAGATAGAGAGAACCCGGTATTGCTCTTTTTACACGGAGGGTTACCGGTCTATTTTCTGACTCAGAAATATCAAACCGGGCTCGAAGAATTATTTACCGTTGCCTGGTGGGACCAGCGGGGAGCAGGGTTGTCCTATAATGCCAAAAACGAACATAAAGAGATAACTATTGAAGGCCTGGTTGAAGACACGAAAGAGATAACCAACTATCTGAGAGACCGGTTCTCTCAGGATAAAATATATCTGATGGGCCATTCCGGTGGAACATATCTAGGAATCAAGACTATTGAGAAATACCCGGACTTATATAGGGCTTATATTGGAGTTGCCCAGATTTCCGACCAAAAGCGATCCGAACAGATAGCGTATCAATACATTTTGGATAAGTATCAGAATGGCAAATCTAAAAGTAGGCTGACGCGACAACTCTTGGAGAATCCGGTTTTAATGAGTGGACCCATACCCAATGCTTATTATAAGATAAGAGATTATGTTATGCATGATTTAGGTATAGGCACGATGAGGGAAATGAGTAATGTGGTTTCGGGGCTTTTTATTCCATCCTTACTGTTCAACGAGTATACCCTGGGGGAAAAGATTAACCTTTGGAGGGGCAAGATAGAGTCCGGCGTTAGTGTGATCTGGGATGAGATTATATCACACGACCTTTCTAAAGAAAGCACGAATTTCAAGATTCCCGTCTACTTCCTGCATGGAAAGTATGACTATACCTGTTCCTATGATTTGGCTTATGACTATTTCAGCAAGATTAATGTTCCTGAAAAAGGGTTTTATACCTTAGAAGAATCTGCACACACCCCAATATTGGAGGAACCTGAAGAATGTATAAGAGTCATTCGAAAAGAGATTCTCTCCAATAAATGGTAAAAAATTTGCTTTAGAGATAACGGGGAATCTTGCTCAATAAAAATTAAAATTATAAAGCCCCTGCCATCTTTAATGTTGTAGGGTTACAATGCCTGATGAAGTTATACACCCGGCATCATTTTTACCTGCTATGCAGCTCAAGATTATTGCGTCCTTTACCAGGAGTTATTATTGTATGTGCAACCAATTTAATGACTGGTGGTTTGATGATGAGATGCTGGCCCGCAATCAGACTGTAGCTTTCAATGCCGTTCAGAAATAATGTAAGTATCAATGGAATCTGATTTACGGGATTTATCCCATCTTTCATATAGCTCAGCAAGCTCGTTAAGATAATCCTGGGTGTAGTGGTTATCGAGCCCATTTAACGATTTCTGAATGCTTATTGCTTTTTTGTAAAACTTCTCGGCAGTGCTATAGTCTCCCAATGCCTTATATGTTCGTGCCCGGTTTATCAGTGTGGTTGCCAAGTCTAAATTCTGTGGGCCATACAGTTCCCGGTAAATCTGTTGTGCTTCCCGGAACTGCTTGTCAGCATTTTCATATTCCCCTTTTTCATGCAGCAGGCGTCCCATGTTATTTAAGCTTACGGCACGGGTGGGATGAAGCTTTTGAAATAACTCTTTACGAATTTCCTGTGACTTGCGTATGAGGGGCTCCGCCTCTTTAATGTTACCCTGCTTTACCAGTACCTGTCCAAGCCTGTCCATAGTTTCAGCTACCTGAGGGTGATCTGACTCTACGTGGTTTTTGCGAATGGCTAGCGACTGCCGCAGCAATAGCTCGGCTTTCTCTAAATCGTCTTTTAATACATATAGCAATCCAAGCAGATGCAACCCGGTTGCTACCTCAGGATGGTCACGGCCCAGAGCAGAATGCTGTATTTCCAGCCCCATCCTAAAGAGCGAATCTGCCCGGTCATAGTTGCCGGTACGTGCTGCGATGATGCCCAGCTCGTGCAAATTCCCGGCGATATCTTCATGTTCTTCTCCGAGATGGCGCCGCTGAAGCTTCAGTGACTCGTGGTAAAGTTTTCTAGGCCTCTCAATTTCGCCCTCGTTGCGAAGCAGGCGGGCCAGTTCATGCAGATTTTCTGCCAGGTCCAATTCACTGACAGATTCATGATTTCGCTGAATTTTCAGGGCATCTTCCAGAAGCGGGGCAGCCTTGTCAAAACGGCCGAGCAGGCGGTTAATCCGTCCGAGCTTATACATTATCTTTGCCTGAACCGCCGGCTGACCGGAAAGCTCCTGCCGAACCCGCGCGGCACCTTGATCCAGCAGCTCGTAAGTACTCAGGGTGTCGCCACTATACCTTGTATGCTGATTGTTATCTCCATACCCATAGGGATTGGCCCGCTCAAACATGCTTATCATAAAATCCGTAACCTCTTCGGCTTTTTCTTCTTCACGCTGCGACTGCTCCAGGGCAGCCTGGGTACGCTGTGAATGCCAGGTGATGGTGGCGGCGTAGCCTACCAACAATAAAAATATTGCGATGCCGGCAGCTACCCCCATTGTATGGCGCCGTATAAATTTACCCGCCCGGTAAGCCAGAGAGTCGGGGTGTGCCGTTACCGGCCGGCCCTTTGTATATTTGCGGATATCATCTGCCAACTGTTTGGCTGACTCGTACCGGCGATCCGGCTCCTTTCGCAGCGTTTTCATGATAATGGTATCAAGGTCGCCGCGCAGCTGATTTTCAAGCTGGCCGGCTTGGGCCTGACGGGCTTGCCTTACTTCCTCGAGGATTTTCCCCCCGGACCCGGATTCCGGTACTCTTTTAACCGCTTTACTGGGGCGGATAGGCTGTTCCTCGCATACAACTTGTTCAATTTTGCCCGGCGTTTTTCCGGATACTTTATAGGGACGAGAACCGCTTAACAGTTCATACAGAACCATGCCCAGTTGATAAATGTCGGAGGCGGTAGAAATAGATTCGTTACGAACCTGCTCCGGGCTGGCATAGGCGGGCGTCAGAGGATGCAGGCCGGTACGAGTCAACGGGGTAGCTTCATTACGTAAATCTTCTGCTTCGAGAATTTTTGCGATACCAAAATCAAGCAGCTTTACGGTACCTTCTTGAGTTACCAGTATATTGGAAGGCTTAAGATCGCGATGAACGACCAGTTTCTGATGGGCATACTGAACACTTTCGCATACCTTGATAAATAAATCCAATCGCTGGCTGAGCCTAAGCTGTTTTGAATCGCAATATTCGTTAATAGGCTTGCCTTCTACATACTCCATGGCAAACCAGGGCTGCCCGGCTTCGGTTACGCCGCCATCGTAAAGCCGGGCAATGTTTTCATGGTGAAGTTTAGCCAGAATCTGCCGTTCAGCCAGAAACCGGCGAGTTTGGTTCTTAGATATCATACCGGTTCGAAGCAGTTTCAAGGCAACTTTTTGCTCAAAATGGCCGTCAGAACGTTCGGCTAGATATACATTGCCCATTCCGCCGATTCCTAATGTCTTAATTATCTTATAAGGACCAATTTTTTCCCCATTTTTTTCAACGGAGGTGTGTTGAGAGAGTACCGATGAGACAAGATTATTCGGGGGATTATCAAGAATACCGGTGGTGCTGTAGGATTCCAGCAGGGACAGTGCTTCTTTTTTTAACTCCGGGTCATTGCCGCATGCCTGTTCAATAAAACGTATACGTTCAGACTCCTTACGCTCCAGCGCATCGTTAAAGATCGTTTTCAATTTTTGCCATTGGTCATCAGTCATTCCGGAGCTCATAACTAATCATCCTTTTCCGTTTCCTTTATTTCTCTGTTCAGCCAAGCCTTGGCCATCCTCCAGTCTCTGCTTACCGTAGCGGTTGATATGCCAAGCGCCCTGGCCGTTTCCTCCAGGGTTAAGCCTCCGAAAAACCGGCACTCAACGACCCGCACCTGGCGCTCATCAATTTCAGCAAGCTTCTCCAGAGCCTGGTGAATGGATAATACATCATGAATATTTATCTCTGAGGCAATGTCACCCTCACCCAGCGTAACACGCTGGCGGTCGCCGCCTCGCTTTTCGGCCTTTTTCTTCACTGCATAATCAACCAGGATATTTCTCATAACCTGTGAAGCTATTCCAAAGAAATGGGCCCTGTTTTCCCAGCTTATGCGGTTGAATTCTACCAGCTTAAGGTATGCCTCGTGCACCAGGTCAGTGGTATTAAAGGTATGATCGGATCGCTCGCCGAGCATACGGTAATGCGCCATGTCATGCATTTCACTATATACCAGCGGCATTAGCTCATCAAGTACTCCCTGATCGCCTGCTGAGTGGGCCTTTAGCAACTCTGTTATTTTTTTTCTCTCCATGACACACCCGCTTTCGGTATATCCTATACCCATAAGAATGAACACCTTATAAATAACAAATTTCCGGTTTCTATTATTCCGCGAAGAAATGATAGAGTACTCCCGGTTTTTCGGCTTTATATAATGTAAGGGTTCCTAAAAGGGATCCATGTAAAAGCAAGAAAGTAAAAGTTTAAGACCTAAGCCATTTAGATGAATCAACTATAGTTTGAATCCATAAAGCAGTAGTTATCTATGAAAACGTTAGCCAAACTTATGCAGCGATTTACAGGAATATTTTTGATTCTCGCCGTTTCCATTATGATGTGGCCGATTAATGGCAATGCGCAGTCGGAAGAAGCCGAAGTGGTGAACGGTTTACCCGTTACGCAGCTGGAAGGGGTTATTAGCATGCTCGAGGATAATCCTGAAAAAGGCAAAGTTACGTTTTATTCTCACAGCCGGTGGCAGGACGGCATGCGGGCCTTCACCTCTTTTACCGGCTATAAAGTAGACGGAGAGATGGTCCATGAAAACGAACGTGAATTTGTGCTGCTCGGTGATGAAGGCGTAGAACTGGGCGGTACGGATACCGCTCCCGGTGCCGTAGAAGAGCTGATGTACGCGCTGGGTACCTGCATAATTGCAGCAGGCAACGCCAATGCAGCCTTAATGGGAGTGGAGCTTTCAAAATTTGAGGTGAAACTGGAAAGTGATATTGACTTGCATGGCTTGTTTGCTGTTGACCCCGACGTCCGTGCCGGTATTCTGGATATGAGGGCTAAAATCACCATTGCCGGCGATGCCGATGATGAAACCCTGCGTGAAATTGCAAATCTCGGCTACCGGTATTCCCCTGTGTCCGAATCGATTCGCAACGGCATTAATATAACTCCTGAAGTTAATGTGAGCTCTGGCGGAGGTAATTAAAACCTGAATGGTTATAACTGCAACCAAGCTATAAACGGCCTTTGTAGCCGGTCAATAAGAAATTTCAACACAAGATGTAATCAATTACTGCAGAACAGGGGTGTTTATCATGTTTGGACGAATTATTTCTTTTATCTACGGTATAGTTGCTTATCTCATTTTTCTGGGATCTTTTCTATATGCCATCGCCTTTGTCGGTGATTTCCTGGTGCCCAAAACGATCAATAGCGGTGCGGAAGCTTCCAGCCTGCTTCAGGCCTTGAGTGTTAATGTGGTTCTATTGTTGCTTTTCGCCGTTCAACATTCAGTGATGGCGAGAGACGGATTTAAAAAGTGGTGGACCAAAATTATTCCCAGGCATATTGAGAGGAGTACCTATGTGTTACTGAGCAGTCTAATTTTAATTCTTCTCTTCTGGCTATGGCAACCTCTTCCGGATACCCTTTGGAATATTGAATCCGGAATTTGGTTTGTCCTGATAAACAGCCTGTTTTGGCTGGGATGGGGTATCGTATTTATATCTACCTTCATGATCAACCATTTTGATCTGTTTGGACTTCGACAAGTCTATCTGCATTTGAAGGGAAAAGAGATTACGCCCATAAAATTCCAGAAGTCCGGGCTATATAAGTATGTTCGCCACCCGCTTATGCTAGGCTTTATCATTGCATTTTGGGCGACCCCCCGCATGACGTTAGGGCACCTTATATTCTCTATAGCCACAACAGCCTATATTTTTGTGGGAATTTGGTTCGAGGAGCGAGACCTGATACGGTACCACGGTGATAAATACAGGAAGTACCGTGACCAAGTACATATGATTGTACCTTTACCGACGGAAAGTGATCAATACTCAGATTGAACATTCTCTGAAAGTCGAAGGCCTTGGTAAATACGAAGTAGATCAGGAATCAGGGTGAAGGTTTTTAAAAAGCTAAAATGAACATAAAACAAGTTGAAAGGAGCCTGCCGGCTATTAAAATGCGGTGGCAGAATGGCATGCCAAAAAAGATAACGTAGGGCTGTTATTTAGACGCCCGGATGGATTTAAACTCCCAACCTAATGGTTCTCAGCCATTACGGGATGTTGCAGTACGTGAAATGGACTGTGACGTTGGTGTTTTATCTGGTAGTTTCCGCAGCATCGAAGCGGAATAGGGGAATCAGTTTCCCGGAAGTTAATGGGTAGAACCTTAATAATTATTATTCACAGATTATAAGGTCCCACTATTAATTCTCAACTGAGGAATTAATAATCTTAATCGCTTCTTCCAAATATGCGTCTTTTCCCGCACGTACTTCATCAATTGTGGGTTCGACAGCTACCGTAGGGGGTATACCTATCAGGTGGTGCTGAGAATAGTCATGTTTGAGTACCCGCATCCCGGTCCAGCGTATTCTGTAGTTACCTGGCAAAGTATATTCCGTGGAATTACCATTTGCACCAGCGGTGGTTTCTCCAACAATTTCACCAAGTCTGTAATGCTCAACTATTCCCATAATACTCTCTCCATAACTAATAGTGTTTTTATTGCTTAAAAAAACTTTCTTCCCGGAAAAGAAGGGCTTTTTCGGTGTGATTGTCCATCGGCCGGATTTATCATAGCCGACAATATTCTGTTGGTCGGGATAAATATACTGTGGAATCATCCACCGGGGTGAGCGTAATGTCTTTTTGGAAAGGTATTGCAATACTTCGTGATTACCATTGGGGTAACCCCGCAAATCAAAAATAATGCCTTTTGCCGATGCGAGCGTATCTGCTTTTTTCTTTATGGCATTCATCGATATGCTGCGAAGGTCAACATAGTAAATATTACTCCGGACTTCCTCGAATGGATCGGGACTTTTAAATTTTATATCAAGGTCATATTGTTGAGTCAATTTACAAGTAACTGTTTCTCCCGGGCGACTTAATTCAATTTTATATGTTTCGCCAAGGCCATAAGTTAGTCTACGCAGTGCGGTGATGGTTTTATGTTGTAAGGTCCCGGATATGAGTTTTTTCTCTTCTTCGAGCCACTGGTTGGCAGGTTTGTTATTAATTGAAGTAATCAAATCGCCCTGTTTAAAGCAGGTCTTCTCATCCAGAATGGAACTTACCTCATCAATTATAATCTTGTTTTGTATGTACTGTACCTTAAACGGAAATCTAAGGTAATCCTCAGTATCGACAGGCGGTATAACGGTGCCATGACCATCTTTCAGTTGAGCGACCATCCATCGCAGTGTTTTAAGAAAATCTTTAGGGTTTTGGTCGTTGAAAGTTCTAATTAGTGCATCCCTCAATACATTCTCCCAGTTTACATCCACAACATTGAAATAGGGATAAAAATGTTGAAAAATGTTCCAGGCAATAACTACATTTGCATACCGAAGTGCTTGACTGTTTGCCGTTAGGGTATCCATAGCCATTGAGTCAAGCAATGCTTGCATGGGCTCTGCAGATGGGGCATCTTCGGGCCTTATGGTTTGCCCGTCTTTGCTAAAGAGCGCAAGGGGGATTTGAGCAGCTAATCCTTTACCGAGGTTTTTTTCTACAACTTCCCCGGGGCTTGCATGTTCTTTGAAAAGCGGGGTAGCCGGCTTTTTACTCGGTCTATTTAATCGAATGCTTTTGTACGAATCGTAGGTACCAAATCCAAAACTTTTGTGCTGCCAGGTTACTAATTTAAGGTTTTCCTTACTTATGGGCGTAAGTGTGGGAGAGAGTTTTGGCGGATTTTGGTCAACCGGATAAAGCCGGACTGTCGGAGCGATTGGATTAAATAACTCCCTCAGTTTACTCAATAATTCAGCTTGGGTTTCAGCATCTTTAACGAATTGAACGCCATGAAGTGCAAAGCGATCCCATTTAATAGCACGGGCCTGATCGCTGGGATGAAAGAACCTTAGGTAGCCATATAGCCTGGCAAATGTTATAATGTTTTGAATTTCAGTAATCCCACCATTTTTATCGATGGGATAATCATCAGAATGGAAGCGCGGTGATATAGGATTTGCAGATAAAGACTCTGATAATATAACTGTACAGCTTATCATCAAGAGCGCACAGGTGATTACAAGAGAAAAGTCAGTGTTCTCACCCACAAAACCCATAACTAAGATTTTTGATTGCTGTAATTCACGAGTGTCGTCATGAATTATCTTCAGAAAAGCAGATACACTAACTTTTAATTTTTTTCATCACCAGGTACACTATTTGGTCACATCTTCGGCCAAAGAAATTGAATACGTCCGTATCTGCGACTTTTTCTTCAAGCTTTTTCTGGATCTTATTTTTAGCTCTATGGAGTCGAACCTTAACATTCGATTTAGAGATCTCTAAGCATTTTGCGGTTTCTTCGGTATTCATCCCCTCTATTTCACGCATCATATATACCGATCGATACTTCGGGGATAACTGATCAATTGCTTCTTCGAGCAGATGTTGCAAATCACTCTGTATCATATTTTCCTCGGGGGTGTTTTTATTGTCATCAGGATGGGATTTACCGGCAATTACTCCACTCACTTCATGGATATCTGAATACCGATTTTTTCTGTTCAAATATTTTAATGCCTCATTTATTGCTATTCGGGTAATCCATGTTGAAAATTTGGCTTCTCCTCTAAAGGAATCAAGATTCTTGAATGTCTTGAGATATGTTTGTTGTAACGTATCCTTAATGGCTTCTTCGTCAGAGATATACGATCGTTGAATGCGGTAAAGACGCTGGTTATATCTTCGCATAATTACTTCAAACAAAGAAGTTTGACCGCTCAAAACCTTTTGGATTATTTCCTGATCAGAATAATGCTCGTACTTCTCAGGGGAAACAAAATTGCGATCTTTAAAGGATTTAGATTGTGTGACAGATCTGAGCATGTGGAAGAGTCTTTATTAAACTGATTCTTAGTTCTTGGTTACATGGGTTTGATCGACACAAAACGTTTGGGTTACAATATTTATAGGATCTCTACCAATTTCACATAAATGAATTTGTAACCTTCTCTCCTCCTCGCGATCAAATAACCTAATTCAAATTTTGAACAAAAAAATGATAAGCAGCTTATGTTAGCACTAAAAAACCAACTCTATATTCTCATATTTGTTTTTACTTTCTCAGCGATGGGGAACAGCCTGTTGGCGCAATCCAGTGAAAAATTCAACGATGCTGAGGTCGCCCATATAGCAGTTATTGCTAATAAAATTGATGTCGAAACGGCTAAATTGGCAAAGAAAAAGTCCGAACAGTCTGAGGTTCTTGATTTTGCCAATACAATGATAAGTGATCACACTGCCGTAATCCAGAAAGCCAAAGATCTTGCTGAAAAGCTGGGAGTAAAACCTCAAAAAAATTCACTCAGCAAAAAGCTAATGGAAGATGCCAGAAAAACTCGCTCCATGTTACGAAAAAAGTCCGCCGGTGCCTTCAATAAAGCTTACATAAATCATGAGGTACAATATCATAAGGCAGTGATAAATACTATCGAGGATGTGTTACTCCCTGATACGGAAAATGCGGAGCTTAAAGACCTTTTGGAGGGAGTTCTGCCAGCCTTAAAAGCTCATCTGAAACAGGCGAAAAATATTCAGAATAAAGTAGCAGATAATGGGCGTTATTAAGCCACAGGTATTACTGTGCATATTGGCAGTTTTATTGATCTCTTCCTGCACCAGTCACAAAAATGGAGACCCAAAAACTCACGTTGTCGAGATCAAGCAGATGAGTTTTGTTCCAAAGAAACTCACTGTTTCTTCCGGGGATACCGTAAAATGGGTTAACCTGGACCTGGTAACCCATAATGTAAGCTTTCAGGATCGGAAATCTCCAAAACTGGAGCAGGGAGAGCAATTTGCTATAGTGGTGTCCGATAACGCTGAGTACCGGTGTTCCCTGCATCCTGTAATGGAAGGACAAATATTAATCAAAAATTAAAAATAAAAATTTAGGCTCTCCCACTGATTTAGCTGGGAGAGCCTATTTTTTTTACCTTCTCCCACTCATTTATTTCACTTTTTGCGCAAGTGAGTCAGCTCGGTTAATAGGTGAAAAGACAAGGGTGATTTGAAAATAAGCGCTTGGTACATAGCATAAATTGGGTGCGCTTGAGGCTTAATGCCCACTCACACAAATTCGCTTGCAGATTCTATTTATCCATCCCTGCTTGCAACACGTCCTACAAATAGAAAACACTATAAAAACTATTTATTAATCCCCTGCTGAAGATTCTAAAAGTACAGTTACTGCTAAAAGCGGTGCGTATAGCTGATCTTGCTGGTTGCTGTGCGCTGTAGCGTATTAAACCGGGTGTCCTGTTGCAGCCAGTTATGATTGTATACCAAAAATAGATCCGAACCCGGTGTAATAATCCATCTCAGCCGTGTGTTCAATCCCAGAACATCACTCAGGTTATCAAACTGCAGGGAACTGGATAAAAACAGGTCAGTGGTAAAATCTATATTACCTTCAAACCTGAATAGGTCGGTTGTAAAGTTTCCTTCTGCCAGGTTTATATCGGTTCGTGTATATTCAGGAGAAAAATCCAGACCGGGTATTGGCCTGAGGGTGACTCCAATGCTGTATTGCCTGCGGTTCCCAGACCAAAATTCGCCAAACTCCAGGCTTGATTCAATTGAAATGTCCCTGTAAGAAGCGGTTTGTAAATTCAGGCCTGCACTCCATGTGGCATATTTACCTGCCGGAAGGATAATGGAACCATCTCTTTTGATATCGAAGGATTGCCGGAGACGTTCAAAATTTCGGTTGATATCAAATCGTATCTCATCTCCCGTGCTGAAGGTTAAATCAAATAACTGAAATCCCACGTCTTGAGTTAGCAGCCGAAAGTCGAGGTCGGTTAAATGTTCAAAGCGGATACCCCAGCCTATCTGCTGTAACAGATCGCTTTCAGTTAACTGTGGGGAAAACCCTATGGACGGCTGTAACCTCCGAAAGGAGTTTCTCGCTGCAAACCCGACTGCCGGATTGTATGAATTGCCGAACTCCCGGTAGGAGACATGGCCCGACCAAGGCTGATTGGGAAAATTTAGCCTAATACCCCGTGTTGAACGGTCCCAAATATTAGTGGTATCTATTGATGAAAAAGGAGAGTTATGGAATATGAAGAAAGCTTGAAACTGAAGGTTTTTGTCATTCAGAAATGTAGATGTACTCAGTTCAAGGTCAGCACCTAAAGTGTGACGATCCTGCAAGGGTGGGTTCAGTTCATCGGAATTCCTTGTGGCCCTTTGGGTATAGATAAATCCAACGGTACTTTCAGACCCGATATTTCTCTTTACCCTTGCAACGGTAAAATTTTCAGCATTTATGTCATTAGATTTACCAGTGCGAACGTGCAGCAAGGCCATGTTATAAGCACCGGCATTGCCAAGTACCCGCGCTCCGTAGGTAATCGGAACCGGTTGGCCGCCTCTCAATCCTATCCGGCGACTAAAGAATGGATATACGCCACTGCTGGGAGCAAATTCATAAATGTTTGAGCCCTCAAGGAAAAAGTCACGCTGTTCCGGGAAGAAAAGGGGGAAGCGGGTCAGATTAATACGCCTCCGGTCTACTTCTGCTTCGGCAAAATCGGTGTTAAAAGTTAAGGATGCTTTAAGGCTGGGAGTAATGCTGTAGTTAACATCAAAACCGGCATCGGGGGTTGTTGAAGTTTCAAGGTTGCCGGGGCCACCCGTTCTGCTCTGTTCTAGAATACCGTAGGGAACAACTTCCAAACCCAATCCCTGAGACATGCCTGTTAAGCCGGTAAGTTTGCCGGTATCCTGCGTGCTGAAAATTCCCTGACTTCTTTTAAAACCGGTCCAGAGAACGGTTTCATTTTTACGGCGAATGACCCTCATAAAATTGGCTCCCCAGGTATCACTACTTGGGTTAAAGTTGAAGGTCCTGAAAGGAATCCTGATTTCCACCGACCATCCGTACTCCCCGATAACCGTTTCCGCGTTCCAGATTCCGTCCCAATTGTAATTAACGTTAAAACCCTGTCCGGCTGTGATTAAGGCATCGGTTTTTAAGCCGTTTGGATTCACTTCGAGGAAATAGGCATTTCGCCGGTCATTAAAAGTGTCAAAAATCCAGGAAAATCGTTCATCGGAAACGATTCTGACATCCCTTCTTTTTTGCTTTGCTCTTATCTTAGATGGTTCACTGTCGTATAAGATGGCTCCTATATAAAGGTATTCCCGGTCATAGGCTATTCTGACTTCTGTTTTCTCTGTAGCGGGCGCGCCCTCTTCAGGTTCCTGCATGCGAAAACCGGTGGCCGGTTCTATCTCACTCCAAAAGGCTTCCTCAACCCTGCCGTCTAGTTTCAGCTGCTGGTTTTCAGTTAATTGATAGGCCTTTATTTCTCTTGTTGATTCTATGTCTTGAGCAGACAGTAAACCAAAAGTTAATCCCGTGATTACCACGGGATATAAGACAGCGTAGAAAACGTACTTTTTAACTCCAGCAAGCCTCAAAATGTAACTCCTTAATTTGGGTATTTATACCGGTAATTAAATGAAGAAGTCGTTAAAACTTCGACCAATTATAGGGCTTTAACAAGATAATCAAAAAGGCAGGGATTTGCGTTATATGTAGTCGGCCCGGCTTCAGCTTTACTATCAATAAGCAGAACAGGTTTGCAAAAGGCTAGGTTTACGGCTGAGTACAAAATACTATCTTGCCGCCCGGAACG
>Ga0102928_1001176_pt1 | contig 16661 bp, 16 predicted proteins | sample SalPonR1_B_D1_MG_FD_78504 | JGI IMG/M metagenome (GOLD analysis project Ga0102928, IMG submission 78504) | Salt pond soil microbial communities from South San Francisco under conditions of wetland restoration - Salt Pond MetaG R1_B_D1_MG | ecosystem: Environmental > Aquatic > Marine > Intertidal...
GATCGAGGACGCGGCCAAGCTGGTGATCTCGGCGGGGCTGGTCTATCCGTCCGAGCGCAAGCCCGAAAACGGCCCCCGGCGGCGCAAGCGCGGCTGACCGCCCTGCCCCCTCCCGCGCTCAGGCGAGGCGTGCCAGACGGGCCTCGCGCAGCCGCGCGAAATCCTCGCCCGCGTGATAGCTGGACCGGGTGAGCGGCGTCGCCGACACCATCAGGAAGCCCTTGCCATAGGCCGCCTTTTCATAGGCCGCGAAATCGTCGGGATGCACGAAGCGGTCCACCGCATGGTGCTTGGGCGTCGGTTGCAGGTATTGCCCGATGGTCAGGAAATCGACACCCGCGGCGCGCATGTCGTCCATCACCTGGTGCACAGACTGGCGGTCCTCGCCCAGGCCCACCATGATGCCCGATTTGGTGAACATCGACGGGTCGAGCTCCTTGACCCTTTGCAACAGGCGCAGACTGTGGAAATAGCGCGCGCCGGGGCGCACCGCGGGGTAGAGGCCGGGCACCGTCTCGAGATTGTGGTTGAACACGTCCGGTTTCGCCGCGACCACGGTTTCCAGAACGCTCGCGTCGCAGTGCAGGAAATCCGGCGTCAGGATTTCGATCGTGGTGCCGGGTGCGCGGTGGCGGATGGCGCGGATGGTCTGGGCGAAATGCTCGGCCCCGCCATCGTCGAGGTCGTCGCGGTCCACGGAGGTGACCACCACGTGATTGAGGCCCAGCTTCTGCACCGCGTCGGCGACGCGCCCGGGCTCGAACAGGTCCAGCGCCTGCGGCTTGCCGGTGGCCACGTTGCAGAAGGTGCAGCCGCGGGTGCAGATCTCGCCCATGATCATCATGGTGGCGTGGCCCTGCGCCCAGCATTCGCCCGCGTTGGGGCAGCCAGCCTCCTCGCACACGGTCACGAGTTTGTTCTCGCGCACGATTCGCCGGGTTTCGAAATAGCCCTTGGACGTGGGGGCCTTTACGCGGATCCAGTCGGGCTTGCGCGGCTGGGCAGTATCGGGGCGGCGCGCCTTCTCGGGGTGGCGCTGGCCGGGTATCTTGAGATCGCGCACGATTTTGTCCCCACGAATGATTTCGTAACTTACAGGTAGTATAGGAGAGGGCGATGGTGAGTTCCAGTGGTGCATCGCCGCGTGCCGGGATGTGCCCGGATCAGAGCCGCCATCATCCTGGTAGTGAGTGTGCTGGTGTCTAGCGGCCCGTGCCCCCTTTGGCGCGGGCCGTCGCCAGAAGCGTCTCGCCGGCGTCGCGCAGGACATGCGCGAGATCGTCGAACCATTGCGCCTCGCCCGCGCCCCGACGGCGGACCAGCGCCACGCGGCGCGCCGGTTCGGGCGGTTTGAGACGGCGCAGCACAAGGCCCGGCGCGGCGCGCGCCTCGGTGGGTGCGGCGATCTCGGGCATCAGCGTCAGGCCGAACCCCGCCGCCACCAGCCGCGATAGCGTGCCCAGCGACGAGGCACCGGTGTCGATCTGCGCGTGCCCCCTGCCCCGCCCGCAGACCTCGAGCGCCTGGTCGGTCAGGCAGTGGCCGTCCTCCAGCAGCAACAGCGGGTTGGTGCCCAGCGCCGTCGGGTCGAGTGCCGCACCCGCGTCCTCGAGCGCCGCCAGGCGCGCGGCGCTGCCGGCCAGCAGGAAGCGGTCCTCGAAGAGCTCGGCGGCCTCGAGGTCGTCGCCGGGCAGCGGCAGCGCCATCAGCGCGGCGTCGATCCGGCCCGCGCGCAGACCGGCGGCCAGTTCCTCGGTGCGGGCCTCGCGCACCCGCACGTCGAGCGCGATGTCGCGGGCGCGCAGCGCCGCCAGCGCGCCGGGCAGGATATAGGGGGCGATGGTCGGGATGATGCCCAGCGCCAGCTCGCCCGCCAGACCGTCATGCCAGCGCGCGGCCTCAGAAAGCGCCTGCATCTCTTCCAGCACGCGCCCGGCATGGTGAAGCACGCGCCGCCCGAACGGGGTGAGCGCCACGTCGCGGGCGCGCCGCTCCACGACCCGTGCGCCGAGTGCGGCCTCGAGGTCGCGGATCTGCACCGAGAGCGCGGGCTGCGAGACGTTCATCCCAGCCGCCGCGCGACCGAAATTGCGGTGTTCGGCGAGGGCACGGAAATAACGAAGCTGGCGCAGGGTGATGCTCATGCGTGCATGATCCGACGCGCCCGGCACGGGCGCAAGGGGGATCAGCCGATGAGGCCCGCGTCCCTGCCCAGCCGCTCGTAATGGCGCTTGAGCCGGTGCAGGGCGATGCGCAGCACGATCTTGCCCGAGCGCGCCGACCAGCCCATCTTCTTCTCGGCCGTTTCCAGCCCCTCGAGGTAGCAGCAGCAGCGCAGCGCCACGTCGCCCAGGCCGGGGCCGAGCTCGCGCAGCGCACCGATGAGGCGCGCGCGCGCCGCCTCGGCACCGAATCCCGGCGCGTCCGGGGGCGCGGGCGGCTCGCCCGCATGGCTGAGGAAATGGTCCCAGTTCTGTGCCATGCGCGGCGCCATCCGGGCCAGTTCGAAATCCTCGCGCAGGCGCTCGCCCGCGCCGACGAGATCGGGGTCGAGAAACCGCTTGCCGTCCTTGTCGCGCCGCCGCGCCAGCGCCGCGAGCGGCGTGTCGCCGGGGGCAAAGCGCGTCCGCCGCGCGCCCGAGGCGGGATCGCCGCCTGCCCCGGTCCCGTCGAGCACCGCCGGCTCGCGCAGGCCGGAGGCGGCGTTCTCGTCTTCGGCGAGCAGCTCGCCCAGCGCCGCGCGTCCCCGTGCGGTGACGTAGTAGCGCGAGATGCGGCCGGGATTGTCGCAGGCGATCCAGTCCTTGAGCGCCAGCGCCTCGGCCACCTCACGCTCGACCACCGCGGTGCGCGTCGGCTGACCGGCGCCGGTGTCGCGCACCACCACGGCCTTGTCCATCTCGGAGGCCACGGCGAGCCGCGTGCCGGTCTCGCAGAGCCGGCGCAGCACGCGCCGCGCTTCGCGCCTGAGCCGCGCCTCGCTGAGCGTGGCACCGTCGTCCTGGGGCTGGCTGTAGGATAAGGGGGTCATGCGGGCCTCCGAGGTTGGGGAACCGGGTATCCTTGCAAGACCGAAGATGCCGCCGAGCCGCCGCAGGGCATCGTCCACCAGCAGATCGTCGCGCCGCGTCTCGAACATCCGGATCTGGCGCAGCACGGTCGAGGCGTGTCGCCCCGACCGCCGCGCCAGCGCCCGGATCGACGCGCCGCTCTCAATATGGGCGAGGTAATGGACTGCGGCCTCGGGCACCCAGGAGGGCACTCTCGGCAAGGTGGGTTTGGTCAGAAGCTGTTGCATCGCGGTTCCCCGATTTGCGGCCTGAGGATACTCCCGGACACCGGGACAAGTTGTCCACAGCCTTATCCACATGGTCGGTTCAACTTAAACGTGCAATGATTACCGGTTCGTTAACTGTTTCCAGAAATTAAACCTTCGTTGACAAAGTCTAAACAATGCCTCTCCGCGCCGCGCGCAGCAGCGCGCCTGCGCGCAACACCCGGCCCGGTCATGCCACGGTGACCTTGCATGTCGAAAAGGGAGTGCGATCAATGCAGGATATTCACCGGACTCTGGGCGCGCTGCGCCGTCCGCCGCTTCTGGTGCGCGCGGCGCAGGTGGGGGCGTCAGCCTACAACCGGGACGCCGCGCTGCCGCGGCTCATCGGGCCGGGGCCGTTGCCCGCGCCGCCGGAGGCGCTGGTCCGGCTGATCGAAATCGAGCGCGCGCAGGACGCCGCGCGCCGTTGCGGCGCGGCCACCTGGCGCGCCGCGGATCACGTGGCGGTGCTCATCGCGGTGATGGGCGAGGCGCGGCTGCTGGACCGGGAGGTTCAGGCAAACGCGTCGGGCATCGAGCCCTTGCGCCTGGCCACGTAATCGGCAAGCGCCTCGTTGATGGCCGGGTCGAGCGCGGGTTGCTGGTAATCTGCGAGCAGCTTCTTGACCCGCGCGTTAGCCAGCGCCATCGTGTCGCGCCCGCCCTCGTCGATCCAGGTCTCGTAGGGCTTGTAATCGAGCAGGTCCGAGCGCCAGAACGCGGTCTTGAAATTGGCGTGGGTGTGTGCGCAGCCCAGGTAGTGGCCTCCGGGGCCGACCTCGCGGATCGCATCCATGGCCTGGCCGTTCTCGTCCATGTAGATGCCTTTCGCGAGGTGATGCAGCGTGCCGAGCTGGTCGGCATCCATCACGAATTTCTCGAACGAGGCGACAAGCCCGCCCTCGAGCCAGCCGCAGGAGTGCAGCATGAAATTGACGCCCGACAGCAGCCCCACGTTGAGGCTGTTGGAGGTCTCGTAGGCGGCCTGCGCGTCGGGCAGCTTGGAGCCGTTGAACGAGCCCGCGGAGCGGTAGGGCAGTCCCAGCCGCCGGGCGATCTGGCCCATGCCGTAGGTGATGTGCGCAGCCTCCGGCGTGCCGAAGGTGGGCGCGCCGCTGTTCATGTCGATCGAGGTGACGAAGGCCCCCGCGATCACCGGCGCGCCGGGGCGGACGAGCTGGGCATAGGCGATGCCCGCCAGCACCTCGGCCAGCACCTGCGTGAGCGTACCGGCCACCGTTGTGGGGGCCATCGCGCCGCCGACGATGAAGGGCGAGATGATGCAGGCCTGGTTGTTGGCGGCATAGACCTCGAGCGAGCCCATCATCACGTCGTCGAAAGTCATCGGCGAGTTGACGTTGATGAGGTTGGTCATCACGGTGTTTTGCTGCACGAACTCCTCGCCGAAGAGGATACCGGCCATGTCGACGCTGTCCTGCGCGCGGCTGGGTTCGGTGACCGAGCCCATGAACGGCTTGTCCGAGAGCGTCATGTGCGCGTGGAGCATGTCGAGGTGACGCTTGTTGACGGGGATGTCGGTGGGCTCGCAGACCGTGCCGCCGGAATGGTGCAGCCATTTCGACATGTAGCCCAGCCGCACGAAATTGCGGAAATCCTCGAGCGTGGCGTAGCGGCGGCCATGCTCCATGTCATGCACGAAGGGCGGGCCGTAGACCGGTGCGAGCACCAGGTTGCGACCGCCGATCTCGACCGAGCGGGCCGGGTTGCGCGCGGCCTGGGTGAATTGCGACGGCGCGGTGGCGATGAGCTGCCGGGCGAGCCCGCGCGGCAGGCGCACCCGCTCGCCATGCACATCCGCACCCGCCTGACGCCAGCGCTCGAGCGCGGCGGGGTTCTGCACGAAATTGACGCCGATCTCCTCGAGCACCGTCTCGGCATTGTGCTCGATGATCTGCAGCGCCTCTTCGGTGAGGATCTCGAAATTGGGGATGTTGCGCTCGATATACCGTGCCGTCTCGACGCTCACGGCGCTGCGCTCGGCGCGGCGCGCGGCCCCGCCGCCGCCCCTTGCCCGTCTGCTGCGCGCTGATGCTTCTGCCATGAGTGCCCCCTTTGCCTTCGAGCCTGTCCACGCAAACCGTTCGGCCCGCCTTCGGGCGGGTCTTTACAGGGTTTTAGCCCGTCGCGTGGGTCATCCGGTGGCGTATAGCGGCGCGTTGGGGGGAAAAGCGACATCCGCGCCGAAGCGTGTTGCCCGCCCGCCACCACACGGAAACGTGAGTGACAAGCTGCACGCACCGGACCTAGGGTGCGCCATCATCAGGGAGGTCGCGACGACGGCGGCCCGCGGCGGGAAGGGAACGTCGATGATCGCGATATCGCACCTGCGGACGCGCCTTCGTGCCGTCATCGGGGCCGGCATGCTGGCCCTGCCCGCCATGCCCGTCCACGCCACCAACGGCTATTTCGCCAATGGCTACGGCGGGCAGTCCAAGGGCATGGCCGGCGCGGGCGTGGCAGTGCCTACCGGGGTGCTCGGCATGGCGCAGAACCCGGCCACCGGCGTGCGGATGGGCAATGCGGCGGGCGTCTGCCTCACCACCTTTGCGCCCGACCGGGACGTGACGATCAGCCCCGGCGGGCCGCTGGCGGCGGGTAAATTCACCTCGGATAACGAGATGTTCTTCATTCCCTGCGGCGGGGCCAACTGGGCGCTGGACGACCGCTCTGCGCTGGGGCTGTTCGTCTTTGCGAATGGCGGCATGAACACCGAGTTCGACGGCAATTTCTTCGGCGGCTTCGTGCCGCCGCCGGGCACCGCCTCGCCGCAGGTGGGGGTGAACCTCGAACAGGCGTTCCTGACCGCGAATTACGCCCGGCAGGTAAGCGAGCGGCTGACCTTCGGCATCTCGTCCATCCTGGCGGTGCAGCGGTTCAAGGCGGAGGGTCTGCAGGGTTTCTCGGGCCTGTCGCTCGGCCCCGGCAACGTCACCAATCGCGGGCATGACTGGTCCACCGGGGTGGGCGTCAATCTCGGGCTGCTGTATGACGCGAGCCCGGAATGGACGCTGGGCGCGGCGTTTCGCAGCCGTATCCAGATGTCGTCATTCAGCAAGTATCGCGGCCTGTTCGCGGGAGGCGGCGATTTCGATATCCCGGCGATGCTGACGCTGGGGGCGGCCTATACCCCGCGCGCGGCCCCCGACTGGACCGTCACGGGCGAATTCCAGCGCATCCATTACGGCGATATCAACGCCATCTCCAATACCAGCGCCCCGCCCGGCGGGCCGCTCGGGGCATCGAACGGCCTGGGCTTCGGCTGGCAGGACGTGGACGTGTGGCGGCTGGCCGCGATCTGGCGCAAGTCCGACCGGCTGACGCTGCGCGGCGGGGTGAGCTATTCGACCGAGTTCATCGGCAATCGCGGCGATGTGGTCATCAACACACTGGCCCCGGGCACGCCGCAATGGCACCTCTCGGCCGGGGGCAGTTATGCCCTGGACGAGCGGTGGTCTTTCACCTTTGCCTATACCCACGCGTTTTCCAAGAGCTTCACCGGGGCCAACCCGGCGCTCACCGGCGGCGTGCCGCAGCGGGTGCGCATCCGGATGCACCAGAACGAGATCGTCACCGGGCTGAGCTATCGCTGGTAGGCCGACATGCTCTTGCACCGCCGGGGCGCGCGCACTACTAGGCTGGCCATGAGCCAGCCCATGCACGACCGACTCCTCATTATCGACTTCGGCAGCCAGGTGACGCAGCTGATCGCGCGCCGCCTGCGCGAATTGAACGTCCTGAGCGAAATCCACCCCTACCAGGCCGTGACCGAGGCGCTGCTCAAGGAGATGCAACCGCGCGCGGTGATCTTCTCGGGCGGGCCCGACAGCGTCTCGCGGGCGGGCAGCCCCCGCCCGCCGCAGGCGGTCTACGATCTGGGCGTGCCGATCCTCGGCATCTGCTATGGCCAGCAGGTGATGATGCAGGATCTCGGCGGGCGCGTCGAGGCGGGCGAGCACGCCACCGCCGAGTTCGGCCGCGCGTGGGTGACGCCCACCGGGCTGGAAAGCGAATTGCTGGAAGGGTGGTTCGCGGACGACGCCGGGCGCGCTCAGGTCTGGATGAGCCACGGCGACCATGTCTCTGAGATCGCACCGGGATTCGAGGTTCTGGGCACCTCACCGGGGGCACCGTTCGCCATCACGGCCGACCGCGACCGCCGCTTCTACGCCGTGCAGTTCCACCCCGAGGTGCACCACACCCCAGATGGCAAGCGGCTCTACGAGAATTTCGTGAAACTGGCGGGCTTCAGGGGCGACTGGACGATGGGCGCCTATCGCGAGGAGGCGATCGCGAAAATCCGAGCGCAGGTGGGCGACCGCAAGGTGATCTGCGGGCTGTCGGGCGGGGTCGATTCCTCGGTCGCCGCGGTGCTCATCCACGAGGCCATCGGCGATCAGCTCACCTGCGTGTTCGTGGATCACGGGCTGTTGCGGCAGGGCGAGGCCGAAGAGGTCGTGACCATGTTCCGCGACCACTACAACATCCCGCTGATTCACGCCGACGAGGCCGCGCTGTTCCTGGGGGAGCTTGACGGCGTAAGCGATCCTGAGACCAAGAGAAAGATCATCGGGCGGCTGTTCATCGACGTGTTCCAGAAACACGCGAACGAGATCGAGGGGGCCGAGTTCCTCGCGCAGGGCACGCTCTATCCCGACGTGATCGAGAGCGTCAGCTTCTCCGGCGGGCCGTCAGTCACCATCAAATCGCACCACAATGTCGGCGGATTGCCGGAAAAGATGGGGCTCAAGCTGGTCGAGCCGTTGCGCGCGCTCTTCAAGGACGAGGTGCGCGCGCTGGGCCGCGAGCTGGGCCTGCCCCAGAGCTTCATCGGCCGCCACCCCTTCCCCGGTCCCGGCCTCGCCATCCGCTGCCCCGGCGAGATCACCCGCGACAAGCTGGAGATCCTGCGCCGTGCCGATGCGGTCTATATAGACCAGATCCGCAAGCACGGCCTTTATGACGAGATATGGCAGGCCTTCGTGGCGATCCTGCCGGTGCGCACCGTGGGCGTGATGGGCGACGGGCGCACCTATGACTATGCCTGCGCGCTGCGCGCGGTGACGAGCGTGGACGGCATGACCGCGGATTATTACCCGTTCTCGCACGATTTCCTCGGCGAGACCGCGACGCGGATCATCAACGAGGTCAAGGGCATCAACCGCGTCACCTATGACGTGACCAGCAAGCCGCCGGGAACCATCGAATGGGAGTGAGCGGCGTGCCGTATCAGGTTTTCAAGGCCATGATAATTGGATGAGACATGAGATCATTTAGTCGCCGTCCTTGCGTAATCGTTGCAAGCATGGGCAGGTCGGGAAGTACTTTGACCTTCATGACACTCAACAAAGCCGCGAAAACCTGGTTCAACCGGTCTCCGGGATTGTTCTGCCAAAGCCTCGGATCTGCACCGTTGTCCCCCGGTAGTATTGTCAAGACACACGACTACCCGGATGCCTTGCGAACGCGACCAGAGGAGGTCAGGGTTCTGTTCGTCTTCGGCTCCACCTACGACGCGGCGCTTTCGGTCTATGCCTGCCGGGATCGGCTGGGCGAGGCATGGGTCGCCGAGCATTTCCGCAATTGCAAGAGCCCGGCCAGTCTCGAAGATTTGTTCGAGTTCGACGCCCTCGGAATGGCACAACAGGTCAGGGATTGGTCTGTATTCGATCGGGTTCCGGTCATGTGTGCGCGCCTTGACGCGCTATGGCGATATGCTGCGGACATATCGCGCTTCACCGGCTACGCCTTTGATCCTTCACCGAAACGGGCACGGGTTGCCCACGCAGTCCCCGACCACCTGAAACAGCGCGCCCAGGCCGTGTATGCCCCCCTGGACGAGGAGATCGGCAAACTGCCGGACTTGTTTATGGCCGGGCCTGAGATGGCCGCGAGCCTTGAAGGGATTCCGTGCAACCAACTGTTTTCAAAAAACAAACGGCCTTGATCTACCTGACGGGCACGCTGTCCTGCGCGCCCGGTGAGGCCGGGGCCGTGCGCGCGGCGCTGCCCGCGCATGTCCGATTGACGCGGGCCGAACCGGGCTGTGCATCCTTCGACATCGCAGAAACCGCGCCGGGGGTGTTCGCGGTATCGGAGGCGTTCAACGACCGCGCCGCGTTCGAAGCGCACCAGACCCGCACCCGTGCAAGTGCGTGGTGGCGGATCACCGGCCACATGGCGCGGGATTTCCGGCTGGACGGGGCATGACCCTCGCCCCCGCTCCGCCGAGCACCGATCCCGCCGCCGTGCTGCGCGCCGGGCTGTGGATGCTGGGGGCGGTGGTATCGTTCTCGTCGATGGCCGTGGCGGGCCGCGCCGTCAGCTTCGAACTCGATACCTTCGAGATCATGATGTATCGCAGCGTCGTGGGTTTTGTCCTCGTGGTGGCGGTGGCGCGGGCCACGGGGCGCGTGCGCGGCATCACCACCCGCTCGCCCGGCCTGCACCTGATCCGCAACATCAGTCATTTCACCGGGCAGAACCTGTGGTTCTACGCCATCACCATGATCCCGCTGGCGCAGGTCTTTGCACTGGAGTTCACCTCGCCCCTGTGGGTGCTGGTGCTGTCACCGCTGCTGCTGGGCGAGCGGATGACGCGAGTGCGCGCGCTGGCGGCGCTCATCGGCTTTTCGGGCATCCTGATCGTGGCGCGTCCCAACGCCGAGACGATCAACACCGGCACCCTTGCCGCCGCTGCTGCCGCCATCGGATTTGCCGGCTCGATCCTCGCCACCAAGCGGCTGACGCGGACCGACACGCTCACCTGCATCCTGTTCTGGATGACGGCGACGCAGATCCTGTTCGGGCTCGTCTGCGCCGGGATCGACGGCGATATCGCCCTGCCCTCGCGCGCCTCGGTGCCATGGCTCGTGGTGATCGGCTGTGCGGGGCTGATGGCGCATGTTTGCCTGACCACCGCGCTCTCCATCGCGCCTGCCACCGTGGTCACGCCCGTCGATTTCCTGCGCCTGCCGCTGATCGCGGTGATCGGCCTGATGGTCTATGGCGAGGCGATCGACGCCTTCGTTCTGATCGGGGCGGCCATCATCTTTGGTGCCAATTATCTCAACCTGTGGATTGAAACACGCAAACGTTACTGAAGTTTACCAGTTTCCCCGGGAAAGTGTGTCATGCGGGCCACCGCCCAATCCATGTGCATTCGTGACGCGGCGTCAAAGATTGACCGGGTGTCTCGTAACGGTAGTGTGATCGGCAATCACTCAGGAGGAGAGGGACACCATGAGATATCTATCTGTTGCGGCGTCCGCAATCGCGGTCGCGGCAGGTGGGGTGCAGGCGGGCGGCCTTGATCGCAGCGGCACCCCGATCGACATCATTTTCGAGCAGGGCAACTATGCAGAGCTTTCGCTGGGCTACGTCACGCCGGATCTCACCGGCAGTGATCTGCTGGGCAACTCAATCAGCAATGTCGGAAACGATTTCACCGTATTCGGCGGGGCGCTGAAGCTCGATTTCAGCGAACGGCTCAGCTTTGCCGTGATCGTGGACGAACCCTACGGCGCGGACGTGGAATACGGCGGCAGCCCGACGACCACACTTCTCGGCACCACCATGGCCGAGGCCGAGAGCTTCGGAATCACCACCCTCCTGAAATACAAGGCGACGGACCGCATTTCCGTCTATGGCGGCCCGCGGGTCGTCTCGGCGGAGGGCGAGATCACGCTGGGCGGGCTCGCCTACGGGTCGCTCAATGGCTATAACGTCAATTTCGACAGCGACCAAGGCGTCGGTGTCGTCGCCGGTGCGGCCTATGAGATCCCCGACATCGCGTTTCGTGCCTCTCTGACATGGCATTCCGAGGTCGACCTGAAAATGCGCACGATCGAGGCCTTCCCCGCTGCCCCCGGCGTTGCGGGACCCGGGGGTATCACCGGTAACACCCCGGTGGCGCTGCCGCAGTCGTTCAAGCTTGCGGTGCAGTCGGGCGTGGCCCGGAACACGCTGGTCTTCGGCTCGATCCGCTGGTCGGAATGGGAGGTTTTCACCCTCGATCCGCCGAGCCCCGCGCCGAACCTCGCGCAGCTCGACAACTCGGTGACCTACGAGATCGGCGTCGGACGCCGCTTTACCGACAAGCTTTCGGCAAGCCTGAGCTACACCTACGAATCGGGCGGCAGCGACGATCTCGTGTCGCCGCTTGCCCCGACGGATGGCAGCCAGGCCATATCGGTGGGCGCGAAATACGAGATCAACGACATGATCGATATCTCCGGGGGGGTGCGCTACACCCTGCTGGGCGACTCGCGGCCCGAGACCGGCACGCCGGATACCCCGCGCGGCACCTTCAACAACAACGACGCGTTCAGCGTCGGGCTCAAGCTGGGCGTGCATTTCTGACCGCACGCGTCGGATGCGACCCCGCCCCGCCCCCCACCGGGGCGGGGTTTTTCATGTCCGGCTCTTGCCATTTCGCCGGTGACGCCGCAGGTAAAGGCACCATCTTTCCGACGGAGCCCGCGCATGATCTACGACACCGCCCAAGCCTGGATGGAGGCCGCGTGCAAGCGGGTGCTGTTCTACGGCATGTCGGGGCTGGGCAAGACGCATGTCTCGCAGATGCTGCGCGACGCGGGCGGCTGGTTCCACTATTCGATAGATTACCGCATCGGCACCCGCTACATGGGCGAGCTCATTGTCGACAACGCCAAGGCCCACGCCATGCAGGTGCCGTTCCTGCGCGACCTGCTCTTGTCGGACTCGATCTATATCGGCTCCAACATCACCTTTCACAACCTGACCCCGGTCTCGACCTACCTCGGCAAGCCGGGCGATCCGGAAAAAGGCGGGATGCCGATCGAGGAATACCACCGTCGGCAGGAACAGTTCCGGCAGGCTGAGATCAACGCACTGATGGACACCGGCTATTTCATCGAGCGGGCCGAGCGGCTCTATGGCTATCCGAATTTCATCTGCGACACCGGCGGCTCGATCTGCGAATGGGTGGAGGGCGACGACCCCGACGACCCGCTGCTGACCGAGCTGTCGCGGCATTGCCTGCTGGTCTATATCGAAGGATCCGAGGCGCATACCGCCGAGTTGATCCGTCGCTTCGACCGGGCACCCAAACCGATGGCCTATCAACCCGCGTTCCTTGCCCGCATCTGGGAGGAATATCTTCGCGAAAACAGATGCGAAGCAGACGAAGTTGATCCCGATGCCTTCATCCGCCGGACCTATGCGCGCGCGCTGGCCCATCGCCAGCCGCGCTACGAGGCGATGGCCAAATGGGGCGTGCGGATAAGCGCGGACGAGGTGGCGCAGGCCACCGACGCCGCCCGCTTCGACGCGCTCATCGCCACCGCGATCGAGCGCCGCGCCGACTGACCGCCCGAGGACCGCCGACCATGCCCATCAAAATCCCCAGCAACCTGCCTGCCCATTCCGTGCTCAAGCGCGAGGGCGTGATGGTGATGGACCCCGGACAGGCCGACCGGCAGGATATCCGCCCGCTTCGCATCGGCCTGCTGAACCTGATGCCCAAGAAGATCCAGACCGAGACGCAGTTCGCGCGGCTGATCGGGGCCACGCCTCTGCAGATCGAGCTCGACCTCATCCGCATGACCGAGCACCATTCCAAGACCACCGCCGCCGACCACATGGAAAGCTTCTACCGGCCCTTCGCCGAGGTGGCGGAGGCGGGCGACAAGTATGACGGGCTCATCATCACCGGCGCGCCGATCGAGCATCTGGAGTTCGACGCCGTCACCTACTGGGACGAGTTGCGCCGGGTGTTCGACTGGACCCAGACCCACGTGCATTCCACCTTCGGCGTGTGCTGGGGCGGCATGGCGATGATCAACCATTTCCACGGCGTCAGGAAACACATGCTGCCCGCCAAGGCGTTCGGCTGTTTCCGGCACCGCAACATGGCCCCCGCCTCGCCCTATCTGCGGGGCTTTTCAGACGATTGCGTGATCCCCGTCAGCCGCTGGACCGAGATGAAGCGCGCCGAGATCGGGGCGGTGCCGGGGCTCGACATCCTGCTCGACAGCGACGCTGTCGGCCCTTGCCTCGTCGAGGATACCGGGCACCGCGCGCTCTATATCTTCAACCATTTCGAATATGACAGCGACACGCTCAAGCAGGAATACGACCGCGACATCGCCAATGCGACGCCGATCAACGTGCCGTGCAACTACTACCCCGAAGACGATCCTGCACGGGCCCCGCAGAACCGCTGGCGCAGCCATGCGCACCTGCTCTACGGCAACTGGATTTCCGAGATTTACCAGACGACTCCCTATGACCGCGCGCGGATCGGCGTGGACTCGACCGATCTGCGGGCCTGAGCGATGAAGCTTACCCTCATCGCCCTGCTCTGCGTCGCGGGATTGACGGCGCTGACCCTGTGGAAGGCGCGCGCCCACGAGGCCCGCGCCGAGGCCGAATGGCCGCCGCGCGGGCAGTTCGTGACCGTGGAGGGCACCCGCGTGCACGCGGTCGTGATGGGGCCGGAGGACGGCTCGGTACCCGATCTGGTGCTGATCCACGGGGCCTCCGGCAACACCCGCGACATGACCTTTGACCTCGCCCCCGCGCTGGCCGGGGCGTATCGCGTGATCGTGCTCGACCGGCCAGGCCTGGGCCATACCGAACGGGTGGGTGATGGCGGGGCCACGATCACCGAGCAGGCGGCACTGTTGCAGGGCGCGGCGGCGGCGCTCGGGGCCGCGCGCCCCGTCGTGCTGGGCCACAGCTATGGCGGCGCGGTGGCGCTGGCCTGGGCGGTAACGCGGCCGGATAGCCTGTCTGCGCTCGTGCAGGTGGCCGGGGCGGCCAAGCCGTGGGACAGCGCCCTGCCCATGCTCTACCAGGTGCTGTCACATCCCGTTCTGGGGCCGCTCGCGGCCCCCCTGATCACTGCCTTCGTGCCTGACAGCTATGTCCAGAACGCGGTGGCCGAGATATTTGCACCGCAAGAGCCACCCGAGGGCTACCTCTCATATGTCGGTCCGGGGCTTACCCTGCGGCGCGACACCCTGCGCGAAAACGCGCTGCAGCGCGCCGGGCTGCTGGCGCAGATCGCGGCGCTGCACGACCGCTATGACGGGATCGGCGTGCCCGTGGAAATCGTGCATGGCACCGCCGATACCACCGTGGGCCTGTCGATCCACGCCCGTCCGCTGGCCGATCAGGTGACCGGCGCAGACCTGACCGCGCTGGACGGGATCGGGCACATGCCCCACCACGCCGCGCCGGATGCGGTAATCGCCGCCATCCATCGCGCCGCCGACCGCGCCGGATTGCGTCCGCAAGGCTGAGCGGCCATAGTGGACCTCCCTGACGACGAGGCCCCGGCATGGAGCTGCCCTTCGACGGCGCGATCAGCGCCTACTACACCGAGGACGCGCCGCGCGCGGTGCGCGACGCCATTGGCCGCGCCGACCCCGACGACGTGCTTGACCCCGGCTTTCCCTATTCGGATCGGATGGCCAGGAAAGCCTACAGGCACGAGCTCGAGCAGCTCCAGATCGAGCTGGTGAAGCTGCAGCACTGGGCGCGCAACACCGGCGCGCGGGTGGCCATCGTCTTCGAGGGCCGAGATGCCGCCGGCAAGGGCGGCACGATCAAGCGGTTCCGCGCCAATCTCAATCCGCGCGGGGCGCGCCTCGTGGCGCTGCCCAAGCCGTCGGACACCGAGGCGACGCAGTGGTATTTCCAGCGCTATATCGACCACCTGCCCGCCGGTGGCGAGATCGTGTTCTACGACCGGAGCTGGTACAATCGCGGCGTGATTGAGCATGTCTTCGGCTTCTGCACCGACGCGCAGCGCGAGTATTTCTTTGCCCAGGTGCCGGATTTCGAGCGGATGCTGGTGGCCGAGGGCATCCATCTCTTCAAGTTCTGGCTGAATGTCGGTCGCGCCGAGCAGTTGCGCCGCTTTCTCGCCCGCGAACGCAACCCGCTCAAGCAGTGGAAGCTGAGCCGGATCGACGTGGATGGGCTGGCGAAATGGACCGCCTACACCGCCGCCATCGCCGAGACGCTGGAGAGGTCCCATACCGATCACGCACCGTGGACCGTGGTCCGCTCGGATGACAAGCGCCGGGCGCGCGTGGCCGCGATCCGTCACGTGTTGTCGCAGATCGACTACACGCGCAAGGACCCGTCGGCGGTGGGCGCGCCCGATCCCGCGATCATCGGTGGCCCGGAAATCTGGCATGTCTAAGCAGGGCTATCACCACGGCAACCTGCGCGCGGCCCTGATCGAGGCGACGCTGGCGCTCATCGTGGCAAAGGGGCCGCAGGGCTTTACCCTCTCGGAGGCCGCGCGGCAGGCGGGCGTGACACCCGCCGCCATCTATCGCCATTTCGCCGGGCGCGACGATCTCGTGGCCGAGACCGCGCGACAGGGATACGAGCTCTTTGCCGCGATGCTGTCGGAGGTGAGTGCCGAGCCGGGCGCGCCGCGCGTGCGGGCGATGGCACTGGCCTATCTCGCCTTTGCCGAAGCGCATCCCGGCCATTACGTCGCCATGTTCGAGGGCGGTATCGACCTCGCCCGCCGCCCCACGCTCGCCGATGCGGCAGGGCGCGCGCGCGACCTGCTGCACGATGCCTGCGACGGGATGAACGCCGATGCCGCCGAGGTGACGGCGCATGTCTGGTCGCTCAGCCACGGTGTGGTGGAACTCTACCTGCGCAATTCCGCCGGTCTGAGCCACCCGCCAGAGCCGCGCGCGATGCTGTCGCGCGCGCTCGGGGCCTATCTGTCGGGGCTCGCTCCGCCCGCCTCGCAGGCCAACCGGTAGAGGTGCCACGTGGCGTGGCCCAGCAGCGGCAGAACCACGAACAGCCCCAGGAACGCGGGCAGCAATGCCACAAAGGTCAGCCCCGCCACCAGTGCCGCCCAGGCGAGCATCGGCACCGGGTTCTCCATCACGACGGTGAGGCTGGTGAGCATGGCGGTAACGAAATCCACCTCGCGATCCAGCAGGAGCGGCAGCGAGATGACGGTGAGCGCGTAGAGAAGCAGCGCGAAACACGCGCCCACCCCGCTGCCCACCACCAGCATCGAGAGCCCCTCGCGCGTCAGGTAGATGTCGAAGGAGGACGACACGTTGGTCATCGTCGAAAGGCCCATGAAAAGCGCGAAGATCATATGCGCGAGGAAGAACCAGAACAGAAAAACCATGATGATGATTGCGCAGATCGAGGGCAGTTGCCTGCGCCGCTGATGGGCGATCACCCCGAGGATCTCGCCCGCCACGAGCGGGCGGCCCTCGCTCAGCCGGTGGCTCACCTCGTAGAGCCCGACCGCCGCGAAGGGGCCAACCAGCGGAAAGCCCACGGCGGCAAAGAC
>Ga0102928_1001178_pt1 | contig 16654 bp, 25 predicted proteins | sample SalPonR1_B_D1_MG_FD_78504 | JGI IMG/M metagenome (GOLD analysis project Ga0102928, IMG submission 78504) | Salt pond soil microbial communities from South San Francisco under conditions of wetland restoration - Salt Pond MetaG R1_B_D1_MG | ecosystem: Environmental > Aquatic > Marine > Intertidal...
AGTTGTATGAAAAATTCTTCTGATTTAGGTTTAGATTTTGTAATTGATAAATTGACAAACTAAATTGAAAATGTCTAAACTGGAGATAATTTCCCAACTAAAATTTCACTTCTGAATTCCGCTGAGATAAAGAACATTACTAAGAAAAATGGATGGAATTTTAATCGGAAAGCTGAATTCAAAAACTTGAAAGCGTTATTTACAAACTAACTATTGTAGGGAATTCTAAAATAATTCAAGGGATGGTTAGTTTAGAAGTTAAAAAAGACCATGTTTATATGCACTTAATCGAAAATGCTAAATTTAATAGAGGAAAGTATAAAGTATATTTGGGTACTCCAGGAAATTTGGTTGCTTTTGCTTGTAAATTATCATTTCAGAGAGGTGGCGACGGATATGTATCATTTGCAGCAAAAACTAGATTGATTGACCATTATATTGACACATTAGGTGCTATTCGTTTTGCAGGACATTTAATGGTAATTACAACTGTATCTGCATTAAAATTAATAGGAAAATATTTTAAAGAATAAAATTATGGGAGTAATAAAAGAACCCTTGGGTGTTGATTTCACAGTTGACCCAAGACCATTGACAAAAGCTGAACAAAAAGCAATAAGTGACTTTATAAAAGCTGACAAGGAAAAGCGACTGGCTATAATTAAACGCATTATTAAACACAAGAAAAAAAGAAATGACAAAGTGAATTGAAAAGAACACTATTGGCAACACCAGCTATACACAATGGCTTGGGTTTGGGCAGAAATGAAAAGTCCGTTTTTTTTGCTAATTTTACAATTGAAAAAATAACGAAAGTGCTTATTTGCACGCCGCAGTGCGTATCCGCAAACCGTTGGTAAACATGCAAAAACAAAATTAGGAAATGAAAACCAAAATTGAATTTGAATGTCGAGAACTGGACATTGTAGATGGAGAACTTGGATATACAATAATATTTTCTGAGAATTTATCAGCGGATGACCAATATAAAAGTGAAGAAGAATTAATGAATTCTAGTGACCATTACTTGCTTATACAATTATCATATCCAGAAGACGAATTTGAACCTCAACACTACTATGTTGAAACCCGTGACCTGAATTTTGAGTTAACTAAAAAAACTAAATTGAAATTGAAAATTGACCAAGATGTAATTCAAATTGAAAACACAAAAATGATTTGTAAAATAAAGATAAAGTTAACTGATGAAAGAAAACGAGAACTACTTGAAGCTCTGGAAATGAAACTTGTTAACCGAATTGAAATAGCAATGTGAATAAGAAGCACGATTTGCCAACAACAACTATACACAATGGCTTAGGTTTTGGATGAAATGAAAGCCTCGGTTTTTTTTGCTAACTTTACAATTGAAAAGAAATAGCTTATTTGCACGCTACTGTGCACATCCGCGAACCGTTAAGAAATAATTTAAAATAGGATAAGAAATGAGTTAATCAGCGAAAAGTGTTTTCATTTATGGTCTCTTCTATGCGTTCAAAGGGCTAATGCTTCTATTAGCGCCTAATGTCCTGCTTAATTTTCTGAGGTCTGAGCCTACTACTGAAGCATGAATTAGACTTGCGGGTGTTTTTATGATCTGCCATTGCAGTTTATTATATTCTTGCAGCTAAATATGAGATTATTGTGATTATGAAGGCAACAGCTTTCATTCGATTTACAATCATTTTTTTCTTTACAGCTTTTGTGCAGTTGGAATTGGTTTCTTCAAGCATAATAATTTCCATAACAGACTTTTTAGAAAGTGCTTGGACTTTTTTAATGTTGAAAAAAAAAGGACATTTTGCACGAAGCAGTTAAAAAATTAATTCGGACATTGAAATGAAAAAACAATTACTAATGCTAACAATGTATAAGCTTAATGCGTAATATTGCGCCAGTTTAAGACAGAGAAAGGGGGATTTGGCATAAGTTATTTGAAACCTTTCAATCAAAACCTACAGGTATCAGGCACCTTGCTGGAGGAGGGCGTTTAAATCCTGTCCGGGAAAACCTAACCAGTCCCGGTCCGCCATTTGGTGTATTGCATAGTCAACCGGGAGATTGGCACAAAGCGTAAACAGGAAGTATGAAAGCCTCACGATTGAGTTCCGAAATACAATAGATTGTTGGAGCTTTTGTTGTTAACCCAAGCGGGGGCAAAAATAGAATAACCGTTAAGGTGAGGATATTTTATTCTGACCGGAATCTAAGACTACGGCAAACACTGGAGCATCCTCAAATTAAAGGGCTATTCCCTTGTGGTGAAGGCGCCGGTTACGCCGGAGGAATTGTTTCAGCAGCGATTGATGGTGAACGATGTGCAATGGCGGTTGCTGAGGGTTTGGTGTAATAACCAAAAATCTCTGCAAGAATTTAAAAACTCTTGCAGGTTTGCGTTCATGAATACGAGTGCAATGGTTTCCACCCTATGCAAGATTATTACACTTTCATCTTAGCTAATTGGAGATTTTATTTTATTTCAGATTTTATATCAATTACTGCAATAAAGAATATTTCTTATACAATTTCTGTATCTCAAGCATTTAGTTTGTGGATTTCAAAGCTCAAGTTCTGCATTTCAAGATTTTTAAATAGATAGGTAATAATCAAAACTGCAAGTCTTATTATTTTTTGAAAACACCAGATTATTTTTATTTTATCAAAAATTTAAATTTTACAAATAACTAATTTTAAGATTTTCAAAACAATCATTTATATTTGGATGAAATACTGTGTTCAATAAATATGACTGACCAAAAAACTCTCATCGAGCGCTCTAGCTGTAAATCTTGCAATTTTGAAATTGAAACCCAATTAAAGTTTTGCCCTAATTGTGGCGGCAGGATCATCCGAGACAGGTTGACGATTAAGGCCGTTTTTAAAGAGTTTATTCAAAATGTATTGAATGTCGACAGCAAGTTCGTCCAGACACTAAAAGATTTAGTTGTTAAACCCGAGCAAGTCTTTACGTCGTTTATAGGTGGCGGCCGAAAAAAATATTATCATCCGGTATCACTTTTGGCTATCGCGATTTTATTAAGTGCGCTAAGCACCCAACTACTGCCTTTCGATGAATTAATTAACAGCGGTCAAGGTGTAGGTGAAATTGGTTATGAATTGGGTTATAAAGGTGCAGGTGGTACAGAAGAAAGTTTTCAAGAAGCTTTAAAAGATGAAGAGAACAAACAAAAATTTGAACAAGACCGGAAGAAGATGGAGCAATTTCAGAAAGAATACAATGATTTTACGTTAAATAATTCCGGGCTTATACAATATATGATGATACCATTTTATGCCCTGATTGCCTACTTGGTATTTTGGAAAAATAGGCTTTATAATTTTGCAGAAATGGTAACTGTTGTTCTGTATCAAAATGCATTCACCACTTTTATTGGCTTTTTCTTAATAATTTTTTTTTACTTTTTGGACGTGAATGTGCTTGTAGTGTCATCTTTATCTTTTGTTACTATTTTTATTTACTCAAATTATTCATTTCAGAGGTTGTTTAAGCTAAATGCAGTACAATTAATATTGGCTAACCTTAGATTTTTATTGATAAGCATTCCGATAATCATTTGTCTATTGGTCATATTATCACTAGCTGTATTTTTAATATTTCTGATTTAGCGAAATAGTCATAATCGCATGTAAAAAACCACGAATTGACTAAATTGAGTTTAGTTTATCCGTGGCTTCATTGTCTAAACAGCTAAAAGCTATTAGCTATAAACTACAAAGTCTTAATAGAACACCCAATCGCCTTCGTTGTTGTTATTTCCGGCTTATCTCCTTCCAATAAAGCATTAACGGCATTTTCTACATATTTTACTTTTACAGCACTTGGATCTCTGGAGCTGTCATCGATTGCGCCGATATACTGAACGATGTACTCATTATTTTTCTTTTCTAATACATATGTATGTGGAGTTTTAGTTGCGCCGTATTGTGGGTAGATTTTTTGTCCTTTATCCATTAAATAAGGAAAAGTAAAGCCTTTTTCTTTGGCTTTAGCCTGCATTTTTTCCATAGTATCATCGGGTTGAGCAGCAGGATCGTTGGGGTTGATGGCAATGACCGGATAACCTTTTGGTTTGTACTTTTTGTCTAAAGCAATGATTCTGTCTTCGTTGGCTACGGCGTAAGGACAGGTATTACAAGTAAAAATAACGATAAAACCTTTAGCATCCTCGTAATCAGACAGCGACACCATTTTGCCGTTGATGTTTTCTAGTTCAAAATCAGTGGCGGCATCACCAATTTCATAACCGTCTTTGTCTGTTTTTATGCTAAATGCTGATGCTACTATAATTGCACTAAGTACAAATACAAATTTGAGTGTTGTTTTCATGGGTTTTAATTTAAAAAAGTTTGAATTTCAGTTTCTAGTTCTTCCTGTGTAAACGATTGTTCGTAAAATTGACGTTTATCTTTATTATATATTAAAGTGGCTGGTAATGCACCGGACCAGCTTTCAGCTATGTCCCCAATCCAGAATTGTTCTTTGGTATCATCCAAATGTAAAACTTTAGATTGAATATTTTTCTTTTTGACAAAAGGAATTAGACTTGACTCTTTCTTTTTAGGAAAATCAAGACTGACCAGGATAACCTCTACATTGTCATCATTATAAGTTTTATGGATTTTCTCGAAATACGGCAACTCTTTTACACAAGGTGCGCACCAAGTCGCCCAGAAATTAATCACATGAGTCTTGTCATCCTTTTTATTGAGCAAGGGTTTCAGTTCATTGTAATTTAAAGTCGGAATATTTTCATTAGACACTTCTACTTCTTCTTGCTCTGGTAGATTTTTAGTGTCGGTCCTAGGCTCATCTTTGCAAGATGACATCAGCATTACGAAACCTAAAATTAGAATTATTTTATTCATAACTATAAATGTAAAACAATAACAATTACTGGTACTTTTCAATTAACGAAATCTTAAGAGCAAATACATGCCAATAGATAGATTTTTCAGGCTAATTCTTCTCATGAGACAAAAGAATAAATCCCCATTAGTGAGCTAATGACTTCTCAATTTTCACCACCACACCACAAAGTCTTCAAAATAATCCCCGTTTGAAGTTTTGCGCCAAAGTAATCTGGCGCGTTTTTCTTTTATACTGAGTTTAAGAAGTGTCTCGGCTTTATAAAAACTATACCATTGCGAATGCGCTTCAGGATCACAAAACCAGTCCATTTTTTCAGGCACATAAAAAAGATCTTTGGTGTGTTTCAATTTCTTGAATTCTTCAAAATTAAAATAACTACCGGCGACGCAATTTTCATTTAGAATTGCAGAATGGAGTTGTTCTTCTGGATGTTTTAAAAACAGCTTAGCTTTATAGCAACAATAGCTTTCAATCTCATAGGTGTCAATGAGTTTCAAAACTTCCGGATGCTGACCTAACGGAAGTTGACGCGATTTTAATTTGTTGATTTTGTAATCCATTCTGTCTTTTAGATTGGGTCCAATCCACAGGCTAAAATCATCGTAATCATCGTCTCCGGTAAAAACATAGAGCTTAGTCACCAATTCAATATGAATCCATTTTTGCTGAACCTTGTCATAACAGATCACATCCACTTCGCCTATGGTAGCCATATCCTTTTGTATTTGTAAGCTGTGTGTGATTTTTGAATACCGGTTTGAGCTTTTCAAATATTGCAAGAAATACAATTCTGAACGCTTGCCGAGATATTTTTGTTTGGATAATTCCAAACCTATCTCATCAATAATTGACAGATCAATTTTTTCACTCGTGCCAAAAGGACGGACATCGAGAACTGAATTATCCGTAAATAGGTGGGGTATTTTTAACAACCCTTGATATTGTCTTTTTAAATCTTCTATCAATCTATAAGGGTTTCTAGTCCAATTTTCACCATATCGCCAAAACCTTGTTCGCGTTCTTTAGCAGAAGTTATTTCACCTGTCACTAAAGAGTCGGAAATAGTCAAAATACCAAGGGCTTGGGCTTTATATTTTGCAGCAATTGTGTATAGTGCAGCAACTTCCATTTCTACGCAAAGCACATTGTAAGCAGCCCAAATGTCATAATACGCTTTATCATCAGCATAAAAAATATCTGAAGAGAAAACATTTCCTGCATGATAACTTATCTTAAGAGCTTTTGCTTGTTTTACCGCTTTATTAAAAAGTTCGAAATCTGCGGTTGGGGCAAAATTAGCACCCTGAAAACGCTGAAGATTCAACGCAGAATTTGTAGAAGCAGACATGGCCAGTACAACATCTCTTAGAACAATATCTCGTTGAAGAGAGCCTGCACTTCCTACTCTTATTAGAGAGTTGACATTGTAGTCTTTTATCAATTCTTCTATATAGATACCTGCAGATGCCATGCCCATACCAGTGCCTTGTACAGAAATACGCTCACCTTTGTACAGACCGGTGAAGCCAAGCATATGTCGCACGTTATTGTAAGATTTCGCATCTTCAAGATAATGCTCTGCAATCCATTTAGCCCGAAGTGGATCTCCCGGCAGCAGAATTTTATCAGCAATGTCGCCTCTTTTGGCTTCAATATGTATACTCATATTTAGTAGTTTTTATTTGAGGTTATTCCTTCAATGATTTCAATCCCGGAAGACGTACCTAATCTAGCGACACCTAGTTCAATGTATCTTTGAGCAGTTTTATAATCTCTTATACCACCCGAGGCTTTGATATGTAGATTTTTTGAGATATTAGCTTTCATAAGTTCAACGGCTTCAAATGTTGCTCCGTGAGCCCCAAAACCAGTTGAAGTTTTTATGAAATCTGCCCTGGAATCTGATACAATTTGACTGATTTGTGCTATCTCTTCATTATTCAGCAGACTTATTTCTATAATCACTTTTAGTATACGTGTGCCAATAGCTTTCTTTAAGCTAAAGATTTCATCTTTTAATTTTTCAAAGGCTTTGTCTTTTAACCAGCTGATATTAATCACCATATCAATTTCATCTGCACCATTAGAAACCGCATTTTTAGCTTCACATACTTTAGTAATTGTGGTGTTTTGGCCTAACGGAAAACCAATTACTGTACAGACTTTGACTTCAGACCGTTTAAGATGTTCTTTTGCGGTAGTAACATAATGCGGGTGTACACAAACCGAAGCAAATTTAAATTTTTTAGCCTCTTCACATAATTTGTTTATGTCATCCTGCGTAGAATCAGGTTTTAATAAAGTGTGGTCGATATATTGGTTCATGTTTTTTTGCTAAAGATATTATTTTTTATCAATTAAAAATAAGGCATTTTAAAGAATAAAAAGACGCCATTATAAAGGCGTAAAAAAGTTATCTTTTCTAAGCTTTAGGAACTTTCTGAAATTCAATAATTTATTTTTTAGATTTAGTTTTAACAATAGTTTGTTTTATAAAAATATATTTCTACATTTGCAAACCCGAAAAAACAGGGTAATTTAAATAGTATTATGCCAACAATTTCACAGTTAGTAAGAAAAGGAAGAAAGACCACTACTAAGAAGAGTAAATCGGCTGCTTTGGATTCATGTCCACAACGACGAGGCGTATGTACACGTGTTTATACCACTACACCAAAGAAGCCTAATTCTGCTATGAGAAAAGTAGCACGTGTTAGGTTAACCAATGGTAAAGAGGTAAACGCCTACATCCCCGGCGAAGGACATAACTTGCAAGAGCACTCGATAGTATTAGTAAGAGGTGGAAGAGTAAAAGATTTACCTGGTGTTAGGTACCACATTGTAAGAGGTGCGCTTGATACAGCAGGTGTAGAAGGTAGACTGCAACGTCGTTCTAAATACGGTGCAAAACGTCCAAAAAAGTAAATCATTAAAAGTTGAAAGTGAAAAGCGGAAAGTAAAAAGTTGAATATTTAACCTTGGGATTAATTTTAGATATCATTTATTTAAAGACTTTAACTCCACTAAAAGCTAAAAGCTGACAACTACAAACTCAAAAAAGACATGAGAAAAAGATTAGCAAAAAAACGTTCTATAATTCCAGATCCAAAATTTCATGACCCTTTGGTCACGCGCTTTGTAAATATGATGATGTGGGACGGTAAGAAATCTGTGGCCTTTGACATTTTCTATCAAAGTATAGATATTGTAGAAGAGAAAAAACAAGACGACGACAAAGAAGCCTTAGAGCTTTGGAAAGACGCGCTTTCTAATATTATGCCTCACGTTGAGGTAAGAAGCCGTAGAGTAGGTGGTGCTACTTTTCAAATACCTACACCAATTAGACCTGATCGTAAAGTATCAACTGCCATGAAATGGTTGATATCCTTTGCAAGAAAACGCAACGAAAAATCTATGCCTGCTAAATTGGCAGCAGAAATTTTAGCTGCAGCAAAAGAGGAAGGCGCAGCGGTTAAAAAACGCGTTGATACTCATAGAATGGCTGAAGCTAACAAAGCATTTTCACACTTTAGATTCTAAAATAAAATGGCACAAAGAGATTTAAAATTTACAAGAAACATTGGTATTGCGGCACATATTGATGCTGGAAAAACAACAACAACCGAAAGAATACTATACTACACAGGTATATCTCACAAAATTGGTGAGGTTCACGATGGTGCAGCTACTATGGATTGGATGGAGCAGGAGCAAGAACGTGGTATTACTATTACGTCTGCTGCAACACATTGTACTTGGCCTTATAAAGACAAAGAGTACATCGTAAATATAATTGACACGCCTGGCCACGTAGACTTTACCGTAGAGGTAGAGCGTTCTTTACGTGTACTTGATGGTGTTGTTGCATTGTTTAGTGCTGTTGATGGTGTTGAACCACAATCTGAAACTGTTTGGAGACAAGCCGATAAGTATAAAGTACCTCGTCTGGGTTTTGTTAACAAAATGGACAGACAAGGGGCTGATTTTTTTATGGTATGTAAGCAGGTTAAAGAAATGCTTGGTGGTAACCCCGTTCCACTTCAAGTACCTATCGGTGATGAAATCGATTTTAAAGGTGTAGTTGATTTAATTTCAAAAAAAGCCATCATCTGGAATGATGAGGATATGGGTATGACTTACGAAGTTGTTGATATTCCTGAAGAGCTTAAAGAAACTGTTGATAAATACAGGGCCGAATTAGTTGAAGCTGTTGCTGAATATGATGACGAATTGATGGAGAAATTCTTCGAAGATGAAACCTCAATCACTGAAGACGAGATCATTACTGCTTTAAGGGCTGCTACCATAGACATGTCTATTATACCAATGATGTGTGGTTCTGCTTTTAAAAACAAAGGCGTTCAAGCCATGCTTGATGCCGTTATGAGATATTTGCCCTCACCAGTTGATGTGGAAGCTATTGAAGGAACTAATCCTGAAACAAACGAAGTTGAAAGCAGAAAACCAAACGTAGAATCGCCATTTAGTGCTTTAGCATTTAAAATAGCAACAGACCCGTTTGTTGGTCGTTTGGCATTCTTTAGAACCTACTCAGGTACTTTAGAAGCCGGTTCTTATGTGTTAAACAACCGTTCCGGTAAAAAAGAAAGAATTTCTAGAATGTATCAAATGCACTCCAATAAACAAGAGCCAATCGATAAGATTGAAGCCGGAGATATCGGTGCTGCTGTTGGTTTTAAAGATATTAAAACGGGTGATACCCTAACTGATATGGATCATCCCATTATTCTTGAATCTATGACTTTCCCAAAACCGGTTATTGGTATTGCGGTAGAGCCAAAGACTAAAGCTGATGTTGAAAAGATGGGTGTTGCCTTACAAAAGCTTGCTGAAGAGGATCCCACATTTGTAGTTAAAACAGATGAAGCCTCGGGACAGACAATTATATCTGGTATGGGTGAGCTGCACTTAGACATTCTAATTGATAGAATGAAACGTGAATTTAAAGTTGAAGTTAACGTAGGTGAGCCACAAGTTGAATATAAAGAAGCAGTTAAGCAGGAAACCAGTAAAAGAGAAATCTATAAAAAACAATCTGGTGGTCGTGGTAAATTTGCAGATATTGTTTTTGATTTAGGACCGGTTGACGAAGACTTTGAAGAAGAAACAGGACTACAATTTATAGATGAAATTAAAGGTGGTAGAATTCCAAAAGAATTTATACCATCGGTACAAAAAGGCTTTGAAGAGGCTATGAAGAATGGTCCTTTGGCTGGATTTGAAATGGATAGCATGAAGGTAGTTCTAAAAGATGGGTCTTACCACCCTGTGGATTCTGACCAACTGTCTTTTGAATTAGCCGCAAAAATGGGTTACAGAACAGCTGCAAAAGCTGCCGGTGCGGTAGTACTCGAGCCAATGATGAAAGTAGAAGTTGTAACTCCTGAAGAAAACATGGGTGATATTGTTGGTGACCTTAACAGAAGACGAGGCCAGGTAAACGATATGTTCGACCGTGCCGGTGCAAAAATCATCAAAGCACTTGTGCCATTGTCAGAAATGTTTGGGTATGTTACTACTTTAAGAACCTTGTCCTCAGGTAGGGCAACATCCACGATGGAATTTGCCCATTATGAGGAAACACCATCAAGCGTTTCAGAAAAAATCATAGCCGAAGCAAAAGGAGCACTATCTAACGAATAATTCTTGAGAAATGAGTCAAAAAATTAGAATAAAATTAAAATCTTACGATCATAATCTTGTTGATAAATCGGCAGATAAAATTGTAAAGACCGTAAAAACAACAGGTGCTATTGTTACAGGACCTATTCCTCTTCCAACAAAGAAGAAAATCTTTACGGTTTTGCGTTCACCACACGTCAATAAGAAATCTAGAGAGCAGTTTCAATTAGATTCTTACAAGAGATTGTTGGATATCTACAGCTCGTCTTCCAAAACCATTGATGCACTCATGAAATTGGAGTTGCCAAGTGGTGTAGAAGTTGAAATAAAAGTTTAGTGAGTCTTGACTTTCTGATAGGAAAGTCTTAACCGAACAAACATTGAGCACAGTCGAAGTGTCTTTTTGGTATAACGATAAAATTCTGAATTATATCAGAATAATATTTACTAAGCTTCAAGCAAGGAAAAAAAGGTAAAATACAATTCAAGTCAGAAGCGTATTTTGGTTTTGAGTGTTAAATAAAAATAAGTATAACAATAAATTTAAATTAAAATGTCTGGGTTATTAGGAAAAAAAATAGGCATGACTAGCTTATATGACGAGAATGGGAAAAACATCCCATGTACAGTTATTGAAGCTGGGCCATGTCCGGTTACCCAAGTCAGAACCAAAACGGTTGACGGGTATGATGCTCTTCAACTTGGTTTCGATGACAAGACAGAAAAAAGCTCTACAATGGCTGAAAAAGGCCATTTTAAAAAAGCTGGATCATCTGTTAAGCGTCAAGTTGTCGAGTTCCAAGGATTTGAAGACGATTTTAAATTAGGTGACCAGGTTACGGTTTCCATGTTTAAAGAGGGTGAATTTGTAGATGTTTCAGGAACATCTAAAGGTAAAGGTTTCCAAGGTGTTGTAAAGCGTCATGGGTTTAGAGGCTCTGAAAGCACCCACGGTCAACAGAGTATGTCTAGAGCACCAGGTTCTGTTGGTGCGGCATCATATCCTGCTCGTATCTTTAAAGGTATGAAAATGGGTGGCCAATTGGGTAACAATAAAGTAACAGTGACTAACCTTAAAGTGTTAAAAGTTGTTGAAGACAAAAATCTTCTCATCGTCAAAGGCTGCGTTCCTGGACACAAAAACACTTACTTAACAATCAAAAAATAATGAAAGTAGAGGTTTTAGATATAAAAGGAAAAGAAACTGGCCGACAAATAGATTTATCGGATAATGTTTTTGGTATTGAACCCAATGAACATGCAATTTATCTTGATGTTAAACAACATTTAGCCAGTAAGAGACAAGGAACTCATAAGGCTAAAGAAAGAGCTGAAATCAAAGGGAGTACCAGAAAAATTAAAAAGCAGAAAGGAACAGGTACTGCAAGAGCAGGCAGTATTAAATCGCCTATCTTTAAAGGTGGTGGTCGTGTTTTTGGACCAAGGCCAAGAAACTACAGGTTTAAACTAAATAAAAAATTAAAACGTCTGGCCAGAAGTTCTGCATTATCACAAAAAGCATTAGACCAAGAAATTTTGGTTGTTGAAGATTTTAGCTTTGATGCACCAAAAACTAAAGAATTTTTAAGTGTTTTAGAAAATTTAGAGCTTAAGAATAAAAAATCTTTATTTGTGTTTGCAGATGCAAATAATAATGTATATTTGTCGTCCCGTAATTTGAAAAGACACAATGTCTTAACATTCTCAGAATTAAATACTTATAGAATATTAAACAGTAATATTTTAGTCCTTTCTGAGTCTGTAATTGAGAAATTAGAACAAAACTTGAGTCAATAAGCCATGAAAATATTAATTAAACCTATAATTACAGAAAAAGCCACAGAAGATAGTGAATTAAACAATCGCTTTGCTTTTTTTGTAGATAGAAGAGCAAATAAACTCCAGATAAAGGAGGCTGTTGAATCTTCGTATGGTGTGAGCGTTGACAAAGTGAGAACGATGAATATTAAACCAACAGTAAAAACAAAGTACACTAAAACCGGAATGGTTACTGGAACAACAGATACTTTAAAAAAAGCTATCGTACAGGTTACAGAAGGTGATACTATTGATTTATACAGTAATCTTTAATACTAAGACATGCCTGTAAAAAAATTAAAACCAATTACGCCAGGTCAGCGATTTAAAGTTGTAAGTGGGTTCGACGCCATAACAACTGATAAGCCGGAAAAGTCATTACTTGCTCCGATAAAAAAATCTGGTGGTCGAAACAATCAAGGTAAAATGACCATGCGCTACCGAGGTGGAGGTCATAAAAGACGTTATAGACTTATCGATTTCAAAAGAAACAAAACCGATATGTCTGCAACGGTAAAGTCTATTGAATATGATCCAAACCGAACAGCCTATATCGCTTTACTTCAATACGAAGACGGAGAAAAACGATATATTATTGCGCAAAGTGGTATTAAAGTAGGCCAAACTATCCAATCCGGAGAAAATGCACCTGCTGAGGTTGGTAATGCCCTACCATTATCAAAAATACCTTTTGGATCTATTGTATCTTGTATAGAATTGGTTCCCGGTAAAGGTGCTGTCATGGTGAGAAGTGCCGGAACTTTTGCCCAGCTTATTGCAAAAGAAGGAAAATTTGTGACGATTAAGTTACCATCTGGTGAGACGAGATTAGTGATGTCTGATTGTAAAGCTACTATTGGTGCAGTCTCTAACAGCGATCATCAGTTATTAATTGCTGGTAAAGCCGGTAGAAGCAGATGGTTAGGAAGAAGACCTAGAACTAGACCAGTAGTAATGAACCCTGTAGATCACCCCATGGGTGGTGGTGAAGGTAGAGCTTCGGGTGGTCATCCAAGATCCCGTAAAGGTATACCGGCTAAAGGATTTAAAACAAGATCGCTTACTAAATCTAGTAACAAATTTATTATAGAGCGTAAAAAGAAAAAGAAAAAGAACTAAGACATGGCAAGATCACTAAAAAAGGGACCATTTGTCCACTATAAGTTAGAGAGGAAAGTTGCGCAGAATGTAGAATCAGGAAAAAAATCTGTAATAAAAACATGGTCAAGAGCTTCTATGATAACACCTGACTTTGTCGGTCAAACCATAGGGGTTCATAACGGAAAACAATTCGTTCCTGTTTTTATAACCGAAAATATGGTAGGTCATAAATTAGGCGAATTTTCACCCACAAGGACATTTAGAGGACATACCTCAGGTAAAAGAAAATAATAGATAACACGATAATAATTTATCATGGGAGTTAGAAAAAAACAACGTGCTGAAGCTATAAAGGAGCAAAAGGCAAATTTAGCATTTGCTAAGCTAAATAATTGCCCTACTTCACCTAGAAAGATGCGTCTGGTTACAGATTTAGTTAGAGGTATGGGCGTAGAAAAAGCTTTGCAGGTTTTAAAATTTAGTAAAAAGGAAGCAGCTCAAAAAGTAGAAAAATTGTTGTTATCAGCTATTGCAAATTGGCAACAAAAAAATGAAGACGCCGATATAGAACAAGCCGGACTTTACATTAAAGAAATTAAAGTAGATAGTGCAAGAATGCTCAAAAGATTAAGACCTGCTCCACAAGGCAGAGCACATAGGATAAGAAAACGTTCTAACCACGTGACACTAATTTTAGGTGAAAACAATAATATAGAAAGCTAAGAAAGATTATGGGACAAAAAACTAACCCTGTAGGTAACAGACTAGGAATCATTAGAGGCTGGGAATCCAACTGGTATGGTGGAAATGACTACGGCGATAATATTGCTGAAGATGATAAAATCAGAAAATATATTCATGCCAGACTTTCCAAAGCAAGTGTTTCCAGAGTTATTATTGAACGTACACTTAAAATTGTTACTGTTACAATAACGACCGCCAGACCTGGAATTATTATTGGAAAAGGAGGTCAAGAAGTCGACAAATTAAAGGAAGAACTTAAACAACTTACCAATAAGGAGGTACAGGTAAATATATTTGAAATCAAAAGACCGGAACTTGACGCTTTCTTAGTAGCTTCGAGTATTGCAAGACAAGTCGAAAATAGAATTTCGTACAGAAGAGCAACCAAAATGGCGATTTCTGCTACAATGAGAATGAATGCTGAAGGCATCAAAATTCAAATAGCAGGACGACTCAATGGAGCTGAAATGGCACGTGTTGAATCTTATAAAGAGGGAAGAATTCCATTATCAACTTTCAGAGCAGATATCGACTATGCCCTAGTTGAAGCCCACACTACATATGGAAGGTTAGGAATTAAAGTATGGATTATGAAAGGGGAAGTTTATGGTAAAAGAGAATTATCACCACTTGTAGGTCTTCAGAAAAAAGGAGGAAAGAATACGAAGTCTAATCGTTCAAGATCAAGACGAAGAAAATAAAATATTGTAATCATGTTACAACCTAAGAAAACTAAATACAGAAAACAACAAAAAGGCCGTATGAAAGGCAACTCCGGAAGAGGGCACAGGCTTTCAAATGGTACTTTCGGTTTAAAATCTTTAGATTCTGCTTTTATTACATCAAGACAGATAGAAGCTGCGCGTATTTCAGCTACAAGATTTATGAAGAGAGATGGTTCTTTGTGGATTAAGATATTTCCGGACAAACCTATTACAAAAAAGCCGCTTGAGGTAAGAATGGGTAAAGGTAAAGGTGCTGTTGAATACTATGCTTCTGTTGTAAAGCCTGGTAGAATTATGTTTGAAATTGGTGGTGTAACACAAGATGTTGCAAAAGAAGCCTTAAGACTGGCTGCACAAAAACTACCGGTTAAGACAAAATTTGTTGTAGCAAGAGATTATCAAGAATAAATTTATCATGAAACAATCTGAAATAATAAAATTATCTGACGCTGATTTGGTTGAAGCATTTGAAACAACCAAGCAAAAAGTCAATGAGCTTAAAATGGCTCATACATTAACGCCTCTGGAAAATCCTATGCAAATCAGAACTCAAAGAAGAACTGTTGCAAGATTGAACACTGAGATCAGCAAAAGAAACCTAGCTTAATTCTTCGATAAAATGGAAAAAAGAAATTTAAGGAAAGAACGTATTGGTGTTGTTACGAGCAACAAAATGCTTAAATCCATAGTGGTGTCTGAAGTAAAAAAAATCAAACACCCCATATACGGTAAATTCGTATTGAAAACAAAAAAGTATGTCGCTCATGATGACAAAGAAACATGTAATGAAGGGGATACTGTAAAAATCATGGAAACAAGACCTCTGAGCAAGACCAAGCACTGGAGGTTAGTTGATATAATTGAAAGAGCTAAATAATTATGGTACAACAGGAATCAAGATTAAGAGTAGCAGACAATACCGGAGCCAAACAAGTTTTGGTGATTAGGGTATTAGGCGGTACAAAGAAAAGATACGCGAGAGTCGGCGATAAGGTTGTTGTAAGTGTAAAAGAAGCTACACCAAACGGAAGTATTAAGAAAGGTGCTGTATCTACTGCTGTTGTTGTTAGAACCAATAAAGAAGTAAGAAGACCTGATGGATCTTACATTAGATTTGACGATAATGCTTGTGTATTGCTCAATCCAACTGGCGAAATGCGTGGAACTCGTGTTTTTGGTCCTGTGGCCAAAGAATTAAGAGATAATAAATTTATGAAAATAGTTTCATTGGCACCAGAAGTGCTTTAAAACCTCAATGATGAAGAAATCAAAAATCAGAACAGGCGATACAGTAAAGGTCATAACTGGTGAACATAAAAACCAAGAGGGTAAAGTCCTTAAAGTTTTTTATGATAAGGATAAAGTTATCGTTGAACAAGTGAATATAATTAAGAAGCACCTTAAACCCAATGCTCAAAATCCACAAGGCGGCATACAGGAAAAGGAAGCGCCAATTCACATTTCAAACGTAGCTCTTATGGATAAAAATGGAGATGCAACTCGTGTTCGTTTTGAAGTTCAGGACGGAAAGAAAGTTAGAGTTTCAACAAAAACCAACGAAGTAATTAGCTAGTGATGGAATATATACCTAGATTAAAAGAAGAATATAAAACAAGAGTAATCAAAAACCTTGTCAAAGAATTTGATTATTCTAATGTTATGGAAACGCCAAGGCTTCAAAAAATTGTGTTAAGTAGAGGTGTTGGTGAAGCTGTAGCAGATAAGAAATTAA
>Ga0102928_1001182_pt1 | contig 16644 bp, 19 predicted proteins | sample SalPonR1_B_D1_MG_FD_78504 | JGI IMG/M metagenome (GOLD analysis project Ga0102928, IMG submission 78504) | Salt pond soil microbial communities from South San Francisco under conditions of wetland restoration - Salt Pond MetaG R1_B_D1_MG | ecosystem: Environmental > Aquatic > Marine > Intertidal...
CACCAAAGCAGTAGCAAATCCAATTCCTACTTTAGCTGCAAGCTCTTGCTCAAAGCCGTTGACATTGGGTCCAAGCGGCGCTATCCAGTTTGTATCAAAAGCTTCTTTTACGTATTCTTGTTCATAACCTTCAGTACTCATATGAGGAGATGCGAGCCAAATCTTTTTATTAGCAGTAACTGCTTTGTTCTCTGCCACTTCAAGTCACCCTTCCTTTTTCGATAGTTTATATATTGTATAAGTGCTTTTGCACTTGAATTTCCTAATTTATGTGTTACTTCCACCTGTCTTTTCCACTATGGTTGATGAAGAACCACTGTAAAATTCTAAAACCCTTGCTATCACTGGTCTAGAACCCTCTTTATCCTTTCACCATACTCACCTCGACACATACATCCAATCAAAAAGTTTACGTTTTTATCGACCACTTCGACCACTTTTCTACCAAACCCTTTATATTACTGGTTTTCATCGGTGGTAGATGCTTTTTATCTCCCACCGTTTTTACCTTTACCTTGTTCAAGTTTTTTCTGCGCAGTCTTCACATGCTCAATAAAATCTCTTTCTACTTTTGTTAATTCATCTTTGCTTCTTTCTTTGTACTTCTCATACTCTAGTTCAGCTTTAATTTTAGCCTCTTCATGACTAATTTTTCCTGCATTGTCTAGCAACTCGCTTCCGCTCATTTTGATGAAGTCATCTAACTTTTCTACACAATCCTTCATATACATTGGCCTTTGCCTAATCGCTTGGAGCTCAGCAAATTCTAAATATGCCGTGACTAATCTATTTAAGATCTTAATTTCATCTTCCTGTAAATAGTTCTTTGCAATAGATGCATCGGATTTTCTTAAGCTTTTTCCATCAAAGGATGTCATTCCCATAAAGTCTTTATCTGCGTCAGCTCGTAAATAAACAATTTCTGCAGCTGTGTGACCATGAGCTGCAAAGTGCATTTTGTTCTGTAAACTCTATGGACTCAGATGCTCTTGGATCATAATCGATACTTGTTGCGTAGATATCAAGTATTTGCCTGTAGAAAACTTTCTCACTTGACCTGATATCTCTAATACGTTCAAGGAGTTCTTGAAAATAATTTCCGCCTCCTGCATTTTTAAGAAGGTCATCATTCATTGCAAATCCTTTTTTAAGATACTCTTTTAAGATCTTATTTGCCCAAATACGAAATTGTGTGCCTCGTAATGACTTTACCCGGTAACCAACGGATATGATCACATCGAGATTATAATAGTCAACTTGATAGGTTTTCCCATCAGTCGCAGTTGTTGCAAAATTTGCAACAACTGAATGACGCTCAAGTTCGCCCTCAGTAAAAATGTTTTTTATATGTCGAGAGATTGTAGACTTGTCACGCTGAAATAGCTCTGCCATGTGATCTATTGAAAGCCATACAGTATCTCCATCAAAATTTGTTTCAATTTTTGTTAAACCATCTTCGGTCTGATACATGATTATTCTTGAGTTCATTACTTCACCCCTTCCGTTAGTTTTCAGTATATACTAAACTGCTTAATTTAAAGACTTCAACTCATCGAAATTTTCGAGTAGTTGCACTGATCTATATCTTGCATAACAAACTAAATTATTTGGAACTCTTACTCTACATCTTGTGGTTCTGATTACTTCACCATACTCACGTCGATGCAATCATCCAATTAAAGAAACGGCACTGATTCATCATCTTCTTTCTCATCTTCTATAATTGGATTATGAATTGAACAATGAACTTCATTAAATTCATAGGTTAATACACCCTGTTCTGGGCAAATATCATAACCATTATCTATTATATATTGATTGAATATAGCCTCTGAATGTTCAAGTTTTTCTATTTCAAGATATTCATTGTAAACACCTTCTATTGTTTTACAGTTAGAATTACAAACCTGTTCTTTAGCAGCTTCTGTATATCCAACAAACTTTGGAAATACAATAGCTGAAACAATCACAATAAAAGCTATTACAACTAAAATTTCTATTAATGTAAATCCTTTGTTTCTCAATTAATCACCTGATATTATAAATTTTTATTATTCGTTTTCTAGTTAAATAATTCAACAAATCATCAATTGTTTTGATTATTAGACATAGCTTCGCCACCCAGCAGCATTACTACCAGTTGGTTACTATTACCTCCAGGTTATTAACTGGGCCGAAACACCAATTATTTAGTCTGGATTTTTTTCTACTACTTCAATACCAAGTTCAACTATTCTCTCTTCACCAATAAAGTTAAGCTTAACCTTAGCCCTGCCCTTTCTTGGGTTTATTGAGACTATTCTGCCCTCTAATTCCATTAGAGGACCATCAATTACTTTAATTTTGTCGTTTTCCTTATATATAGTTGATATTTCAATTAAGTCCCTACTGTTTTTAGTAAGCCTTTCAATTATTCTAAGTTCATGCTCCTTTATAGTAAGTAATTCTTCACCATTTCTTAAAAGATTTAATGGCTTAATCACTTCCCTCATTTTTGAGTAAAGCTCTTTATCAATATTACCCCTTATAATTATATAACCAGGGAAAAGCTTTCTTTCTACTTTTTGATACTTACCATTCCTTCTTTCATTAAGAAGCCTTTGGTATATAAAGGAATCTAATTCATCAGAAAAATTAATATCAATTTGTCTTTTAATCTTCTCTTCAGCATTGTTAGGCGCAAATAGCGCATACCATTTATCTTCCATATAAAATAACAAAAGCTCAGATTAAACCAAGCTTTATACCTTTCTATTAATCAAATAAATATACTTCATAAAAAACCCCTTGGCCTTTTCTATTTTACTAACCTTTATATTATAACATATATATGTATTATTTAATGATTTTTCCATTACAAAAGACGACCATTCCATTACAATCAAATAAATATACATTACTGTGTATTATATCATAAATTACCTAAAATTAATAATTTACAGCCATAATTGATAATATGTTATAAGCTCTCCATTCTCATCAAATAGAAAATATATATTAGATATTGGAGATTTTTCTGGATACATCTCATCATAAAGCTCAGCAAAGACTTCATCCTTTTCCATAACAATAGCTATGGCTTCATTCCAGCTCATTCCATGCTTTTCTAAGCACGCTTCAGAAGATATAACTTTATTAGTATCATTATCATAATAGTAACAATCATAATACGATAAATCACCACTGGCCGTAAATCTAATATCACTTTTAATAGCAATAACAGAAATATTTAGATTATCAGTTACCACCTCATAATCCATGGTATATGAAACCATAGGATTACCCTGGTTATTACTGTTATATTCAATTATTAAATCCTCAATATCAATTTTGTCCTCATGATAATCCATAGTACTTAACGCACTATTGAGTTCCTCATGATTAATTGTATCTTCAGTTACAATAGGCTGCCTAACAAATACAGTTACACCATCTATTGTCTCATTAATCACAAGCCTGTCAGTCACTTCAAATATACTTTCAGGTTCAGGGTCTGGCTCAGGCTCTTCAATGGGCTCAGCAGCAGGTTCCTCCACCGGCTCTTCCGTTTCGTTATTACAAGAAGTCATAGTTAATATTAATGTCAGAATTAATATAGGTAATAACCTTTTTAACATAATACACCTCCGTATTCTTGCGCTTTACACTTTCTCAATCAATATTAATTACAGCCTTATCCAACTTATCAATATTCTCCCTAACCCAGTTAATCTCATCTTCATATATCTGATCCACTGCCAATTCTTCCATCACATCATCTTCGTAACTACTAGGTAAAAAATCAAAGTCAGTTGATTGAATAGCATACTTAAAACCATCTTTAAAAGAAATAACATCACCATCAAACTTTATTTCATATCTATTAAAAGTCTTCCTATATACATCATCACCCGTGATTAAAGCAGCCCTAATAGTATCGCCTTTGTCCATAAGCTTAATCAATTCACCATTAACCTTATACCATTTTTCGTTATAGTTCTTAAGCTCACTATTTCTTCTTATTTCCATTATGGCTTTCATTTCCTCACAAGTTTCACCTAGCTCTATCTCTTTATCAGAAAATTCAATTGGACCAATTTCATTATCCTTATCTTTAATCCTGATTATTAAAAAGGTCTTTAAATCATCACCTAATTCCATTAATTCATCATTATCAATATCCATCAAAGCAAGTTTTTCAACATTATTCAAAGAATAAGGCAAACGTTCAACATACCTATCCATAAATACCTTTTTACCAAAACCATCGGGAGTTCTAATTACTATATCACTTTCATTAATACATATTTGTTCATCAGTTAAGAACTCCATTTGTACATATATTTTATTTATAAATATGAGTTCATAACCACCACCAACTTTATTAATTTTTAATAGACCACCTGTGTAATTAGAGTCCAGAAAACGCGACCATAAAACATGTTCCGTTTTAAATAATTCATTTTTTGTTTTTATTTTTTTTATTTTTTTCATACCTTTTCACTTATTCTTCCATATTAATTTAAACTATGTACATTATAACATGTAATATATCTATTTATCATTAATCTATTACATAAAATGAACTTTTTATTCACTTTCTAATCATTATACCACAAAAAGCAAAAACACCGCCATAGGCAGTGTTTTTGAAAGTGTGTGTATGGTAAACCCCAAGAAGGAGATTTACTGTCCGTTATATTTTTCAAGTCCAAGTCTAATAAGTTCAACAGCCCTTCTCATATCCTCTTTCTTAAGAACATATGCGATACGCATCTCATCTTTACCAAGACCAGGAGTTGCATAAAATCCTTCAGCAGGTGCAAACATAACTGTTTCACCTTTATCTTCAAACTCTTTTAATAAGTATACAAGAAAATCCTCAGCGCTGTCAACAGGAAGTTTCGCAGTCATGTAGAAAGCACCACCTGGTTTTTCGCATACTACGCCAGGAATCTTCATTAGCTCTTCGTATGCAGCATTTCTTCTTCCAACATATTCAGCCTTAGCTTCCTCATAATATGACTTAGGAAGTCTGTAAAGGGCAGCAGCACCCACTTGGTCAATAGTAGGCGTACATAATCTACCTTGGGCAATTTTTAATAAACCATCTAAGAATTCCTTATTCTTTGATATTGCACAACCAACCCTAGCACCACAAGCAGAAAATCTCTTAGAAACAGAATCTATAATTATGATTCTGTCTTCATATTCCTTCATCATACCAAAGGAAGTTACCTCTCTACCATCATAAGCAAACTCTCTATATACTTCATCAGATAATATCCATAAATCATGCTCCTTGGCAAGCTCACAGATCATCTTCATTTCATCTTTAGTCAATACATTACCAGTAGGATTACCAGGATTTAAACATACTATAGCCTTAGTCTTATCAGTAATACAACTTTCAATTAATTCCTTTTTAGCATAATGATAACCATCTTCAGCCTTAGTAGTAATAGGTTTAACTTCACCACTGGCACACTTTGCAAAAGTATGATAATTAGTATAGAAAGGTTCAGGAACTAGTACTTCATCACCTTCATTTAAGATAGTTAAGAAAGTCATGATTAGTGCTTCAGATCCACCCATTGTAACAAGAACATCATCATTCACATAATCCATATCATACATCTTCATGTAATCAACAATAGCACTTCTCAATGGCTCAATCCCTTGTGATTCTGCATAGGCAATAACCTTGCTGTCGAAATTTCTGATAGCGTCCATAAAACATTCAGGAGTTTCAACATCAGGTTGACCGATGTTTAGATGGTACACTTTTTTACCATCTGCCTCAGCCTTTTTACCCATTGGATTAAATCTTCTGATAGGGGAAAACTGCATAGCATTTACTCTGTTAGTTAGTTTCATATTAATTTCTCCTTTTCACTATGAATACATTATTTCAACTCTTCATGAGAGCTTAAAACTATTTCATCGATGTCTATTATAGCACCTGTGTCAACCTTAGACAAATACATTAAATATTCAATATTGCCCTTGGCACCAGTAACAGGAGAATAGGTAATCCCCAACGGATAAAGCCCATTTGTTTCAGCATATTTAAGAACATTTTCAATGACTTCACCGTGGACCTTCTTATCCCTTATAATGCCATTTTTGCCAACTTGACTTCTGCCAGCCTCAAATTGAGGTTTAACAAGACATACTATTCTACCATCATCAGAAAGCACTCCATTGACAACAGAAAATATCAACTTAAGAGATATAAATGACACATCAATGGATATGAAGTCAATCTTCTCAGCAATTAAATTAGTATCTAAGTATCTTACATTGGTTTTTTCCAGGTTAACAACCCTTTCATCAGTCCTAAGCTTGTAGTCAAGCTGTCCATAACCAACATCAATGGCATAAACCTTCCTGGCACCATTTTTAAGCATGCAATCAGTAAAGCCACCAGTAGAAGCCCCTATATCCATGCATACCTTATCATTTAAATCAAGACCATATAGCTCCATTGCCTTTACAAGCTTTAGTCCGCCCCTACTAACATAAGGACAAGAATCACCTTTTACATTAATTTCCACATCCTCAGGAAAAGTAGCACCAGGTTTGTCCTCACGATTCCCGTTGATAAATACCAGTCCCGCCATAATGGTTCTCTTTGCCTTATCCCGTGATGTCGCCAGTCCATTATTGACAAGAAGTACATCTAGTCTCTCTTTTTTCAATATACTCCATAGCTCCTTTCACTATTTCGTCACTGGTTAGTCCCAGATCCTCTCTGAGTAAATCGACACTTCCCTGCTCTATAAATTTATCAGGCAAGCCCATACATATTACTTCTTTGTCACAAGCTGTTTTGAGCCTTTCTCCAAAGCCACCAATTATCGCATTATCTTCAATGGATATTAATAACTTTGACTCACAGCATATATCTTCAATGGGTTTTACCAAACCCACATTGACAACTCCCGTATCTATACCTTCGTTATTTAGTTTTTCCATAGCCTCAATCGCTATATCAAGCATATTACCAACAGCATATATAGTTACATCCTTACCCTCTTTCAAGGATATATTTTCACCATTAAATTTCTTTAATCTCAAATGACTAGCTTCAGCATTACCTCTAGGGTATCTAATAGCCACAGGCCCATCAATATTAATAGCATATTCAAGCATTTCTTCAAGCTGATAATTATCACAAGGAGATAACACCGTCATATTAGGAATCATGGATAAATAAGATAAATCATATTGACCATGATGAGTCTCACCATCAGCACCAACAAGACCAGCCCTGTCCACCGCAAATATTACATGGAGATTTTGAAGAGCTACATCGAGTATTATCTGATCAAAACTCCTTTGAAGAAAAGTGGAATATATGGCAACTATGGGAATCTTACCAGCCCTAGCAAGCCCAGCAGCATAAGTTACAGCATGGGGCTCAGCAATTCCAACGTCGAATGTTCTATCAGGAAATCTGTCATGCATTGGCTTTAAGCCAGTGGCAACACCCATGGCAGCAGTTATAGCCACAATATCAATGTTTTCTTCAGCTAATCTAAGCAGTTTCTTGCCAAATACCTTAGAATATGTATTTTCACTTTTATTAATAGATATTCCAGATTCCTTATCAAATTTGGATATTCCATGGAATCTGTTTGGGTATTTCTCAGCCCAATAGTAACCTTTGCCTTTTTTAGTAATAACATGGATAAGAACAGGTCCCTTTATATTATTGGCAATTTCCATAGCCTCAGTGAGTTTCTTAATATCGTGTCCATCAATTGGCCCAATATATTTAACGCCCATTTCCTCTATAATTATACCCGAGCTAAACATGGAATACTTAAGTAATTCCTTTTTTGTGCTAATTGACTTACTTAAACTGTTACCAACAGCCGGTACAGTATCTAGGAATTTCTTGACGTTATCCTTAGCCGATTGATAATCATCACTGCTCCTTAACCTGTTTAAATGTAATGAAAATCCACCTATGTTTTTAGATATGGACATACCATTATCATTTAAGATAATTTTCATATTAGTCTTAGATGCGCCAATGTTATTCATAGCCTCATAAGCCATACCACCAGTCATGGATCCATCACCAATTACAGCAATAACATCATAGTTTTTATTATCTAGGTCCCTTGCAGTAGCTATACCAAAAGCAGCACTAATAGAAGTAGTGCTGTGACCAGTTTCAAAAATATCATGCTTACTTTCCTTAGTTTTCGGAAAACCACTTAAACCCTTAAACTGCCTTAGAGTATCAAAATCCTTAGCCCTACCAGTTAGTATCTTATGTACATAAGCCTGATGACCCACATCAAAGATTATCTTATCCCTAGGCGAATCATATACCTTATGAAGCGCCAAAGTTAATTCCACAACTCCAAGATTAGAAGCCAAATGACCACCTGTTTTGGAAACAGCATCAATTAAAAAACTCCTTATTTCATCAGATAAAATTTCCATTTCATGGACATCCATCTTCTTTAATTTATCTATTAAATTATCATCATAAAGATCTATCTTCATTATTTAGTTCTTTCCTTTAAGCCAAGGGCTAAATCCCTAAATAGCTCAGCATTGTCATAATAGCAAGAAATAGGTTCAATGGCCTTATTTATTAATTCATCAAGCTTTTCATAGGCAGCATCAAGACCATATAGATTTACATAGCTATTCTTGCCCAATTCACTATCCTTATTTGTCATCTTACCAAGCTCTTCAACATCACCAACAACATCTAATATGTCATCAGATACCTGATAAGCAAGACCATAATTCTCAGCAAAAGCAGTTAGCTTTTCAAAAGTTACATCATCAGCCCCTGCTAAATAAAGGCCAGCTCTAATTGCAGCCACAATTAAAGCACCCGTTTTATTAATATGTATATATTCAAGCATTTCTTTAGAACATGCCTTATTCTCATTTTCAATATCAGAAGACTGACCAGCAATCATTCCTCTAAGACCAGCTCCTTTGGCAATGGTAAGCCCAGCATTAATTCTGCATTTTAAACACTCAGGAGTATCAAAATAGTAAATCATATCCCTTTGCATAACTTCGTAAGCAGTATTAAGTAGCGCATCTCCAGCAAGAATTGCCATTCCTTCACCAAAGACCTTATGATTTGAAGGTTTACCCCTTCTTAAATCATCATTATCCATAGCAGGAAGATCATCATGTATAAGGGAATACGCATGTATATACTCAAGGGCACAAGCATATGGAAGCGCCCTCTTTATTTCACCTCCAGCAAAATCATCGGCAGCTAATAAAAGAACAGGTCTTATCCTTTTGCCACCATTTGATATACTGTATTTCACTGCATCATATAGGGTTTCACTTTTATTATCACCAAAAGGTATAAAATCCATGATGTGCTTTTCAACATAATCATAATATTCCTTATAGTTATCCATCATTTTCTTCCACCTCCTTCTCATAAATTTCAATCTTTTGATTAGCACTTTTCAGAATATCATTACAATATTTATATTCCTCCATACCAATCTCAAATTGCTTTAAAGCATCAGCAATAGTAGTTTCATCATCCCTTATCTTATCAGCAACGTTTTTTAAATTGTTAAGCGATTCCTCAAAAGTCTTCTCTTTCAAAGCTAACCCCTTTCCTTGGATAATATCTGAGCCTTAGCCGTACCATCCTTCATCTTTATATCATATACCTTTTCAATTGATATGTCATCTATAGACTTTAAAGTTATCATATTTTCGTCCAATATTAAACTATATCCCTTATCTAAAATGTTTAACGGGTTATTTTCATCAATTAGTAACTTTAAATTGTCAAGTTTCTTCTCATACCCAAGTATCCTATTTTTTAAATTTAAATGCATAGAATTGATATATGAATCAGCCCTTTCCCTGTTAATATCACTTAGATTCCTAAGAGATATTACCATATTATTAAGTAACTCATATATTTTATTAGTCAACTCTTCCCCATCATAAACAGCAATATTTGCAGCAGCCGTAGGAGTCTCAGCCCTAACATCAGCAACAAAATCCGATATAGAAAAGTCAGATTCGTGACCAACAGCAGATATTATAGGTATTTTAGAGTTGTATATAGCTAAAGCAACACCTTCATCATTAAAACAAGAAAGGTCCTCCTTAGAACCTCCGCCCCTGCCAACAATTAATACATCAATGTCATCTCTTTTATTTGCTAATTCTATATTTTCAATTATACTCCTCGGAGCATCACCACCTTGAACCATAGTTGGAAATATTAATATATCAACAAGACTATTTTTCTCAGTTATTATCCTCTTTATATCCTCAATAGCGGCTCCTGTAGCAGATGTAACCACCCCCACCTTTTTGGGGAACTCTGGTAAGGGCTTTTTAATAGCCTTATCAAATAGTCCTTGCTTTTCTAGCTTTTCCTTAAGCTCATAAAAAGCCTTGAGCAAATCACCATCTCCCATGGCTTTTACATTTTTAACACTTATGGAATATGAACCATTTTTGCCATATACATTAATATCACCAAAAACAAGTACTTCTGCACCTTCCTCCAATTTACCTTTAATCTTAGGTACATTACTCTTCCATATGCTGCAGTTCACCTTGCCCTTTTCATCAATTAGTGAAAAATATATGTGACCAGTTTTATGAAAATTAAGCCCAGATATCTCACCTTTAATATACATGTTATTAAGCAGAGGATCAGACTTTAATATTCTACTTATATATCCATTAAGCTGAGATACACTAATAGCATTAGGCATACTTTTCCCCTCCAAGAAGCGCAATTCCAACAGCATTATCAGATGATAACAAAGGATCACCAAAATATATATTTTTAGAAGACTTGTAGTCCACATACTTTCTTAAAAACTCACTGGAAGATACACCACCAGTAAACACAAAATCATATACCTGATATTTAACGCTTAAGTAATCAGTAAGATTAACCATTAAATCCCCTAAGGTTTTAAATAGACCTGGAACAATAGCAGTATCCAATTTGGCATCTAATGCTTTCATACACTGTGTTTCTAAGCCAGATAGATTAAAGTATCCATCATCAAGTTTTACACCTGTAGGATTGAGTTTTATCTTTTCTTTAACGGCAATCTCATCCATCCTTTTTCCAGCAGGAAATTCATAACCCAACTTAACTCCCACTCTATCAATCAATTGACCCAAAGATATATCTTTGCTTCCACCGACGATAGTTATATCATCATCAATTAAAAGTGCTTCAGATGTTCCTCCACTTAAATGATAAGCAATATATTTGTTAGGATTGGCTATTTTTTGATACTTTGAAATTGCTTTTATATGGCCTTCTTGATGAGAAAAGGTGTATAAAGGTATACCAAGGGAAGATGAAATCATAACACCAGCATTTTCACCTACCTTAAAGACAGGCATATATGAGCCTTCTACCGGTCTAGGTCTATCGGAAACAGCCACTGCTATAACTTTACCCATAACATCATCTTTAGCCATGGCGTTTTTGATCATAAAAGGCAAATCATTGGAATGATAAAAGAAGGCTTCAGATTGCCTAAGACCTTTATCACCCTTTTTTACTTCCAGCAGCTTGGAATTATTTACAATGATGTTTCCATCCAAATCAACCACAGCCACTGAAGTCTTGTAATTTGAAGTATCAATTCCTAATATATATTTACTCATAATCCTTTTTATTCTTAACAATATTGCCAAGTAGTGCATTTACATAACTCTTAGCATTGTCACTTCCATATTTTTTTACCATATCAACAGCTTCATTTATCGCTACTGCATCAGGCACATCTTCAATATACATAATTTCACAGATGGCAACCCTTAATATAGCTAAATCAGTCTTAGGTATTCTGCCAACTTTTCTAGTGTTGCTATTAGAAGCAATCAATTCATCAATAGCATCAATATTAGTTTTTATATTGTCTAAGATATCAATAGCCCTGTGATTTTTTTTATATCTCTCAGTTATTTCGTTGAAAGTTACATTTGAATAATCAAAATCATTGTTAACATCCATTTGAAACACTATTTTCATTGCAAGTTCCCTTGCATCCCTTACATCATCTCTTCGCATTATTGTTTTTCTACACCTTCTACATTAATGTTTACAGCCTCAATTACAATACCAGTGTTCTGTTCCAAAACTTCCTTAACCTTGTTTTGTATTTCAAAGGCTACTTGAGGAATATTTACTCCAAACTTTACAACAATATGTACATCTATAGTTGCACAACCATCATTTCTGTTAACCTTTATACCCTGGTTTACCGATTCCCTGCCAAGAATATTTTTAGAAAAGCTTTCAGATATTCCGCCAACTAATCTAGTTACACCATCAATCTTATATATCTCTTCTGTGGCATATTGAATGATAACTTCATCCTCAATTACTATTTCACCATATAGTTCATTATCCATATGTTATTCCTCCTTATTATCTATTATTAGCTTGACCTTTTCAATTCTTCTGTCCTTAACGCTTACAATGTTAAATTCGTAATTGTCGTAATACATAGGCACATAATTAACACCATCATCAGGTATTTCACCTAACATGTCTATTATGAAACCACCAATAGTTTCGCTACTTTCAGACTCAAGTTTAACATTTAACTCCCTATTTATATCATCAAGATCCACAATTCCATCGATTAAATAAGTACTGTCATCAATAGTCTCAATTACGTGGTCATCTTCATCATATTCATCATCAATATCACCCATAATTTGCTCAATTATATCCTCAATGGTTGCAATACCACTAACTCCACCGTATTCATCAATTAATATGGCAATATGCTGTTTTTGTCTTTGTAACTCCAGTAGCAAGGAATCTATGTTCTTAGTTTCAGGAACAAAATATGCTTTTCTAAGAATCTCTCTGATATCTACATTTTCAAATCCATTGTCCCTGGCTTTAATTAAATAGTCCTTGATATGAAATATACCAATTATATTGTCAGTATCATTTTCATATACAGGTATTCTAGAATACCTAAGTTCCATTAATTCCTCCAGATATTCCTCCACAGGATCACTTATATCAATCATGAAGACATCAGTTCTTGGAGTCATTATTTCGTGGGCTAACATATCATCAAAAGCAAAGATAGAATTTATCATATTCTTTCCTTCTTCTTTAATCTCACCACTTAATTGACCTTTGTCAAGCATGGACATAACCCTGTCTTCAGAAAATACATTATCATCTACATTCGTATTTTTCCTCATAATTTTTAATAGTATATTAGTTAATCCTAAAGCAATATATACTATTGGCCAAGTCAATTTAATTATAAATATTTGGAAACCAGAATATTTGATAGAATACTTTATGCTATCTTGAGCTGCGAACTTTTTAGGTAAAAACTCACCTAATACCATAAATAGTATCATGTATAAAACCAATATACCTATTTCCTTAATTATATCATTTAGTGGAAACATTAAATAAAATATTGTAGAAATATTAATTATATTGACAGTTACAGCAATTACTTTATTCGCATAATGATACTTTGAAGGTTTTTCCAACAATGATTCCACTTTTTTAGCAGCATCATCACCCTCATCTATCATTTCATCAATTAAACTCTTGTTAGTAGTATCTAAAGCCCTTTTTACGGCAACAGTTATACCATATATAACGGTTAGGAATATAACTAAAGTTATATATATGAGTAAACTACTCGGGTCAGATGACATTTATATCACTTCCTTTTTTTTTCTTAAAATGTTCCCATTTTCAAATCTTCTACCAAAATTAATTTTTATTGTTTCCTTAGGATGTGGAGCAGATAGAATAACTTCGCCATCCCCATTATACATTTTTTCAACAAAATATTCAAAGTGTCCAGCCTCAGGACCAAATATCTCAATTTTATCCCCTACACAAAACTTATTTCTCTGTTCAATTATTGTGTTACCAGAATCTTCTTCATAGCCTATTACAACACCTATAAATTCATGAGTCCTGGAATACGCACTTGTGAAATAGTTTTGGTCCTTGTTGTCAGGTTTATGGAAATAGAAACCTGTAGTAAATTCCCTGTGGGATGCCTTTTCAAGTTCAGTTAACCAGTACCCATCCACAGAATATTTCTCAGGTTCCTTTAGATAAGCATCAATGGCCATCCTGTAAGCCCTAACCACAGTGGCAACATAGTACATGCTTTTCATTCTACCTTCAATTTTAAAAGACCTAATACCAGAATTTATCAAATCTGGGATATTATTAATCATACATAAATCCCTAGAATTCATAATATATGTACCCCTAGAATCTTCTTCTATTGGATAATATTCCCCTGGTCTTTTTTCTTCAACCAAAGAATAATTCCATCTACAAGGATGAGCACACTGTCCTCTATTTGCATCCCTTTCAATCATGAAATTAGAAAGAAGACATCTTCCTGAGTATGATATACACATGGCGCCATGTATAAATGCCTCAAGATCAATATCATGGGGTAAGTTATTTCTGATCTCATTAATCTCTGTTAATGTAAGCTCCCTGGCCAATACAAGTCTCTTTATTCCCTGATTTTTCCAAAAATTGGCAGTGGCATAATTGGTCATATTAGCTTGAGTGCTTAAATGAAGCTCCGCATCTGGGATTATTTCCTTTAGAATGGTTATAACTCCTGGATCAGACACTATAAAGCCATCTATATCCAAGTCCTTTATGTCATTTAGATATTCCTTTAATGGCATAATATCCTCATTATGGGGATAAATATTTAAAGCCAAAAAGCCCTTCTTTCCCTTGTCGTGGGCATAGCTTAGGCCTTTTTTTATTTCATCTACATTCATGTTCCCTGCGCTGGCTCTTAAGCTAAACATCTCACCACCAAAATATACGGCATCTGCACCGTAATCAATGGCAGTTTTTAATTTTTCCAAGTCTCCAGCTGGAGCTAGTAGTTCAATTTCTTTATTCATCAAGTTTTGTTATAGCAAGACCGTCTCCACAGCTTATTAGGGCTGTGGATAGGTCCTTCCTTTCATTAAGATAGTTTAAATACTCTCTCATCCTTTTTATATTACTTCTGTGCCTTTTATGTTTGTCATAACTTGAATCCGCAGTAGAGGCCTTTAGCAGTACATTATCCGAAATTATTATAGCGCCTTTTTGACATTTCTTTTCAGCCATATCAAAAAACTGTTTGTAATGGCTTTTAGATGCATCAATAAATACCAAATCAAAGGTTTCATCTAAAGATTCAATGATGTCCCTAGCATCTCCTCCATAAATGTCAATATCATAGCCAAGGGAACATATATTATCCTTGGCTAGATTATACATTTCTTCATCCTTTTCAATGGATACTACCTTAGCATCCTTAGCAAGCTCCTTAAATACCATGGCCGAATATCCCACCGCTGTACCAATTTCCAATACGGATTTTGGCTTTAATATTTCCATCATATTAGCTAGGTAAATTTCAGTTTCTTTCAATATTATAGGGATGCGCTCTTCTTCAGCCCTTTCCCGAAGTTTTTTAAGTTCTTCGGTCTGCGGTCTGAAGAAACTATTAATATATTCAGTTACCTTATTATTCGTTATGTTCATTCTCATATTCTTCCAAAGCTTCATTGTACCTGGCTTTATGCATTAAGAAATCATTATATTCAGAACTGAAATTATGAGTTCCATCAAGCTTTTCACTTACAACGAAATATAGATAATCTGTATTAGCAGGATATAGGGCGGCAACAATAGCACTAAAACCTGGAGAACCAATAGGTCCTGGAGGTAACCCATTATTTACATACGTATTATATGGCGATTCAATTTGAGTATCAGCTGTTGACAGTCTGGTTTTTTGTTCACCTAAAATATACTGAACGGTTGAACACATTTGAAGCGGCATCCCTTTTTTTAACCTGTTATATATAACGGAGGCAACTCTAGGTCTATCTTCTTCATGTTTGCATTCCCTTTCGACTATAGATGCAACAGTTATAACCTCATTAATAGTCATTCCAAGCTCATCAGCTCTAGCCTTATATTCATCGGTAAATATCAAATCGAACTGATTAAGCATAGTAGTTATGATCTGTTCTTCACTGGCTCCATAAGCTATTTGATAAGTATCGGGAAATAGGAACCCTTCCAAGCGATTCTCATTATCCTGAGCAGTTTCGAGAAAATCAAATTGAAAATCCCCTTCTTCAAGCAATGTCACAAAAGTGTCTCTGTTAATTAATCCTTCTTCAGAGAGCTTATCAGCAACTTGATATATTGTTAAACCCTCTGGAATGGTAAATGCATATGTTTCAACCCTACCTGTTACAATTACACTTCCTATTTCAGTGGGAGTCATAGATGGAGATAATGAGTATGTTCCAGCTTGGTATTCACCATCATATCCGTTTAACTTTGATAATATTTTAAAATTTTTAACACTATTTATAATACCCTCTTCTTTTAGGGTTTCTGCTATGCCTGTGGTACTCGAACCTTGTTCTATGGTAATAGTTTTATATGTTGTATCCTCAGAATTAAGAGGACTGTTAAAACTCATAATAGCAAGATAGGCACCTAGACCTAAAACAATGATTAATAATATAATAACCTTTATTACGTTCTTCATCTCTTCTTCCTTTATTTAGTTCTACCCAAGTAATTACCAGTCCTTGTATCTATTTGAATTTTTTCGCCCTCTTCAA
>Ga0102928_1001188_pt1 | contig 16620 bp, 10 predicted proteins | sample SalPonR1_B_D1_MG_FD_78504 | JGI IMG/M metagenome (GOLD analysis project Ga0102928, IMG submission 78504) | Salt pond soil microbial communities from South San Francisco under conditions of wetland restoration - Salt Pond MetaG R1_B_D1_MG | ecosystem: Environmental > Aquatic > Marine > Intertidal...
CTGGATAGAGCGCTGCCCTCCGGAGGCAGAGGTCAGAGGTTCGAATCCTCTCGGGCGCGCCAATTAAAAAAATAACTTAAGCCGTTCCTTCACTGCCCACGGCGGCTCGTGTGCCCAAACGGCACACATCTTGCGCCCATGATGTGAATATCTGGCCAGGCTCGCAGGGCGGTAATGACCTCTGCCCTGGATCGTGACCTCTTTACTAAATTCCTCTACGACCAGCTCAACCGCTTGCTGCAGGCGACCGCCCCCTCGAGCAACAGCACCGGCAGCTATACGGTGAGCTGGAGTGCGTCAGCGGAGCGACGAGTTTCCAGCTGCAGGAGCGCCTGAACAGCGGCGGCTGGAGCACGATTCACAACGGGACGGCCACCAGCAAGGCCCGGACCGGGCGGACCAGCGGCACCTGGGGTTACCTGGAACATGGCGCGGTCCAAAAAATGTGCGCCGTAAGCCCACTTAGCCTTCTTATACGCTCTAGCAGATAACGCTCATCTATACGTTGCGCCGTATATGGACGCAATATACGTCATAGCGTATATTGCGCCGGTCAATTGGGAGTTATGTCATGGCTGAACTCATCAGATCGCAAAAGCAGCTGGGCGTCGCTTTGCGCCGATTCCGGCGTGCGCGCGGACTGACCCAGGCCGCGCTGGCGAAGCGGGCAGGGGTGCGGCAAGGCACCGTATCTCATGTGGAAACCGGCCTCGAAACCGTCAAGCTCACCACCGTAATGGATCTTCTGCGTGCACTTGATCTGGAAATCGTCATCCAGCAGCGTACCAAGGGCTCGCACAGCGACATTGAGGACATCTTTTAATGGCGCGTGTACGCAGGAGCGCTCGCCTTTCCGTTGCTCTTAACGGGCGGCTCGTCGGCGTGCTCGATCGCGCCGCCACGGGTGCCATTTCCTTCGTTTACGAATCGGCATGGATTACAGATGAGCGCCGCGCTATTCCCGTCTCGCTCTCCTTGCCGCTTCGCGAGGAACGATACTCCGGTGCTGAAGTTTCAGCGTTCTTCGACAATCTGCTGCCGGATAACGACCAGATTCGGCGTAAGGTTGCAGAAAAGGTTGGTGCTGAAGGCGCTGATGCTTTCAGCCTGCTCAACAAGATCGGCCGCGATTGTGTCGGTGCATTGCAGTTTGTCCCGGAAGGTCATGAAATTTCGCAGCCGGGGCCGCCAGAATGTACGCCGCTCACCGACCGCGACGTTGCTGAAATCATCCGGAATCTGGCCACCGCGCCTTTGGGCATCCGCCCCGATGGTGAGCGCGAACTGCGCATTTCAATCGCCGGCGCTCAGGAAAAAACCGCACTGCTCTGGCATGACGGCTGGTGCCTTCCCAAGGGAACGACGCCTACCACGCATATCCTGAAACCCGAATTGGGCAAGCTGCCCAACGGGCTGGATATGTCTCGAAGTGTGGAGAACGAGCATTTTTGCCTCACGCTATGCCGGGAATTTGGCCTGGACGTTGCACAGAGTCAGATCATCGATTTCGATGGTGTGCGTGTTCTCGCCATAGAGCGCTTTGACCGCCTCATGGCCAGCGACAGCCGTTTGCTTCGCGTGCCGCAGGAGGACTTTTGCCAGGCCCTCTCCGTACCGCCCACTCGGAAATACAACAGTGACGGAGGTCCGGGGATTCGCGATTGCCTGAACCTCCTCAATGGTAGTGACTACGCTGAACTGGATCGACTTGCTTTTCTCAAGGCGCAGATCGTTTTCTGGCTCATTGGTGCGCCGGACGGTCATGCCAAGAATTTCAGTCTCTTCCTGACGCCAGGAGGGCGTCACAGGATGACGCCGCTCTACGACATCATGTCCACACAGCAGAACTTCGCTGCCAAGCAGCTCCAGCGGAAGGAGTTTCGTCTCGCCATGGCTGTTGGCGACAGTCGTCACTATTCCATCGAGGAAATCATGCCTCGCCATTTCCTGCAGTGCGCGAAGGCTGCAGGCGTCGCAGAAGCTGCCGTACAAGAGATTTTCACCCTCCTCGTGGAGGGTGCCCGCGCCGCTTTAGATCGCGCCATTATGCAGATGCCGGAGGGTGTTCCGGATGCCCTGGTCGACGCCATTGCCAATGGTGTCCTTGAGCGTGTGAGTCGCATCGAAGGTCATCCTGGACCCACAATTTGACCGTACCCCCGTAATCCGAGCCACGCGCAGCGCGCTCCCCTCACGCAGCGGTTTGACAAGAAACTAGCTTGTTTCAAGCTGATGTGAAGGGCGTTTATCCAGCCACACCAGCAGCATCTCGTACAGCTGCGCTGGCTGGACGGGCTTGCTCAGGAAATCATCCATGCCGGCTTGGCGGCAGGCACGCCGGTCCTCGGGAAACGCGTTGGCCGTCATGGCAATGATCGGCCGGCTCGCCCAACCGGGAAGCGCACGGATAGCCCGGGTCGCTTCCAAACCGTCCATGTCCGGCATCTGTACATCCATCAGGACAAGCGAATAGGCCGAGGCTTCCGCCCGGGAGACCGCCTCGCGGCCATCCGCAGCGGTCTCCACCTCGAGTCCCACGGCCTCAAGCAGGTGCACCGTGATCTCGCTGTTCACTGGATGATCCTCCGCCACGAGTATGCATGTGCCGGCGTGCGCGGTGCGCAGCCGTTGCTCGGCATCGCTGCGGGCGGGCGCGATTACGGGCGATAGCTCCTCCCGGGCACGCTCGACCCAGGAGGTGAACCAAAAACGACTCCCGACGCCGGGCGTGCTCTCCAGTCCGGTTTCCCCGCCCATCATTTCTGCCAGCAGCCGGGTGATGGCCAGCCCCAAGCCGGTTCCGCCAAAGCTCCGCGAGATCGAGGCGTCGGCCTGCTCGAAGGGCTGAAACAGGAGGTGCGCGTCCTCCGAGGACACACCGATACCGGTATCTTCGACCTCAAAGCACAGCTTCAACCGCTCGTCTTGCTCTTCCAACAGGCGGACACGTAACGCAATCGAGCCGCTGGCAGTGAATTTCACGGCGTTGCTGGCGTAGTTGAGCAGGGCCTGGCCGATGCGCGCCGGATCACCGTGCAATTGCGTCGGTACGCCTTCACGGGAAATATTGAAGGCCAGGCCCTTATCGCGCGCCGAGCCGCCGATCATCGAGCCCACGCTGTCGAGCACCGTGTCCAGATCAAAGTCTTTCGCGTCCAGTGTCAGCTTGCCGGCCTCGATCTTGGAGAAGTCCAGGATGTCGTTAATCAGCCTGAGCAGGTGCTCGCCGGCGTCCTCGATCTTGTCCAGCTGCGCCGACTGCTGGTGACTGACGCCGCCCTGCCGCATCAGGTAGCTCATGCCGACGATCGCGTTCATGGGCGTGCGGATCTCGTGGCTCATGTTGGCCAGGAAGGCGCTCTTGGCATGATTGGCAGACTCTGCGCGCCGGCGGGCCTCCGCCAGTTCGATCGTGCGCCGGCGGACCAGCTCCTCAAGATGCGTGCGGTGCTGCTCCAACTCCTTCGTCAGGCGCTTGTGCTCGGTGATGTCTAATGTCGTCCCGACATACCCGGTGAACGCACCGTTTGCATCGAAGAACGGATGGGCGCGATCGCGGACCCATCGCACGGTTCCGTCAGGTCGCACGATTCTGTGTTCCAGGTCGTAAATCCCCTGGCTTTGCATTGCGGTCATAAACCTCTCATGCAGCAACGCCTGGTCATCTGGATGAATGTACTTCTCCAGCATCTCGTTGTACTCGGGAGACGGACCCTTGGGATCGAGGCCGTAAATGCGGAATTCTTCCTCGGACCAAACGGTAGTTTGATCGGCCGCCACATACTCAAAGCTGCCAAGGTGCGCAATTTCCTGGGCATTGCTCATGATGCGTGCCGCTCGTGCCAGCTTTACTTGAGGCTCTTTAGTTTCCGGCATGCGTAGGAACTTGCGAACGAGCCCCGCAAATCCTGCTGCAAAAACGGCAGTGACCAAAAAGCCCACCAGTAGATAGACGGCGGCTCGGCTCCATGCCCCCGTAAGAAAGCTGCGAGTTGATTCTCTCGCATCGATGGTGGCGCCAAGTCGCCCTCCCAGTTCTTCTTTCCCGGCACGATATTCGACCAACAGCTGGGAGGCTGTAATCATCACGACAAACACGACGCAGAAAAGCACGAAATATCGCAACAGTGTCGTGCTGCTGGACCGGACGCCCTCGGGCTGTGTGGAGTTTTTCATCGATCCATTTCTCCGCGCCAGCCCATCGCTTGTCAGTCCGTGGCCCCAAGGGCTCGAGCTGCCTTGCATTCCCCCATCAGTCCGCGAGGGCCTGGACCCTGACCGGGGAAGCAACCACACTCGTCTCAGGAGATCCGACCTGAACATACTCGGCTGAGATTATCATCAGGAATTCTACGGGGTGGATGGTAATGAACGTCGGGTATCGGTTGCCTGCCGGCCGCCTCGCGGATCGCCCAAGGCGCACAAATCTGGTGATTCATGACGGCGAGCCGTTGCGGCCCGGCCGGCCCTTTCGCGTCAAGCGGAGAGGTTGGTTGAACCGAGCGGTATGGAGAACCAGAAGCGGCTTCCCTCGCCGGGGGCGCTCTCAAAGCCGATATCTCCCTGCATCAAATCTACCAGTTGCTTGCTCAGCGCCAGGCCGAGGCCAGTTCCACTGAACGCCCGTGTAGAGGAGTTGTCGGCTTGCTGAAAAGGCGCAAAAAGCCGCTCGTGATCGGCCGAATGCACACCGATACCGGTGTCGATTACCGTGAATCTCAGAGACGGCCGGGGATCTTCGAGGCCATCGAGCACCTCGATGCACAACCTGATCTCTCCTTTCTCGGTGAACTTGATGGCATTTTCGACGAGACTGAAGAGGATCTGGCGGACACGCTCACGATCGCCTTTCAGCACGATCTGAGCCTGATCAACCTGGTTTTGAATCTCGAAAACAAGGCCCTTGTCTTCTGCCCGCACGCGCGCGACAGTCACAACCGGTTCGAGCAAAGACTGCAAAGAGAATTCAGCATCTTCGAGAGGCATATTTTCGCTCTCGAGCTTGCTGAACTCGAGAATCCGGTTGATCATCCCGAGCAGTTCCTCCGATGAAGCGAGCGCCTGGTCGATGTGCTTGAGTCCCGTGGGGTCTGCCATGCGCAGTCTCGCCAGCGTATTCATGCCGATAATCCCGTTCAGCGGCGTTCGCAACTCGTGGCTCATGTTGGTCAGGAACGTCGTCTTGGCGCGATTGGCGACTTCGGCGGCTTCCTTGGCGAGGGACAGATCGGCGGTGCGGGCATCGACAAGCGCCTCGAGGTGGTCTCGATAGCGCTGTAGTTCAGCTTCGCTCTTCTTCCGGGCGGTGATTTCGAGATGCGTTCCGGCCACCCATTCCGGCTTGCCGTCCCTCGTCCGGCTGACCACGCGACCCCGGTCCAGCACCCAGACCCAGTGCCCCGCACGGTGCCGCATCCGCGCTTCGCAGTCATAGTGGTCGGTCTCGCCGGAGAAATGGGCGTTTAGTGCGGCTGCCGATTTTTCGAGGTCTTCCGGGTGAGTAAAGCTCATCCATGTCTCAATGTTTGTCGGCTCCAGCTCCTCGAGCCGATAGCCCACGATCTCGGCCCAGCGTTCGTTGAATCTTGTCTCGCCGGTCTGGATATTCCACTCCCAGGTTCCGACGCCGGTTCCCCAGATCACATGCGCCTTGCGCTCGTGTTCGCGTGCCAGTTGCTGTCGCGTCAATAGCAGCCGGATACTCAGCCCGGTCACCAGGCCGCCCGCCAGCAACAGGCTGATAATCCACCACTGGTATTGATTCCAGACATCGGCGACCGTGATCCGCGGCAACATTTCAAACGGCTTCAATCGCAACTCGCGCAAAAGATCCTCGACGATCGAGTAGTCCGCGGGGACACCGAAGCCATGGATGCCGATTTGACGAGCCACTTCGCCACCGGCTTCGAGATTAAGCAGAGCCGCTGCGACCTTGCGCGAAAGTTCAGGATCACTCTGGGGCATGGCCGCGAAGGGCCACTCGGGGTAAAGACGGGTCGACGCCTGGAAAGGCAATCCCGCGAGATTCTGCGGATGAACCACCTTGAGCTCCTCAAGGGCGAGTTGGCCTTCGGCTGCCAAACTCTCGAGCACCCCGCTGCGCACGAAACCGACTTCCGCCTTTCCAGACAACACCGCATGCACGACGGCGTCATGGGGCATATCTGTGAAGAGCAGGTTGCGCTGAGCAGGCAGCTTCACGCCTTCCCGGAGCAGTTCCCCGACCTGCATCTGGAAGCCGCCGAGCGAAGAGTCACTGGTTGCGGCGATTCGCCGCCCTTTAAGGTCTTGCAGTGTATCGATGCCGACGGCATCCGCGCGGGTGAAAATCACACCGGCGAATGCCCGCAGTGGCTCCCCGTCGATATCACGGGCGAGCGTCACCAGCGGTGAGGAAAGGCCGCTGAGCCGGGCGAGCTGGACGTAATGACCAGGATTGGTGAGGACAAAATCGAGGCGTCGGTTTGCGACGGCCTCGTTCATCTCGACATAAGAAAAGGGCTGCAGCTTGAATTCGTGTTCCGGCACCGCCTCATGCAGATAGGCTTCCAGGGGCTGCCATTTCTGCGCGACCTGCGGCTGCGGCCTGAACGCAAGGATACCGATGCTCACAGGTTCAGCGGCCGGCGCCTCCTTCGTCGCCACAGCACAGAGCCAGATGACAAAAATCATCGCAGCGAGGCGGGCAAGCCCGGCGCGCTTGCCATCAAGGTAATAGTGGCCGTTCATTTCGCTTTTATCGCGGGCAGATAGTGATCGTCGATCAATCGGCCAAGATCATCTTTATTCGAGGGTAATAGGTTCCGGGAGCGCATCAGGCTGGACAGCTCGGAGGCCGAATCCAGCAGTGGCGGCGCGTCGCCGCCTAGCAGGCGATGGTTGTTCTCGATGTCCGGCAACACCAGCCCGCTAAAAGCGGCGTTGACCTCATTAGGTTTCAGAGACAGCCGAGGGGCCATTCGATAAGCCGCATCCTCAGAGTTGCGCTGAAAATGCTCCAAGGCCCGGAAATGGGCGGCCACGAGGTGGCGCAAGGCGCCGGCATGCGGCCAGTGCAGCCGATTCGCGCGAATGGCAAGCACGTCAACGATCAGGTTGTGCGTTTGCCCGCTGTCAAAAGCCACCGTGGCGCCCTGTTCCTGCAACTGGCTGGCCACCGGTTCATATGTGACGAGCGCATCAACAAAGCCCGCGTTCCATGCAGCCACGTGCCTTGACGGCGGCAGATCTATCGCAACGATGTCGTCAAGTACAAGGCCCTCGTGATTCAGCGCCTTTTCGAGCATCAACGCACCGACTGCGCCATGTTCGTACCCGACGCGCAACCCTCGCAGCCCATCGCCCTGGCCGACGCCCGGGCGCCTGAGTACCACGTCGGCGCCCGCGGAGACGTCAAACACCATGACCACCGTCAAGGGAACCCCCTCGGCCCTGGCAGTCAGCACTTCGTCAAGCGTCAACGCGGCTGCATCCACGTGACCCGCGATCAGAGCCTCCAGCGACTCGCCTGCAAAAGCCGTCGGCACAAGCTCCACCTGGTGCGGATCGAGCCAGTGCAGCTCTTTCGCCAGGTGCATGAACTCATAACCGGGCCAGACGTGGGCGGCCACCTTGAGGTGGCGCGACTGCTCGCAGCCCTGCAAACACATGGCAGCGGCTAATGCGGCGAGAATCCCGGCACACCATTTCATGCTCTGCCGCATCGGCCGTTTCGCTCAAAACTTTAGCCCTCACCAGGCTCGCCCCCGCTGTGCAATTTCTTGAGTCGGAGCTGTTCGGTAGAAGTCGCTCGTTGGCAACAGCGCCCTTCGGAAATCACCGATGGAATTCGCAAGGCGTAAATGGTGCAGTGCGCCATATTTTAAGCAACCCTAATATTCACGCGAGGTTCTACCTGAAATGTTCCGTCTGCCTCAAGCTATGGCCATTGCCCTGTCCTGTACCACGCTGATCGCCTGCGGAGGCAGCAGTTCCGGTTCACTGGGTGATGGCGCCGAAGTGGGTGGCGTGCTCCCGCCGACCGCCGGCACCGGCAATCTCACGCTGGCGTTGACCGACGGGCCCATGTCCACGGTGGAGCAACTGGTAGTCCACATTGAATCCTTAGGACTGCGCCATTCAGACGGGCGCGTGGTCCGCCTCGAGCCTATCAATGGCCCGGTCGACGTTGATCTCGCCGCGTTGCGCGACGGTCGCCTGCACGATTTGCTGAATAGCGCCGAGATCCCCGTCGGGCAATATACCGGCATTAGCATCGGTATAGATCCCGAGCGCTCGCACGCCGATTTCTCGGACGGCAGCCGGCGCCGCATGCAATTTGCATTCAGCGAGGGGCTGAACGTCGAGCGCCAGTTCACGATCGAAGCGGGTCGGCATGCGGAGTTCGTCATTGACGTGGACCTCGGCCAAAGCCTCCATCGCCACGAAGGTGGCATGGGTGGCGGCGGCATGGGCGGTGGAATGAATGACTATTACGAATTTCATTCCGTGACCCGCATGATCGACGCAGACGTGGCTGGCGGCCTCGTCGGCGCCATCGACAGCTCACTGGTCGACGTCAACCATCCCGAGTGTGATTCCGCGCCTGGCGGAAACTGGGCTTACCTTTTCCCCGGTTCGGCGACGGAGCCGGACGACACTGCACAAGATGAAATCGACAATCGCCCGGGACCCATCGTGACCGACAGGGTCGATCTGCACCCCGGCACGGGCGAGTATCGCTACCATTTCGCATTTCTCGAGCCCGGCAGCTACCGGGTCGCATTTACATGTGCCGGCGAATGGGATGAAGCAGGCGACGACGATTACCCTGCCGACCCGGATGCCAGGTTTGGCTTCCAGGCCTTCTCCGCGCCGGTAGAAGTTATAGCCGGCCAGGTCGTCAGCCTCGACGTCGGCCCTTGATCGCGCCTTAACCGCGATCTGGGCCGACATCCGTTTTTGATGCAGCGGCGCGAGGGCCGCAGCGCGCTTCCGGCAAAGTAAAGTATTGTATTCCCTGTGGAGGGATACAGGCTTTTCGGGCCAAAGATGCGCGCCTTGTTGAAGTCGATTATTGTCGGCTGCACTGCGGCTGGATCATCGGCCGGGCAACATGAACTCAAGTGGCGTCCATGAAACGACGGCCGTTGGCATCAATCCTGACGCGCATGGTGTGGGTCAGCCTGCTCCCGCCGCTGGCACTTGCGGGGTGGCTGGCGCTGGACGCGCTCAACGCGCGCAAGATGGAGACCCGACAAGCTGCCATCGACCAGGCGAAGAACCTGGCCACGGCGATCGATCGGCGGCTCGAGGCGCGCGTCAAGGCACTCCAGGTACTGGCGGACTCGCCACTGGCGGAAGATCCTGGCCGCTTGAGTGAACTCTACGCGGAAGCCAGCGCGTTTCATGCCAGCTTTGGCAACCACGTGATTTTTGCCGACGCCGACAGCCAGATGCTGTTCAATACACGCGTGCCCCTCGGGTCCGAACTGCCCAGGTTGCCTCTCTCGAGGGGGCGCAGCGCGGCTCCCGTAGCGATCGCGACAGGCGAACCGGCCATAGGCGATATCGTCCTGGGGCCTGTTATCAAACAACCCCTGGTCGCGATCGTGGTGCCGGTCCTGGGCGACGGGGTCGTGCGTCACCTCATGCTGGCGACCTTGCCGACCCACGAGTTTCAAGCCTGGATCGACGAACTTGCGTTACCTGAGACCTGGGCGCTGACCCTGGTCGACAGCAGCGGCGCCGTGATCGCGCAACAGGCTCCGTCGGGCTTCGACCCGGAACAGGATGTCGACCCTGAATGGCGTTTCCCGGTCAGCCTGGGGATGGCGCCGTGGACTTTCAGGCTGGAAGTGCCCCGCGCAATTGCCAGTACGCCCCTTTTCCAGCTCGGCGCGGCTCTGGCATTAGCCGTCGCACTGGCAATGCTCACGGGACTGCTGGGCGGGCGGATGACGGCGCGGCGTATCAGGCGCGAGGTCGCGACACTGAGCGCCGATTCGACGGAACCTGGATCATCCGTGATTACCGAGTTTGCCGCCGCCAGGGATCGGCTCGAAGCCAGCGTCGCGAAACTGCGTGCGAGCGAGGCGAGCCACCGCGAGATGTTCGAGGTGAACCCCCAGCCGATGTGGGTTTACGACCTGGAGACTCTCAGGTTTCTCTCGGTGAACGAGGCCGCCATTCGCCACTACGGTTACAGCCGTGAAGAGTTCCGGGGTATGACCATCAAGGACATTCGTCCGCCAGAAGATGTATCGCGGCTTTTGCTGAACGTCTCGCAGGTAACCGAAGGACTCGACCTGGCCGGCGTATGGCGGCACCGGCTCAAGGACGGCCGCATCATCGACGTGGAAATATCCTCTCACACGCTCAGGTTTGACGGCAGGGATGCCGAACTGGTGCGGGTCAACGACGTCACCGAAAAACGGCGATTAGCCAACCAGCTGCAAACATATCGCAACCACCTTGAAGAACTCGTCGAGGAACGCACCGCCGCGCTGAAAGAGGCGCAGGCGCAGGCGGAAGCCGCCAACCAGGCAAAAAGCGATTTTCTTGCCAATATGTCCCATGAGATTCGTACACCGCTCAATGCGGTTCTCGGTATGACCTATTTGATGCGCAGCCAGGCCTCGACTGAGCAACTCGAGCAACTGGACAAGATCGATAACGCGGGCCGGCATTTGCTCAGGGTCATCAACGATATCCTGGATCTTTCCAAGATCGATGCCGGAAGAATCAAGCTGGAGCGTGTCGAGTTTCGCTTATCGGACCTGCTCGAAGACGTCCGGATACTTGTCGCCGACCAAGCGGCTGACAAGGGGCTGGACATCGAACTCCAATCGAGGGGTGTACCCGAAAGAATTATCGGCGACCCGACACGCCTGAGACAGGCTCTTATCAACTATGCCAGCAATGCGGTGAAGTTCACCGAACAGGGATGCATCCGGCTTGGCGTCACTGTTGCCGAGAAGAATTTGGATGGGCTTTTGCTGCGCTTCGAGGTGGAGGATACCGGCATTGGCATCACGCCGGCGCAACTCGAGCTCTTGTTCCAACCTTTCGCGCAAGCTGACCGCTCAACCACTCGCAAGTATGGAGGCAGCGGCCTCGGGCTGGTGATCACGCGACGTCTTGCCGCACTGATGGGCGGCACCGCCGGCGCCGAGAGCAAAAGTGGCACAGGGAGCATCTTCTGGTTCACTGCGCGCGTGAAGCAAAGCCAGTCCGACGAAGCCACGCCAGGGCCGGTCACGCAGGCTCACGATGACACCGTATCGCCGCCCTCCGCCGGCACACTGCGCGCAGCCCACGCCGGCCAATGTGTCCTCCTCGTCGAGGATAACCCGATCAACAGTGAAGTCGCCGTCTCGCTGTTGAAAAACCTCGGGTTGCTAGTCGATGTCGCGAAAGACGGCCTCGAAGGCGTGGATAAAGCCCGCGCAGGTGGTCATGACCTCGTCCTGATGGATGTGCATATGCCCCGCATGGATGGCCTGGATGCCACGAAAGCGATTCGCGATCTGCCGGGCAGCAAGAATCTCCCGATCATTGCTATGACGGCGAGCACCTTCTCAGAGGACCGCGAGCGTTGCCTGGCAGCCGGGATGAATGATTTTGTCCCGAAACCGGTCGAACCAGGCGTGCTTTATGCAGCGCTGCTGGCTTGGCTGCCGCACAAGCGGAATGGAGATGACGACGCGCGACCCCGAGCCTCCTCGAAGATCGCTGACGACAGCCTCAAGGGTCTCGCCGATATAGAGGGACTCGACCTGGAAAAGGGCCTGGCACTGTCGCTCAACCGCACTGATTTTTATCGCCGCATGCTGAACGTCTTCCTCGAGCAACATGGTGGCGACCCGGAGATCTTTCGCGAACATGCACGCACAGGCGATCATGCCGCTATCGGCCGTATGGCACACGCCCTTCGCGGAGCAGCCGGGAGCGTCGGCGCTACGAAGCTGTGCCAGTCTGCCACGGATCTCCAGTCGGCCATACGCGATGCGAAGGAAGATATCGCGGCCCGCACACTGGACCTGGCCGGCAGTCTGGAACGCTTGATCGAGAAATTGCGGATCGCACAAGCGAGCTTTGACAAGCCGCGGTGAAGCCGGTCAATCTGGCTCCAGTCCGACCTCAAGACTTACAGCCGGCTATTTGGCGGGGAAGCGAACTCAGCCTGTGGGCAGCGTATAACCTTGTTCCCGAAACAGCCGAAGGCAAGCCGCCGCAACCTCGGAATCAAACAAAGAACCCGCATTGGATTCGACCTGCTCAAGTGCCTGATCGATAGGGCAGGCGGGCCGATAGGGCCGATGCGACGCCATTGCCTCGATCGTATCGGCCACGGCGAGGATACGGGCCTCTAGCAAAATCTCGTCTCCCTGCAAGCCTTGCGGATACCCGCTACCGTCCATTCTTTCGTGGTGTTGCCGCACGATGTTTGCAATTGGCCACGGGAACGGCACCTTTTGGAGCAGCTCGTATCCGAGTTCGGCATGCTGCTGGATATATGACAGCTCAAGCGCGGAAATCCGCCCGGGCTTGGTCAAAAGGTCGGTGGGAATGGATATTTTGCCGATATCATGAATCAGTGCCGCCATGGTGAGTCCATCGACCTGACCTGCCGGAAGGCCGAGCTCACGGCCGATCGCTGCGCACAATGCGGCCGTTCTGCGCTGGTGTCCTGCAGTGTAAGGGTCGCGCAACTCCACCATGCGGGTGACGACGGCGATCGTTCCCTGCATCGCCTCCTCGATACTCTTCAGGTGCGCTTGCTCCCGTGCCTGGGTTTTCACGCGCTCCGTTACGTCGAGAGCCGTGACCACCCGTGCCGGCCGTCCTTCGTACTCGAGTGAGTGTGCAGAAACTTCAACCTGTATGGCGGATCCGTCCTTTTTGACGTGCGTCCACACGTCTGCATCAGAAAAAGCTATGTCCGCTTCGGTCGTCAGCTGGGCGTGCAAGCGATCTTTGTCCTCGCCGGGGCGAATGTCATGGATCGTCATTTCCATCCATTCCCCGTGGCTATATCCATACACCGCCACAGCCGCGTCGTTTACTGCCAGGAATCTGAGTGTCGAAGGATCGTAGATCCACATCGGCTGTGGATTGGCGCGAAAGAGGCGCGCATATTCTTCACTCTGCCTCTTATACGCGGTATTCAGATCCTTGAGTTCGGCGATTTTCGCCTCGAGCTTCCTGGTGACGATCTCTCGATGCGCATTCTCGATTTCATCCTCACTTTCAACCGCTAAGCGGTTTTCGCCAGCGTCCTCGGACAACTGGACTTCCGCTTCGGCAATAAGCTGATCGATCGGCATCGGCTTAGTGAAATATCCACGCGCCCCGATGCTGAGTCCGAACTCGCGGTCGATGTCACTTGGGTAACTTGCCGAGTAAAAAATAAATGGAATCCGCGCGAGATCCCGGTCGGCCATCCATTGCCGGCACAGGGAAAAACCGTCCATGCGCGGCATCAAGGCATCCGAAATGACAAGATCCGGACGATCCTTGCGGGCGAGGGAAAGTGCCTCGATACCATCGCCGGCTTCCAGGGTGTTGTAGCCGTGTGCTTGAAGGCTCCAGCTGAGCAAAGACCGGCCAGTCAAATTGTCATCAACAATCAGGATTGTCGCCATTCAGACGTCTCCGCCCGTGTTTTAGATTCTTGACGGGTTTCTTGAACATAGAACGCCCAGGGCTGCCTGCGGCGGACACTCCACTTTAGAGAGTATCGGCAATGGTCCGCCGCCCTTGAATTGCTCGGGGTAGATCAGTGCAAGATTTGACGCGATCCTGCTTTCCGAGAATGCATGAGTCAGGACTGCTCAGGCCTTCCCAGACCCCGCTGCCCTCGCGCCAACCACCTCGCCAGCACCGCGTACAGCGCCGGGGGATCCACCGGCTTACTGACGAAGTCATTCATGCCGGCGCGCAAACAGGCACGGCGGTCGTCATCGAAGGCATTGGCGGTCATGGCGATGATCGGCCTTTGGTCCCAGCCCGGCAGCTCGCGGATGGCGCGCGTGGCGGTGAGACCGTCCATCACCGGCATCTGCATGTCCATGAGCACCAAGTCGTATGGCGTCGCACGGGCTTTCTCGACGGCCTCTTGCCCATTCTCGGCGAGCTCCACGCCGAGCCCGACCTGGCGCAGGACCTCGCGCGCCACTTCCGAGTTGATGGGATTGTCCTCAACCAGCAGCAGGCGCGCTGTGGCATGGTCGCGGCGCAGTCGCTCGGCGAATGTCTGCGGGGGTGCGACCGCGTCCGTGGTCGTGTGCGCCTGTGCCCGCTGGCCCGGCTGCACGGTGGCGGTGAACCAGAACCGGCTGCCGACCCCGGGCGTGCTGTCCACCCCCGTCTCGCCGCCAAAAAGATGGGCCAGGCGATGAGTGATTGCGAGTCCCAGGCCGCTGCCCCCATAACGCCGAGTGGTCGAGGTGTCGGCCTGCTCGAAGGCCTCGAAGATGTTTGCCAGTTTCCCGGGGGCGATGCCGATGCCGGTATCCTCGACCTCGAAACGCACCCGGATGCCGCTCTGGTCATCGCCGAGGCGCAGCGCCCTAAGGGTGATGCGGCCCTGCTCGGTGAATTTCACCGCGTTGGAGGCGAAATTGAGGAGCGCCTGGCGCAAGCGCGTCGGGTCCCCGCTGACCCATTCGGGCATGCCATTGGGATCCACCTCGATCGCCAGGCCCTTCTCGCTTGCTTGCTCCGCAATCATGGAACGCACGTTGTCGAGCAAGGTCTCGACATGGAAATGCGTGTTTTCCAGCTGCATACGGCCTGCCTCGATCTTGGAGAGATCGAGAATGTCGTTCAGCAGCAGGAGCAGGTGCCGCCCGGCATCATCGATCTTGTCGAGCCGTTGTCGCTCGGCGTCGTTTGCCGAGGCGCGCAGCAAGTGGGTGAAACCCAGGATCGTATTGAGCGGCGTACGGATCTCGTGCGACATGTTGGCGAGAAACGTGCTCTTCGCGGTATTCGCCGATTCTGCCCGCTGGCGGGCTTCCTGCAATTCCACCGTCCGCTCTTTCACCATGCGCTCGAGGTGGCCCCGGTGTTGCTCGAGCTCGGCCTCGATCTGCTTGCGTTCGTTGATGTCCATCAGCGTGCCGTGCATCATCACTACCGCACCGTCGGCGTCGCGCTCAAGCCAGGTCCGGTCATCGATCCAGAGCCAGCCGCCCTGCCCGTGACGCAGGCGGTATTGCTGGCTGAATTCGTCTGGCCCCTCGCGGAAGTGCCGCGCGATCTCGGCCTCGATTTCAGGCAGATCTTCCGGGTGAACCAGCTCGGCATAAGCGACCTTGCCGGAGACCAGTTCTTCGGGGGTGTAACCCAGCGTCTCGATGCTGTCGCTGACAAAATCCACGGGCCACCCGGACTCGTTGCGCCAGCTGACGGCCACGACGGGTGAGTGGTCCACAATTTCCGCGAGACGCTGCATGCGCCTGGCGGTGACCCGCAGGTCTTGCTCCGCGCGCTTCAAATCGCGCAGATCGATGTCGATGCAGTAGAGCTCAACCGCTTCGTCGTTCTGCTGCAGGAAATGGCTGGAAAATACCGGCACCTCGGCGCCGTCCTTGCGGCGCAGTGCCAATTCTCCCGCGGGGATCGGCGGGCCACCGGCGATCCAGGCCTCGATGCCTTCTGTCACTTGCGCCCGCGCCTCTGGCGGAATGATCAGTTCTTCGAGCCGCTCACCAAGCGCCTCTTCACGCGAGTAGCCGTAAAGTTGTTCGCTGGCATCGTTCCAGAATATGACACGGCGCTCGCGATCATAGCCTTGCACCGCGATGCTGGGGGTATGCGCAAACAGCTGCCGGAAGCGCGCCTCGCTGGCGCGCAGTGCGGCTTCCTGGGCCTGGCGCGTTTCCACCATGCGATTGAAAGCCCGCGAGAGCACCGCCAGCTCGTCCGACCCTCGCACAGGCACGGTGGCATCACGCCCGCCCGTCGCCAGGCGTTGCACACCTTGTTCCAGGGCTCGGATCGGGCCGCTGACACGACGGTAGATCACAATGAATCCAAAGGTCGCAAGCGCTGCAAAAACCAGGGCAGCGGCGGCGAAGCTCGCCATGATTCCGGCCATGCTGCTGAAAAGATCACCGCGCTTATCGGCCAGCAAAGCATGGTGAGCCTCGTTCATGCCGTGCAGGTGGATTCGCAGCTGCCGTCCGGCGGCTGTCTCGAGAGCCGTCTCAGGCAGGTCCGACCCGGCTGGCGCTTCCCGCTGCTGCCCGGCAACGAGCCAGCTCAAGCCAACAATCTCTTCAAGATGTCTGACGGCACGCTCGGCAGCCGGACGATCAGATGCGCGGAAGCGCTCGGCCAGCGACTCGGCCTCGATCGCAACGGTTTCGTACGCATCGGCCCCGCCGTCCAGCAAAGTGGCATAGTCGATCGCCGTGCCCAGACGCGCGGCATCCGAGAGCAGCAGCTGGATTCCACCGATGACGCGCCGCTGCTCCAGCGTCTCCTGCCAGCTTTGGGCAGTCAGCAGCACCAGTAGCGTCAAGCCCGCGGCAGTCCCGGATAAGCAGATGACGACCAGGTGACGTAATTTCATTGGCGGACAGATTGTTTGGCGGCGTGGGGATGTCGCAGCAAGCTTTCCGGCAACACGAC
>Ga0102928_1001195_pt1 | contig 16603 bp, 16 predicted proteins | sample SalPonR1_B_D1_MG_FD_78504 | JGI IMG/M metagenome (GOLD analysis project Ga0102928, IMG submission 78504) | Salt pond soil microbial communities from South San Francisco under conditions of wetland restoration - Salt Pond MetaG R1_B_D1_MG | ecosystem: Environmental > Aquatic > Marine > Intertidal...
CTTGACCGGCTCATTCCCGCCCTTCTGGCCAGCGGCACGAACGATTCCAAGGCAGGCGCGAAACTGCAGGCGCTCGGCGCGCTCGACCTTTCTGCACTGCCCGTGCTTGAAAGCGTCTTTCTGACCGGCGCGGGTGCGAAAAACCCGTTTTGCGCCAAAACAGGGTCTTTTCCCACCAAGGCCTGCCGCGAACAGCTCGCCCCGATCATCGACGAGCTTGACCAGTTCATGACCCGTGTCGAATCCGCCCGCAGCGCCCGCATTGCGCTCACCGCGATGGACAAGGCCCGCGCGCTCAACGATTTCGCCGCGATCTTCCTGCCCGCCTATGAGCAGGCCAAGGCGCTGCGCGGGCTGCTTGATTTCGACGATCTGATCCTGCGCGCCCGCCAGCTTCTGACCGACCCTGCCGTTGCCGCCTGGGTTCTCTTTCGCCTTGATGGCGGGATCGACCACATCCTTGTGGACGAGGCCCAGGACACGAGCCCTGTCCAATGGCAGGTGATCGAACGCCTCGCGCAGGAGTTCACCAGCGGCGAGGGCGCCCGCCCGGATGTCACCCGCACGATCTTTGTGGTCGGTGACAAGAAACAGTCGATCTATTCCTTCCAGGGCGCCGACCCGCGCGAATTCGACCGCATGAAAGCCGATTTCGCCTCCCGCCTTCAGGCCACCGGTCAGCCGCTTCAGGATATGGAGATGGAATATTCCTTCCGCTCCTCGCGCGCCATTCTGGACCTTGTGGATCATTGCTTTGCCGATAGCCGCGAAAGCGGTTTTACGCCGGAACAGGGTCACAAAGCGTTCAAATCCGACTTGCCCGGTCGGGTTGATCTCTGGCCACTGATCGAAAAGCCCGAGCGCGACGAGAACCCCGACTGGCACGATCCCGTCGATGTGACAGCCCCCAACGATCCCGCCACGCTCCTGGCGCGTCAGGTGGCGCGCTCGATCCGGCGCATGGTGGACGAAAAACAACCCATTCCCGGCGAAAACGGCGCGATGCGCCCCTTGCGCCCCGGCGACGTGATGATCCTCGTGCAGCGCCGCGCCGACCTGTTCCACGAGATCATCCGCGAATGCAAGGCGCAGGGCCTGCCGATCGCCGGGGCCGACCGGCTCAAGGTCGGGGCGGAACTGGCGGTCAAGGATCTGGCCGCACTCCTGTCCTTCCTCTCGACCCCCGAGGATAACCTTTCGCTGGCGACCGCCCTGCGCTCGCCGCTTTTCGGCTGGTCCGAGGGCGATCTTTATCGCCTCGCCCATGATCGCACCCAGAAATACCTCTGGGCCGAACTGCGCGGGCAGCTCGCCGACCGCCCCGAAACGCTCGCCATTCTGAACGACCTGCGCAGCAAGGCCGAATTCCTGCGCCCCTATGACCTGATCGAACGCATCCTCACCCGCCACGATGGCCGCCGCAAACTGCTGGCCCGCCTTGGCCCCGAGGCCGAAGACGGTATCGACGCACTGCTGACGCAGGCGATGGCCTATGAACAACGCGCCGTTGACAGCCTCACGGGTTTCCTTGTCTGGATGGAAACCGACAATCTTGAAATCAAGCGCCAGATGGACAGCGCCGGGGACCGCGTGCGCGTCATGACGGTGCATGGCGCCAAGGGGCTTGAATCGCCGCTGGTGATCCTGCCCGATACCGGCAAGCGTGATATCCGCATCCGCAACCAGATCGCCGTGGCCGACGGCACCGCCCTTTGGCGCACCCCCGCCGCGGAATCGCCCCGCGTCATCAAAGATGCCAACGACGCCGCGCGGGATGCCGAGCGCGCCGAGCGCGAGCGCCTGCTTTACGTCGCCATGACCCGCGCCGAGAAATGGCTGATCGTCGCGGCCGCGGGCGATCTGGGGTCATCGGGCGATGCCTGGTATGACAAGGTGCGCAGCGGGCTTCAGTCCGCTGGCGCGCAACCCTGCGATTTTGACGGCGGTGCAGGGCTTCGGCTGGAACATGGGAATTGGGCCGAAACAGGCTCTGTTTCTCCGCCGCCGTCGCGGCGGTCCACTGCCGTTCTGCCTGCGCATTTCCGACAGCCCGCGCCCCGGCTTGCGCCCATCCCGGAAACGCTCAGCCCCTCCCAGCTTGGCGGGGCCAAGGCGCTGCCCGGCGATACGGGCCTTGACGAGGACGCTGCCAAGCGCCGCGGTCGCCAGATCCACCGCCTGCTTGAATACCTCCCCGAGGCCCCGCAAGCCGACTGGCCCGACATGGCCGCGCGGCTCCTTGCCTCCGGCCCCGATGCCGCCGAGGGCGAGACCCTGGCCGACCTCTTCACCGAGGCGCAGACCGTTCTGAACACCCCTGACCTGCAACCGCTCTTCTCACCGCTGGCCTTGGCCGAGGTGCCTGCGACCGCCACGCTGGCCGCGCTGCAAGGCCGGCGCATTCACGGCACGATCGACAGGCTGATCGTCTCGCCCGACCATGTGCTTGCCGTCGATTTCAAGACCAACGCCATTGTCCCGGCCACGCCCGAGGCCACGCCAGACGGGCTGTTGCGCCAGATGGGTGCCTATGCCCATGCCCTTGGCGAAATCTACCCGGATCGCCGCATTGAAACCGCTTTGCTCTGGACCCGCAGCGCAAGCTTGATGCGCCTTCCGCACGATCTTGTGACGCACGCGCTCTGCGACACCCCAATCGCTTGACGCATCCCGCCCGCCTACCTAGGTTCGTGCCAACCACACCCCTTCAGGAGAATTGATCATGGGCACCGTTGCCGTAACCGACGAAACATTCGACGCCGAAGTAAAGAATTCCGACATCCCCGTCGTGGTGGATTTCTGGGCCGAATGGTGCGGCCCCTGCAAGCAGATCGGCCCGGCCCTCGAAGAACTGGCATCCGAGATGGATGGCAAGATCAAGGTCGCCAAGGTCGATGTCGACAGCAACCCCAACGCCGCCGCCGCAATGGGCGTGCGCGGCATCCCGGCACTGTTCATCTTCAAGAATGGCGAAGTCGTCTCCAACCGCGCAGGCGCCGCCCCCAAGGCCGCGTTGCAAAGCTGGATCGAAGACAGCATCTGATCGCCTCAGGCGCGATGATCGCAAAGGGCCGCCATCGCGCGGCCCTTTTCTTTTGCGTGAAACTGCGGAACATGGGCGCATGACGCTTTCCAACTCCGATATCGCCGAGCTCACGGCCTTTCGCCGCGATCTGCACCTCCACCCCGAACTGTCGGGCGAAGAATCCGAAACCGCGCGCCGGGTTCTTGCCGCCCTTGCGCCGCTTGCGCCTGATAAGGTTCTTTCCGGGCTAGGCGGCCACGGGATCGCCGCCGTGTTTGCGGGTGCCGCGCCGGGGCCGACCGTGCTTTTTCGCGCCGAGATCGACGCGCTCCCGATTCAGGAGCTTTCCGATGCGCCGCATTGCTCCGGCTCGCCGGGCAAGGGGCATCTTTGCGGCCATGACGGGCACAGCGCCATCTTGGTGGGTCTCGCGCGGCTCTTGTCTCGCCGTCGCCCCGCGCGCGGGCGCGTCGTACTGATGTTCCAACCCGCCGAGGAAACCGGGGCAGGGGCCGCCGCCGTGATCGCCGATCCCGGATTCGAGCCTGTTACACCCGATATCGCCTTTTCCCTGCATAACATGCCGGGGCTGCCGCTTGGGCATGTGGGGCTGATATCCGGCCCGGTCAATTGCGCCTCGCGCGGGGTTTCGATGCGCTTCACCGGCAAATCCGCCCATGCGTCCGAACCCGAGAACGGCACCTCGCCGATGGGCGCGCTGTCTGACCTCATGCCCGCGCTGACCGCCCTCAGCCAGGGCAGCACGCAGGATGCCGATTTCACCCTCGTCACCGTGACCCATGCCGCAATGGGCACGCCCGCCTTCGGGATCGCACCGGGCGAAGCGACCCTCTACGCCACGCTGCGCACCCTCACCGATGATCGCATGTCGGCGCTCTGTGACACCGCGCTCGGGCTCATGCAGGGCGCCGCCGCGCGCCACGGGCTGAGCGTGGAACACGATTTCCATGACGTCTTCGTCCATTGCGAGAACCACCCCGAGGCCACCGCGCATCTTCAGGCGGCGCTCGATGCCCTTGGCATTTCGCATGACGCCTCCGGCCTGCCGATGCGCGCCTCCGAGGATTTCGGCCGCTTCGGCCACGGCGCCCAATCCGCCATGCTGTTCCTTGGCGCGGGCCGCTCTCATGCGGCTCTGCATAACCCCGATTACGACTTTCCCGATGATCTGATCCCGATCGGCACGCGCATCTTTTCGCAGGTCGCCCGCGATCTTCTGGGCTGACGCGCCCCTTGCACCCCGATCCCCGCCCTTCCATATAGGCGGGAACCGAATGGAGGCCCCATGAGCAACGAATTTCCCGGCTGGCACGGCACCACCATCGTCGGCATCAAGAAAGGCGGCAAGGTCGTGATCGCCGGCGACGGACAGGTCAGCCTTGGCAACACCGTCATCAAGGGCAGCGCCCGCAAGGTGCGTCGCCTCTCGCCCGGCGGCTATGACGTGGTCGCCGGTTTCGCCGGCTCCACCGCCGATGCGTTCTCTCTTCTCGAGCGGCTGGAATCCAAGCTCGAAGCCACGCCCGGCCAGCTTCAACGCGCCTGCGTCGAACTGGCCAAGGACTGGCGCACCGACAAGTACCTCCAGAAACTCGAGGCCATGCTGATCGTCACCGATGGCGACCAGCTTTACGTCATCACCGGCGCGGGCGACGTTCTGGAACCCGAACATGACTGCACCGCCATCGGCTCGGGTGGCAACTACGCCCTCGCCGCCGCCCGTGCCATGATGGACAGCGACCGCACCGCCGAAGAGATCGCCCGCGACTCCATGTCGATCGCCGCCGATATCTGCGTCTTTACCAACGGCAACCTGACCGTAGAAAGCATCTCCAAATGACCGACCTGACCCCGCGCGAGATCGTCTCCGAACTCGACCGTTTCATCATCGGCCAGAAAGAGGCCAAGCGCGCCACCGCCGTCGCCCTGCGCAACCGCTGGCGGCGCAAGCAACTCGCCGACGACCTGCGCGACGAGGTCTACCCCAAGAATATCCTGATGATCGGCCCCACCGGCGTCGGCAAGACCGAGATCTCCCGCCGCCTCGCCAAACTCGCCCGCGCGCCCTTCATCAAGGTCGAGGCCACCAAGTTCACCGAAGTGGGCTATGTCGGCCGCGATGTCGAACAGATCATCCGCGATCTGGTGGATTCCGCCATCGCTCAGACCCGCGACTTCATGCGCGAGGACGTGAAATCGACCGCCCATGCCAATGCCGAGGAGCGCGTCATCGCCGCCATCGCCGGCGAGGATGCCCGCGAAGCCACCCGCGAGATGTTCCGCAAGAAACTGCGCGACGGGCTGCTTGACGACACGATGATCGAACTTGATGTCGCCGACAGCTCGAACCCGATGGGCATGATGGATATTCCCGGCCAGCCCGGCGGCCAGATGGGGATGATGAATCTCGGCGATATCTTCGGTAAGGCCTTCGGCGGGCGCACCGTGCGCAAGAAGATGACCGTCGCCGAAAGCTACCAGGCGCTGATCGGCGAAGAGGCCGACAAGCTCCTTGATGACGAGGCCGTCGCCAAGACCGCGCTCGAATCCGTCGAACAGAACGGCATCGTTTTTCTCGACGAGATCGACAAGGTCTGCGCCAAGTCCGAAACCCGTGGCGGCGATGTCTCGCGCGAGGGGGTGCAGCGTGACCTCCTGCCGCTGATCGAAGGCACCACGGTCTCCACCAAGCACGGCCCGGTCAAGACCGACCATATCCTGTTCATCGCCTCGGGCGCCTTCCATATCGCCAAGCCCTCGGACCTGTTGCCCGAATTGCAGGGCCGCCTGCCGATCCGGGTCGAGCTGCGCGCGCTCACCGAGGAGGATTTCGTGCGCATCCTGACCGAGACCGACAACGCCCTGACCCGTCAATATACCGCCCTCATGGGCACCGAGAACGTGACCGTCACCTTTACCGAAGACGGCATCGCCGCCCTTGCGCGCATCGCCGCCGAGGTGAACCAGTCGGTCGAGAATATCGGCGCCCGCCGCCTCTATACGGTGATGGAACGGGTGTTCGAAGAGCTGAGCTTCACCGCCCCCGACCGCACCGGCGACAGCGTGACGGTGGATGCAGGTTTCGTCGATGACAACCTGGGCGAGCTGATGAAATCCGCCGACCTCTCGCGCTACGTGCTCTAGGGCAAAGCCCGCGCGAACAGCACCGAAGGTGCCGCGCGATCGTCATGCCAAAAGCATGCCTTCAGCATGACGCCGTCCCGCGGTGCGGCGAGCCAACGCCGGTTCTGAGCACTTTATCCCGGCCCAATCCGAAAACCCCAAACCGGCGCGCCCACCGCAATCACCGCACGAAGCCGCACATCTCCGGGCCGCGGTGCGGCGACCCAACGCCGGTTCTGAGCACTTTATCCCGGTCCAATCCGAAAACCCCAAACCGGCGCGCCCAGCACCAACCGCACCCAAACCGCGCATCTCCGGGCCGCGGTGCGGCGACCCAACGCAGGTTCTGAGCACTTTATCTCAGCCAAATCCGAGAAACCTCAAAACGGCGCGCCCACCTCACCCAATCGCCGTGCCGGGGGGCGGCCCGGCGATGCGCGGCGGCCTGAAGGCCGCTATTTCGCGCTGGGGGGGTTGGAAGACGGGATGTTAGCACCGGCCCAAAGCCAACACTCAGGACCTGCGTGGCGAATGACAGGATTTAGCCGAGATTAAATGTTTGGACGGACACTGAAGTAAACCGCCGCTTGAAATTGAGAATGTTGATCTCTGCGGTACCGCGAAAACGCGGCAGGCGAGTTTCAGTACATGTCAAATTACTCAAATTTACCTGCGCGCAGAGCGAAGTGGATCTTGGCCATTTTCCCAATCTTCAGGCGCTATCTCTTCGGCGGCTGTAATTAGAAACTTCTTCAATCTTCCGGATTCAGTTTGAACCCTATCTGCAGTCACTTTCACCATACCTTTTCGTCCCGCCTGATACTGGTCTAGGCTAGTGGTTATTGTATTTGCTGTACCCTTGAGAGGACTTTTAACTAAAGTGAACGCAGCTGTATTCCCGTTCACTGGATCATACATCCGCCCATTGCGGCTTACGACATTATACGCGGTGACATTTGTGAACATCACCTCAGGAGCATCTAAGGGCTTTGCCTCGATGTATTCCTTTGTGGTTTGGTTCATCGTGAAAAGATCAGTCCTCTTTGATTTAAAAGTGGCCTCCTTCGCGGTTTGGCCGATTACCATGTGAGCGCGACTAAGGGGAGGTTCGATTCTTTGCACAAGCGTGTCGAGCTGATTGCGCTCATCTTTACTTGGTCGCTTGTAATATCTCTGAAATCCATCAGGGATATCAGAAATATTCCCGAGTGCCTTTCCAAATGCATACTCAATAGTTTTATTCACATATGGGGCGACAACGCTCACCGCACCACCCAACGCAACCGTTGCAAGGAAGGGGTTAGCGACAACCCAGGCATTCATGGCAACGATGAAACTGCCCTGCCGCGCTGGAGACATGTAAATCCTAGCCGATTTGGACATATCCCCGCGAGACTTATACTTTCCTGTCACGGCAAAGTTTATTGTTGTTGAAAGCGCCCAAGTCAGTCCCTCGAGGCTTTTGGACGCAGCATATGCCTCCAATTGATTTTCATTAGCATCGAAACCAGTAAACACTACTTTGTATGGTATTTTTACATCCGCCAATTAACAGCCCCAAATCCATAAATCATCGCGATTGCAATCCTGAGCTCGAAGTCTCTTATAAGGTTACAACATCATACGAAGCACAACGCTTAGCAAGTGCCTTGAGAAGGTACTGGATAACCTTTTTTGGTCCGAACTGGCTTTCCGCAGTATTGTCACGTCCGCAAAACCGTGGGTGCCTTAAGGTTAGCACCGATGCGCGTCAGCTTCGCTGCGCATTGCCGCCGCTCGTGACCAACGCAGGAAACGACCGCTCCCCGCCACTACCTAACCCCGTACAAAACCCACCCCCCTTTCGTACAAACTCCCACCGAGCGGAGCGTTAACCCGGCCCCTTTCGGTGCGCGATACCGACGTGATACCGACGTGAAGCATATGCGATACCGAAGGGGGTTTTGGTATATTAACCAATGGGTTGAGGGGTGATTCCCTCCCCGCGATGCCCGCCCCGCCGGGATGCTCTATGCAAGGCCCGGATTTTGGCGTATCTCCGCGTGATCGTAATTCAGTCAGGGTTGTTGCCATGAACATGATGTCCACCTTCATCAAGCCGATGCATCCCGAGGGGCATAAATTCGTCGCCATTTTCGCGGCGATCACCCTTGTTTTGTTCCTGATCTGGGATGTCCTTGGCTGGGCGGGCGTCGGCCTGACAATCTGGTGCTACTACTTCTTTCGCGACCCCGAGCGCGTCACCCCGGACCGCCCCGGCCTGATCGTCAGCCCGGCGGATGGCATCGTCTCCCTGATCGAGCCCGCCATTCCCCCCGCCGAACTCGGCCTGCCCGACGAACCCCTGACCCGCGTCAGCGTCTTCATGTCCGTCTTCAACTGCCACATCAACCGCGCCCCCACCGCCGGCGAGGTCACCGCCATCGCCTATCGCCCGGGCAAGTTCTTCAATGCGTCCCTCGACAAGGCCAGCGCCGATAACGAACGCAACAGCCTGCTGATCCGCATGGAGGACGGGCGCGATCTTGCCGTGGTGCAGATCGCCGGCCTTGTGGCCCGGCGGATTGTCTGTTTCGTCAAGGGCGCCGATCATGTAGAAACCGGGGAAAGGTTCGGCCTGATCCGCTTTGGATCACGGCTTGATGTCTACCTTCCCGACGGGGTCAGCCCCCTTGTCCGGGTCGGCCAGACCATGATCGGGGGTGAGACCATCCTCGCCGAAACCGGCGCCACCGCGCCTCAACAGACCACGGAGCAATGACGCAACTGCCTGGAAAGTCCATCACCGATCTGACCTTGGTCAGACTGCTGCCCAACATGATGACGCTGGGCGCGATCTGTGCAGGGATGACCGCGATCCGCTTTGCGGTGCTCGAGAACTACACCACCGCAGTGTCGCTGATCCTGCTGGCCGCGATCCTTGACGGGCTCGATGGCCGCGTGGCGCGCATGGTGGGCAGTGACAGCCAGTTCGGGCTCGAGCTCGACTCGCTGGGCGATTTCCTGAATTTCGGCGTCGCACCGGCAGTCATCGTCTATTTCTGGAGCCTTCATGACATGGGCGCATTCGGCTGGAGCACCGCGCTGGCTTTCGCCATCTGCTGCGTGCTGCGGCTGGCCCGGTTCAACGTGATGGCGCGCAGCCCCGAAACACCCGGCCCCTGCACGCATTTCACCGGCGTGCCCGCACCTGCCGGAGCATTCCTGGCACTGGCGCCGATGTTCCTTGCCTTCGCCTTTGTCGACCGCCCGGCACTGCCGCCGCTGCTGGTGTGCCTCTATCTGCTTGGTGTCGGCCTGCTGATGGTCTGCCGCGCCCCGACCCCCTCTCTGAAGGGGCTCAGGATTCCGCAGGAAAGCCGCGTTCCGATGGCCTTCGGCGGGTTGCTGCTTGTCGTCGCGCTGATCGCCTTCGAATGGATCACGCTTCTGGCCATGAGCACCGTCTACCTGATGATGGTGCTACGCTCCTTTATCATCGAATGGCGCAAAGCCTCTGAAACCGAGTGAGACATGGACCCAAAAGCGATTGAATCCTCCTACGCCCGCTGGGCACCTATTTACGATGCAACCTTCGGCGCGGTCACCAGCATCGGCCGCCGTCGTGCTGTCGCGGCGGTGAACAAGCGCCCTGGTCGGGTGCTCGAGGTGGGCGTCGGCACCGGGCTTGCGCTGCCGCTATACGATGGCGATTGCGACGTGACGGGCATCGATTTCAGCGAGGACATGCTGGCCAAGGCACGCCGGCGGGTCGAGGACCGCGGGCTCGATCACGTCAGCGACCTGCGCCAGATGGATGCACGTGAGCTGGATTTCCCCGATAACAGCTTCGACACGATCGTGGCGATGCATGTGCTGTCGGTCGTGCCCGAGCCCGAAAAGGTCATGGCCGAGATCGCCCGCGTCTGCGCACCGGGCGGGCGCGTCATCATCACCAATCACTTCGTGCGCAAACGCGGCGTGCTGGCATTCCTCGAACGCATCACCGCGCCTTTTGCCAATGTGCTTGGGTGGCATTCTGATTTCAGGATCGAAACCGTCCTGCGCGACGATCTTTCCGTGGCGCAGCAATCCTCGCTGCCGCCTGCCGGGATGATGACCTTCCTCATGCTGGAAAAACCACGTCTGTCCTGAGCGATCAACGCTGACGACGCAGATAGACGTAATAGGCCCCGGCTCCGCCGTGGCTGACATGCGCCTCGGTGACCTGAAGGACGATCTGCGCCAAAGGGGGCGATGACAACCATTGCGGCACGTTGTGGCGCAGGATGCCGCGCCGCACAGGCATCGGGCCGGTATCTTCACCCCTCTTGCCCTTGCCCGTGATCACCAGAACCAGCCGCTTTCCTTGGGCATGGGCGCGCAGGATGAACCCCATCAGCGCCGGATGCGCCCTGTCGAGGGTCATGCCGTGCAGATCGATGCGTGCCTCGGGCACCATCTTGCCGCGCTTCAGCTTGCCGTGGGCCTTCTTGTCCATCCGGACGGGCTGGCCGGCAATACGCTCGGGCAGCCCCGGTTGCAGATCATGCCCCGGCGCACGCGGCGCGGCCTTGTCGCCGATGCGGAATCCCTCGATCTTCGATCTGACAGGCTGTTGCTGCTTGGCGCCCGAAACCTGCTGCGGTCCCGGCAGGGGTGCTTCGCTGCGGGTGCGCTCGGGGTTCAGGCGCTCGGTGGTCTTGGCGACCTTGCGCCAAAGCTCCAGTTCCTCGGGCTTCAGCCGTCTGCGTGTCACCTCAACGACTCCGACAGCATCGCAAAGGCGCGCTGGATCGGCATCAAAACGACCATGCGCCCCGGATCGCGCAGCTTGCCCGCCGCGCGCCCGGCCGCATCACCGGTGCCGAAAAAGATATCTGCCCGCTGCGGCCCCTTGATGGCAGATCCGGTATCCTGCGCCACCATCAGGCGGCGCATCGGGTTCTCGCCGTCCTTCTCGACCCAGACCGGCGCGCCCAATGGAACAAACGCCGGATCGACGGCAATCGAACGCCCCGGCGTGACGGATCGGTTCATCGCCCCCAGCGGTCCAGCCGCCGCCGGGATCTTGTCGATGGTGCGGAAAAAAACGTAGGACGGATTGTGGAACAGCAATTCGCGCCCGGCTTCGGGGTTGCGCCGCACCCAGTTCTTGATCACCTCTGCTGAAACCTGGTGAACCTTGTAAATTCCGCGCCGCACCATCTCGACCCCGACCGAGCGATATTCATGCCCGTTCTTGCCGCCATAGCCGACGCGGATCACCCTGCCGTCAGGCAGACGAATGCGCCCCGACCCCTGGATCTGCAGAAAGAACAGCTCCACCGGGTCGTCGACCCATGCTATCTCAAGCCCGCGGCCCTGCATTGCATCGCCGGTCTCGATCTCGCGTCGGCTCAGCCAGGGGCTTGAGCGGCGCGCTTCGGGCGGTTGGCGGTAGACAGGGTGGCGGAATTGGCCAGAGGGTTGCAGCGCGCCGTTCAGTTCCGGCTCGAAATAGCCGGTGAACAACGCTTTCTTGCCGTTCTCGATCAGGACGGGGCGAAAGAACAGCTCGAAAAACGCCTTGGCGTCGGGCTTCTGCCCGGCCAGCGCGCACAGCGCATTCCAATCGGGATCGACCATATCGGGGCAGGTTTCAAGAAAGACCGCAAGCGCGCTGGCATGGTCATCTTCCTGCCAGCCGTCGAGATCCTCGAATGCGACAATGCTATGGGTCGCCTCATCCGCCCAAAGGCCGCCTGCAAGAGACAGCCAGACGGAAACGGCAACCCACAGCGCGCGCGTCATTCGCCCGTGGCAACAAGCCGCCAGTTCGGATCATCCGACCCCATCACGCGCTCGAAGGTCCAACTGTCCTTCTGGCGCTTGGGCTGGCGCGGGTCGCCCTCGACAACTTCGCCGTTGCTGTCGCGCACGACCGAGGTCATCTCGGCGACAAACCGCACGGTGATCGCAGCGCGGTTGTCGACCTCGTCGAGCGTCGCTTCGGTCAGCTTGGTTTCACGCAAGCCAAGGAACTCGGCCTCGACGCTCAGGCCCTGTTCCTCGCGCGCATCGAGAACCTGGGCAAAGGCCTCATAGACGTCTTCCTCAAGGAATGGCGCGACATCGTCCAGCTGGCCGCGCTCGAAGGCAAGCAGGATCATCTCGTAGGCACCGCGCGCACCTTGCAGGAATTCGGTCACGTTGAAGGCCGGTTCGATCCGCTTCATCTCGGCCAGCGCCTTGGCGCTGTCGGACTCTTCGGGGACGTTGTCGATGATGTCGTAATCCGGTCCGCCTTCGATCACCTCGAAGGAGTCGCGACGTTGTGGCGCACCCGGCGCCTGCTGGCTGCGCGGCGGCCCCTCGAACCCGTCTCGGGTGCCAAGAACGCTTTTCAATCGCAGGATCAGAAAAATCGCGATTCCGGCAAGCACCAGAAGCTGAAGGATAGCAGAATTCATTGGCACCTCATGTCCTGCGGCATGGCATCATGCACGCCTCGCACTTATGTAGGTGACAGTCGCCCGCAAGTCCACCTTGCAAGCGCCAGTGAGAAGGGAGTTTCATCATGTGGCTGTTTCTGGCCTTTCTGTCGGTTCCGCTGATCGAGATCGCCCTGTTCATTCAGGTCGGCGGCGCGATCGGGCTTTGGCCGACCCTCGGCATCGTTGTCCTGACCGCCATTCTGGGCACCTTTCTGGTGCGCACCCAGGGCCTCATGGCCATGGGCAACCTGCGGCGATCCTTCTCGGAACTCGATGATCCGACCGAGCCACTCGCACATGGGGCAATGATCCTTGTGGCCGGGGCGCTTCTTCTGACGCCCGGTTTCTTCACCGATGCGGTCGGTTTCGCGCTGCTGATGCCGCCGGTGCGCCGCGCCGCGTTCGATCAGCTTCGCAAGCGCGTTCATGTGCGGCGCTTCGAAATGGGCCCCGATGGTCCGCGTGGTCCCCAAGGCCCGCGCCGCCAGCGCGACCCCGGCGTGGTCGAAGGCGAGTACCACGAGGTCGACCCAGCCAATTCGTCGGAAAAGCCGGGCAACTCGGGCTGGACCACAAGGCATTGAGGCCCCCCCGCCTTCCTGCTAATCCTCTGGCCAACTTTCAGCCTTATTGGAGAAGCGTTATGGCCGAACAGGAAAACGGGGCCGCAGATCAGCAACAGCCGCAGGTCAAGATGAGCACGCTCACGCAGTTCATCCGCGACCTTTCATTCGAAAACGTCCTGTCGCAGCGCGGCTCGGGCGGTGAAGTAACGCCTGACGTGCAGGTCTCGGTCAATCTTGATGCCAAGAAGCGTACGCCCGACCATCAATACGAGGTCATCGTCAAGATGCGCGTCGATTCCAAGAACAAGGGCACCGAAGACGCGCTGTTCGTTCTCGAGATGGAATATGCCGGCGTGTTCCACATCGAAGGCGTCCCCGAGGATCAGATGCACCCCTTCCTTCTGATCGAATGCCCGCGGATGCTGTTTCCCTTCATCCGCCGCATCGTCAGCGATGTGACCCGCGATGGCGGCTTCCCGCCGCTCAACCTGGAAAACATCGATTTCGTCCAGCTTTATCGCAACGAGATCGCCCGCCGCCAGCAGGCACAGAGCGCCCAGAAAGAAACGCCTGACGCCTGATCAGCGCAGCTTTTTCCAAAGCGCGCCGTCGCCCATGCTCTCGACAAAAGCGGCATGGGCGGCGGCTTCTTTTTCGCTCAGCCTTGATGGCAGCGGCTCGGGGCGCGGATAAGCCCGCCATTCCGTTGCGCCGCCAGCCACACCTGCGCCGCCCGTCGGCCCTGTCGCCAGCGCGAAATCGGGCTGCCGCCCGCCGATCAGTTCCAGATAGACCTCGGCCAGGATCTCGGAATCCAAAAGCGCCCCATGCAGCGTGCGCGCCGCGTTGTTGATCGCAAAGCGCCGGCACAGCGCATCCAGTGACGCGGGCGAGCCGGGAAACTTCTTGCGTGCGATGGCCAGCGTGTCGATTGCCTGCTCCCAGGGCAACACCGGCAGCTTCACCCAACCCAGTTCGGCATTGAGAAACTTCATGTCGAAGGCCGCATTGTGGATCACCAGCTTGGCATCACCCACGAATTCGACAAATGCCTGCGCCACGTCACGAAACACCGGCTTGTCTCTCAGTGTGATCTCGCCATCGCGCGGCGGGCGCGGCGCCGTCAACAGGTCCGGGCCGATCCCATGCACGCCGAATGCCTCGTCCGGCATGCCCCGTTCAGGGTTGATATATTCGTGAAAACTGCGCCCCGTGGGCATGTGATTATAAAGCTCAAGCGCCCCGATCTCGACGATCCGGTCGCCTTGCTCGGGGTCGAACCCGGTGGTTTCCGTATCCAGAACGATCTCACGCATTTTTCAGCCTGTCCCTTATATCCCTGACCACATCCTGAACCTGCCTGCGGGCATTCTCAAGGGTGTCGGTCTCGATCACATAATCGGCGCGGCGGCATTTTTCGGCATTGGGCATCTGGCGCGCGCGGATGTCCTCGAAGGCTTGTGCGCTCATCGTGCCGCGATCCAACACTCGCTGGCGCTGAATCTCGGGGGCGATGGTGACGCAGGCCACCGCATCCATCCCCGCATCCGCTCCGGTCTCATAAAGCAGCGGAATATCCAGCACCACGATATCGGCCTCGGCCTTTTCGATAAACGCCGCACGGTCTGCGGCGACCAGCGGATGAACGATCGCCTCGATCCGTTGCAAGGCGCCCGAGTCCCAGGCAATCACCGTCTTCAACCGGTCCCGCGAAATTGCCCCGTTCTCTATCGCCTCGGGAAAATCCGCGCCCATCGGCGCTACCGCCGCACCGCCTTCGCCGTAAAGGCGATGCACAGCCGCATCCGCGTCCCAGACGGCGCAGCCTTCGTCGGCGAACATCTTCGCCGTCGTGGATTTCCCCATCCCGATAGAACCCGTCAGGCCAAGCAGAAAGCTCATCTCAATGCCGCTGCCCGCGCTGCGCTGTCCACCTCCGGGCGCACACCGAACCAGCGCTCGAAACCCGGGACGGCCTGAAACAGCAGCATTCCAAGCCCGTCGACTGTCACGCAACCCGCCGCTTCGGCCTCTTCCAGAAGCCGCGTTTTAAGCGGCGCATAAACCAGATCCGTGACCACCGCGCCCTTTCGCAGCCCATCCAGTGGTACCCGCAAGGGCGGCTTGCCGATCATGCCAAGGGATGTCGTGTTCACCACCGTCACCGCGTCATCCAACATATTGCCCGCCTGCACCCAATCGACCACATGCAGCCGATTTCCGAAATCTGCCTTCAATGCGTCGGCGCGCACTCTTGTGCGGTTCGAAATCAGTATCTCGGGCACACCCGCGTCCAGCAACGACGCCACCACCGCCCTTGCTGCGCCGCCCGCACCCAGCACTGCGGCCGGTCCGGCCTTCGGGTCCCAGCCCGGGGCATTGTGGCGCAGGTTCTGAATAAACCCGTATCCATCGGTATTATCAGCGTGTATGCGACCGTCCTTGCGAAAGATCAGCGTATTCGCCGCTCCGATCAGCGTGGCGCGATCCGTCACCAGATCGGCCAGCTCCATCACCTTTTCCTTATGCGGCACGGTCACGTTGATCCCGACAAAGCCCGCCTTGGGCAAGCTGCGCAGCACCTCCTCCAGATCATCAGCGGCCACATCCATCGGGATGTAGAAACCCTTGAGCCCGTTGACCCTCAGCCAATGCCCATGAAGCTGCGGCGATTTGGAATGCGCGATGGGCGAGCCGATCACACCGGCCAATGGAATTCTATCCTGACTCATCCGTCCAGATCCCCTCTCAGCGTCAGATAGGACAACAGCTCAAGCAGCGGCAATCCAAGAACCGTAAAGTAATCGCCCTGAACCTGCGCGAAAAGCCGCACGCCTTCCTCTTCCAGCTTATAGGCGCCGACAGAATGGCGGATGCTGTCCCAGTTTCGCGCGATATAGGAATCCAGGTAGGTCTCTGAAAATACGCGCATTGTCAGGCGCACATTGCCCACATGCCGCCAGACGGGTTTGCCAGCCTCGCAGATAACGGCAGCCGACAACAGCTCATGCCGCTTGCCGCGCAATTGCATCAGCTGCTCGCGGGCATGGTCCCGGCTTTCGGGCTTGGTCAACAACGCGCCTTGCAGGTTCAGCACCTGATCGCAGCCGATCACCAACGCATCCGGGTGCCTGGCGCTTACTTTCTGCGCCTTCATCTCGGCCAGCGCATCGGCGATATCGCGTGCGCTTGCATCTTCGGCCAACATGCCGTTACGCATTGCTTCTTCATCGACGCGCGCCACCACCGCGCGAAACTCGACGCCCGCATTTCGCAGAAGCGTCTGGCGAATTTCCGAACCGGACGCGAGGATGATCTCGGTCATGTTGTGGACAACCCCTTGGATATCTTGCCCAGTGTTTAAGAACAGATCGGCGAAAAATCCATCCCGATCACGGTATCCACAAATTCTC
>Ga0102928_1001196_pt1 | contig 16599 bp, 13 predicted proteins | sample SalPonR1_B_D1_MG_FD_78504 | JGI IMG/M metagenome (GOLD analysis project Ga0102928, IMG submission 78504) | Salt pond soil microbial communities from South San Francisco under conditions of wetland restoration - Salt Pond MetaG R1_B_D1_MG | ecosystem: Environmental > Aquatic > Marine > Intertidal...
AGAGAAGTGAAATATGAGGGTCGTTCTGTTTGCTGTAATTCCCTCCAAAGTAATGGTCTACCTCTTTGCATATTGACTGGAAAGTCTTTTCCGGATTCAGCGTTAACACAAGCTTCTGGTAGGGTTCTGTTCTGCACTCAAGATCTATGATACTGAACGTAAACGAATGAAAATGATCTGCTATCTCTTTAACTATGCCATGCGACTCATCTGTTTTATCATCAGGAATGCGCCCGAGTGTTATATGAGGTGTAAAGATCGGAGCGTTAAATACTGCAGAGCAATAGCTTATGGTGTTATAAAAAAATGGTTCCCGGCTATTGTCGGGTAACAGCCACAAAACCTTGCCCGATATAACGGGCAACTTATGAGAAGTATGAGGATTTAAAGAAGTGATTAACTTGCCTTCGCTTCTGTATTATCCAAAACATGAAAGCTAAATACGTTAATGAGGAAAAGAAGCGCAATTGTACCCAGAGCCGCATAGACCAGCGGAGCATACAGGCCCAACAGAATTACGGTTACACCAATTACTACTGAACCAGCTGCACCCCAAAGTACATTTCCAAACATTCCAATTCCGCGCTTAATCATAATCACGTCGATCACAAAACCAACCAGCAAGCCTATAGAAATGAGCCAATATATGGTTACACCGTTTAATTCTTCCATACCTCTAATCTTGTTTATTTTTAAATCTGGTAGCAAAGATACAAAAATTCCTTTTTTTTACCTGTTTGTTCGTAGATTTTTATAATGAATTCTATTCCAGACATTCGAAAAATTATTCATGTGGACATGGACGCATTTTATGCGTCGGTTGAACAGAGAGATTTTCCTGAATACCGCAATAAGCCGGTTGTGGTTGGCGGATCGCCACAGGGCCGTGGAGTTGTTGCGGCAGCCAGTTACGAGGCACGAAAATTTGGAATCCATTCGGCCATGCCGGCCTCAAGAGCTATAAAACTGTGCCCGAGAACAATTTTCATAAAACCGCGTTTTGATGTGTATAAAGAAGTGTCGAAGCAGATACGTGCCATTTTTTTCCAATACACCGACCTCGTGGAACCACTGAGCCTTGACGAAGCCTACCTCGATGTGACCGAAAATCATATCAACATGCCTTCCGCAACCATCATTGCTAAAGAGATCAGGCAAAAAATTAAGCTCGAAACCGATCTTAACGCATCTGCGGGTGTAGCGTATAATAAATTTTTGGCAAAAATTGCATCAGACATAAATAAACCCAACGGACTTTTTGTAATTACCCCTGATCAGGCCTCTGATTTTATCGAAAAGCTGCCGATTGGTGATTTTTACGGAGTAGGGAAAGCAACTCAAAAAAAGATGGAAACACTTGGCGTAAGAACGGGTGCAGATTTAAAAACGTGGGATGAAATCGATCTTGTAAAACAGTTTGGGAAAGCCGGACATCACTACTACAGAATTGCACGGGGAATAGATAACAGAGCCGTTAAACCCAATCGAATCCGTAAATCGATAGGAAAAGAGCGGACGTTTTCCGAGGATGTTTCAGACCTGGAGTGGATTCATACATTCCTTGCTGAGCTTGCCGAAAAAATTGCCGGTGCAATGTCTTCTCTAAACGCATCCGGCAAGACAATTACGTTAAAAGTTCGTTATAAAAATTTCGAAACGGTTACGCGAAGCTACAGTTTGCACCATTTTACCAACAGCGCAGAGGAAATTGCAGAAGTTGCACAGAATCTGCTGGCCGACACCGAAGCCGGTATTCGCGAGGTTCGTCTTCTCGGAATTTCCGTTTCCGCACTAAATCTTAAAGAGGGGGGAATTATCGGGAAGCAGCTCGAAATTCCGTTCAGGAAATAGAAATACTAATTCTCAGTGAAGAAATGGCGTCAAAAACCTACCCATAATTATCAGGCAAGTCATTTTCGTAGAGAACCACATCCCCCTCAGCAGCAAGTTCGTTCAGAAGGTCGTTTGCAGCAAAGAGTGATTCTACCACGTGCACCTTCATTTCACCGGGAATAGTTTCTTCTTCTATTCCACGCTGAATGGCAGCGGTTTGTTCATCTCCTACAAGAATAGCAACATCCACCTTCGATTTAACGATTTGCCTGCCAAACTCCTCGTTCATTTCATCCTCACGCTCTCCAAGCTCTATCATACCGGGTGTAATCACAAATTTCTTCCCCGATACGAAAGAGCCGAGTACATCAAGTGCGTTTTTAGCCCCAACCGGATTTGAGTTGAAGGCATCATCAATCACCGTGAGCCCGTTACGGTGTTTGAGCTCGAGACGGTGTTCAACCGGTTCCATTTTAGATGCCGCAAGGGCTGCAGTTTCAATTCGAATATCAAACTCTCTGGCAACAGCAGCTGCAAGGAGGATATTCTGAATGTTATGCTCGCCCAGCAGCATGGTCTGAACACGGGTCCGGTTTTGTTCGGATCCATCTGAGTGTTTCCAGATCATGGTAAAAGAGGTTCCGCTGGAATCTACGGAAATATCTGTGGCAGTGATCGACCCCTCTTTTCCGATATAGATAACTCGTGCGTCATCACGCAGGCTTCCCATCGCTTCCACTCTTGGATCGTCACCATTAAGAATGGCCGTTCCGTTAGGTTTTAAACGTCTCACAATTGTCGATTTCTCCCTGGCAATCACATCCTGTGAACCAAACGTTTCGAGGTGCGCCAGGCCAACATTAGTCACCACGCTAAGGTTGGGCTGAGCTATATCGCATAGTTCACCGATATTCCCCCGGTACCTCGCTCCCATTTCAAGAATCAGTACCCTGTGGCTTGCCTTCAGGTCGTTATTGATCACTTTACAAATGCCCATCGGGGTGTTAAAACTCCCTGGCGTCACACACACGCTGTAGCGCTCTTTCAGAAAAGCATTAATGGCAAACTTCGTACTGGTTTTACCGTAACTGCCCGTTATGGCAATGATTTTAAGATCGGGTAGTGAGGCCAGTTTTTCGCGTGCCTGCTTTTTAAATCCGTTCTGAATCTTCCACTCAACCGGCTTCAACACCCATCCTCCCAGCCAAACCATAAAAGGAACGCAGATATCGACGAATACCAGCGAAAAAGCCATGAAATAGGGATCCGTTTTTATAAAGGGTGCGGCAAAATCGCGAATAAGGAGTGATATAAATCCAATCTCCAACAGGCTATACCAAATGGCAATAAGCAAAATCAGAATCAAACCCGAAACCCTTTTCATTCGCGCCGTAAAGACCAGGGGTTTTTTTTCTCTTTCTGATCTGTATTCCGAAATTCCCGTAAACCAGAAAAGAACAAACATACTGATCAGAATCGCCACGGCGGTTAATGTGATATCTTCAGCAAAAAAAGTGACGAGAACAGAGATAAGAATTGTAATAAAAATGTGTTCGGCGGTAATTACATGGCTAAAAAATCGATCTGCCAAAAACGAGCGAAACTCACCCGTTTTATACCCAACCAGCTGAAACATGTGAAGAAAATAGCGAAGCCTGTAAAGTGAATGGCGTATCAGAACGGCGATAAATAGAAAAACAAGGCCGTTGGTTATAAGGGTATAGGGGTCCAAATGATCGGTTATCTTTAAGTTAATGATCAGAGTTCGTTCGAATATATAGCACTAATCTGTTATCTTGTTTAACGTCATCAATTGTGTTGACTTCGTTATCAGCAAGTTCTTAACCGGAGATTAATTGCTCCGGGGATGATCTTTTATATCAAATTAAAATAGTAAAGATTCACGAAAAAGAGATGAACTGAACATCTTTCAGCAAAATGAAAGACTATTTATCGTCAGAACTTTTCCAACCAATTTTAACTGAAAACTAATATTCTATGAAGTTGATTATTCCAATGGCCGGCCGTGGCACACGTGTTCGCCCCCATTCCCACACAACTCCAAAACCGCTCCTGCCGGTAGCAGGGACAATGATTGTTGAGCGTATCGTTGAGACTTTTGCACGCACACTTGATCGCACTATCACAGAAATTGTGTATATCCTCGGCCCCGATTTTGGTCAAAACATCAAGGATACGCTCAAAGAGATGAGTGAACGACATAACGCCACCGCTACATTTCGTGTACAGGAAAAGGCTTTAGGTACTGCCCATGCGGTTTCCTGTGCGGGTGATGATCTAAAAGGAGAAGTGATTATCGTATTTGCAGATACCATTTTTGATTCAAAAGAGTCCGTTTCCGTTGAAGATGCCGACAGTGTAATATGGCTCAAAGAGGTGGAAGATCCGTCAAGATTTGGTGTCGCCGTTCACGATGGCGATACAATTACCGATTTCGTAGAAAAACCGAGCGAACCCATATCAAATCTCGCGATTATTGGGGTCTACTACTTTAAAAAAGGAGAGGATTTAAATAAAGAGATTCAATATCTGATCGACAATGATGTAACCGGCCATGGAAATGAGTACCAGCTTACCGATGCCCTTGACCGCCTGCTGAAAGACAATAAGGTGTTTAAAAAAGCTACGGTTGATGAATGGCTCGACTGTGGTACACTTCCCGCCTGGCTCGACACAACATCAGAAATCCTGGAAAAAGAGCAGCACTCCTATGGCGAATTTCAAAATACCACGATTCATGAACCGGTGTTTATTGGAGAAAATGTTGACATCAAGAACAGTGAAATAGGACCATTTGCCAGTATCGAAAGCGGTACTGTGATCGAGAACAGCACGGTGAAAAAATCGATTGTGCAAAGTAATGCAACCATTAAAAACAGCTCGCTGGAGCGCTCAACAGTCGGAAATTTTGCTGAAGCTGATGGTGTAAGCGGCGAGATGCACATTGGCGACCACTCTGTGGTTCATCAACAGAGATAATTTATTATTCTCTAAATAAAGTCATCGAGGGGGCGATTTTTGTTCGCCCCTTTCAGAACGCTGTGGATTTCATCGTGTGGCTCCTCGGGTTCAAGATGGATGGTTACAATGGCATCTCCCTTGAGCGCATCGATTAATTTTCGCTCGGTTGTGGTAGCGAGATCGTGTGCATCCTGCAGCGTTATTTCACTGTCGAAAATAAGATGAAGCTCAATCCATGTGGTTTGTCCGGAGCTGCGATGCCGAAGCTGATGCCACGCTTTTACCCCTTCGGGAAGATTATTCATCAGCACCTCATGAATAGCATCATGAACCTCGGGATTGCGCGTATCCATGATTCCTTTTACTGAGTAGCGAATTAAAACAAAACCCTCTCTGATAATATAAACCCCAATCGCAAAACTGATAATGAGGTCGAGATAGATCCAACCAGTAAGGTATATAAGCCCCAGCGTAGTGAGTACTCCAAGACTGGTATAAACATCCGTTAACACGTGTTTCCCGTTACTTATGGCAATGACGCTGTTCTCTTCTCTGCCTACTCTCCTAACGTACAATCCAAGTATAAGATTGATGAATCCTGCAGATGCAACAAGAACAACGCCATCAGCAAGGTTCTGAAGCTCAAACCCGGTAATCAGGTTTTGTATAGCCATAAACATAATGGTAATCCCCGCCAGGATAATTACAACGCCTTCCACCCCAACCGATAAAAACTCAATTCTTTCATGTCCATACAGATGATCATCGTCAGCTGGTTTTTGGCTCAGCATAAACCCATAGAGTACAAAACCAACGGCCACAACGTGTACTACCGACTCTATAGCGTCCGACATAGCCGCAATGGAATCTGTAAGCAGAAAGGCTGCCCCCTTTATCGTAAGGGAAAGAAAGGAGATGAAAAAGCTGATCTCCAGCGCAGTTTTTACTCTTTTTTGATCCGCTTTCATCTGGAATTAAAAGACATTTCGGTTTTTATTGAATCATAAGATGTATGCTTGCACAATTGTTCTTATTTTCAAAAGCTAATCAAAAACAGACACAATTTTGACAGAAATACCTCAGACGCATAAAGAGCTTTTCAAAATCATAGGGAATCTTGCAGAGTCCATCGGGCAAAAAGTGTATGTTGTGGGTGGCTACGTAAGAGATTACTATCTCAACAGAACCTCCGGGGAAGAAACGGATATCGACTTCGTAACCGTTGGTTCGGGAATTAAGCTTGCCCGGTCGACTGCCGAAAAACTGAACACCGGCAATCTGACGGTTTTCAAGAAATTCGGGACCGCGCAAGTCAAGTACAATAACATCGATCTTGAGTTTGTTGGTGCGCGAAAAGAGAGCTACCGCCGCGATTCCAGAAAACCAATTGTTGAAGACGGCACACTAAAAGACGACCAGCTTCGAAGAGATTTAACCATAAACGCACTCTCCTGGTGCTTAAACCCTGATGAATTTGGAGTGCTTTATGATCCTTTCGATGGCATTCAGGATCTCAGGAAAGAGATCGTTCGAACACCCATTGATCCTCATCAAACCTTCGATGATGATCCCTTGCGAATGATGCGTGCTGTACGCTTTGCCACTCAGTTGCAGTTCGATATTGCCTCTGAAACCATGGAAGGAATTAAAGAGATGGCACCCCGGCTATCCATTATTTCAAAAGAACGCATTGCAGAGGAACTCAACAAAATTGTTCTGTCGCCCAAACCCTCCATAGGTTTTACACACCTCCTGACCAGCGGACTGCTGGATCAGTTTTTTCCCGAAATGGTACGTTTAAGAGGCGTTGATGAGCGAAAAGGGCAGCGCCATAAAGACAATTTCTGGCACACACTCGAAGTACTGGATAACGTCGCCGAAGTTAGTGACGATTTATGGCTTCGCTGGGCGGCAATCATGCACGATATTGCCAAACCACCGACCAAAAAATTTGTACATGGAGTTGGCTGGACTTTTCATGGACACGATGCGCTGGGGGGCAAATGGGTTCCCAGAATATTCCGCAGGCTTGGCCTTCCGCTTGACGATAGAATGAAGTATGTACAAAAACTCGTGAGACTTCATCTTAGGCCCATTGCCCTGGTTTCTGATGAAGTGAGCGACAGTGCCATCCGGCGGTTTATGTACGAAGCCGGAGAGGAAATTGACGACCTGATGACCCTCTGCCGGGCCGATATTACCAGCAAGAACGAGAGGCGGGTAAAACAGTACCTCAGAAATTTTGATCGTGTTGAAAAGAAAATTATTGAAGTAGAAGAGAAAGATAAAATCAGAAACTGGAAAAATCCCATTAGCGGCGAGGAAATTATGGATGTACTGGACACTAAGCCGGGGCCTGTTATCGGGCAGGTGAAAGATCGCATTAAAGATGCAATTATGGATGGCGAAATAGCCAACGACCATGATGAAGCCTACAAATACCTTCTGAGCATAAAAGACAATTATAAATAGCTAATTTGCAAATTATGGACAGATTTCCCCTAATGGGCCTTTCATCCGGTTTTTTCACAACTGCAGCGCTCCTGCCCCAGGACCCGAAAACCTGGAAAATAAAATCTACCAAAGCTCCCTCTTTGGGAATGTTTTCTGTCTTCTGCACCGGCATCGTACTATGGCTTACCCATGAAATTCTGGCTGGCGTCATGCCAATGATCATCACCGATGTTGTTACCATGGCTCTGGCTTTCAGTATCCTCTCTTTTAAACCCAGCTTCAAAGACTGAACTTATGTGGATTGCAAACTCATACGCAAAAATTAATCTTGGTTTACATGTTCTGGAGCGACTTCCTACCGGCTACCATCGAATAGAAACAGGGTTCTGTTTTCTTGAGTGGAGCGACCGTTTTGAAGTAAACCCGTCTGATGAATACAGATTGACACTAACAGAGAGTTCCATTCCTTCGGACGATCAGAACCTTATTACTAAAGCTTACAAGGCTTACCAACAGTATATCGGGCTTAAAAATCAATACTCGATCTCCGTCACCAAGAACATTCCGGCAGGCGCAGGCCTCGGTGGTGGCAGCAGCAACGCCGCTCTCACTCTTCGAATACTTAACAAGCTGGAGGAAACCGGCCTTTCGGATAGCGAACTTACAGATCTGAGCAGAGATATCGGAGCAGACGTGCCTTTCTTTGTAAAGGGAACCCCCGGCCTGGGAACCGGCCTGGGCCAGGACATAGAACCACTCGATATTCAACCCAGTGCATGGATTGTTGCAATTTGGCCGGGTTTCGAATCGTCAACCGCCGAGGCATACAAAAACTGTATTCCAAACTCTGACCCCGAATTTTCGATCCGGGACGTTTTAGTGAATGAAGAACCGGATGAGTGGCGATATCTATTATCAAACGATCTTGAGCCGCCGGTGATTGCGTATAATGAGCTGATTGGAAATATTAAGGATCAGATTTATGAGTTTGGAGCATCCTACGCGGCTATGAGTGGTAGCGGTTCTACAGTTTTCGGTATCTTTGAGCAAGATTTTGTTGCTATTAACGCCTATGAATCGTTTCATGATCTTGGCTTCAAAACCAACATAACCCGGCCAAATTTCAAACCGGATCACGGTATTTATCGAAAAGAGTAAGATTATCTCTATTTTAAGGGCCTAAATACGATTTTTGAACATATTGAGAGCCCTCAACTACAATTTTTTTAATGATACACTATTATGGCAAAAAATGAATTGAACCCACGCAGCGGTATGGATGCAGACTCTTTCAGAGAGGACATTAAACAGCATATGCGTTATACGCTTGCAAAAGATGAATATTCAAATACACGGTGGGATAACTACAAAAGTGTAGTTCTGTCTGTCATGGACCGTCTGCACGACCGGTGGCTCAATACCCAGCAACAGTATTACACCAACGATACAAAACGCGTCTATTACATTTCTATGGAGTATCTCATTGGGCGACTCCTAGATAATATGCTTGTAAATCTCGGCCTGCAGGATGTGGCAGCTGAAGCAATGGAAGATCTAGGTCTCGATTACGATGATGTACGCAGTGCTGAGTGGGACGCCGGTCTGGGAAATGGCGGTCTGGGAAGGCTTGCAGCATGTTTTCTCGACTCCATGGCCACTCTTGGCATCCCCGCTATTGGATACGGTATCCGGTACGACTATGGTATTTTTTATCAGTCGATTGAAGATGGTTTCCAGGTTGAAAAGCCTGACCTCTGGCTGAGATATGGAAATCCATGGGACATTGTTCGTCCAAAAATTCAGTATAAGGTTCCTTTTTACGGAAACTCACACGCTTACCACGACGAAAGCGGTGATCTGCGATTTAACTGGAAGGATACCCATGACGTTCTGGCTGTAGCCTACGACACACCTATCCCCGGGTACAAAAACGAGATTGTAAATAACCTGAGGCTTTGGAGAGCTACCTCCTCATCTTCCATTGACCTGAAGAGTTTTAACCAGGGACAATACATTGATGCCGTTCGTGACACTCAGCTCAACGAAAACATCTCCCGTGTACTCTACCCGAATGACAAGGTGTTCGTTGGCCAGGAACTTCGACTAAAACAGGAGTTTTTCCTTGTAAGAGCATCCATGCAGGATATCCTGAGACGTTTCAGGAAAACAAATGACGACTGGAGGAAGCTGCCCGAGAAGGTTGCCATTCAATGTAACGACACACACCCAAATCTTGCTATTCCGGAGCTCATGAGAGTTCTCGTAGACGAGGAAGATCTGGATTGGGACCTAGCCTGGGACATTACGGTTAAAACCATGGCATACACGAACCATACGTTGCTGCCTGAAGCATTGGAAAAATGGCCGGTTTCATTACTCAGAAACTTGCTGCCACGCCACCTGCAGATCATATATGAAATTAACCGCCGGTTCCTCCAAAAAGTACAGGCAGAAGTTGGAGACGACCGTGGAAAGATAAGCCGTGTATCTATTGTGGGAGAAGGTGAAAACCCTGTAGTTCATATGGCATCACTGGGTATTGTGGGATCTCATAAAGTAAACGGAGTAGCGGCTCTTCACAGTAAACTTCTCAAGAAAACCCTGTTCCGGGATTTTTACGAAATTTTCCCGGAACGCTTTACCAATAAAACCAACGGAATAACCCCGCGGCGCTGGTTACGGCAGTGTAACAGAAAGCTGTCTGAGCTTCTGATTGGGAAAATTGGCGAAAACTGGGTTACCCATCTTGATGAGCTCAAGAAGATTGAGAAATTTATTGATGATAAAGAGTTTGTGGATCAGTTTATATCCATAAAACAAGAGAATAAGCAGCGACTTGCCGACTACATCAAGGAGAAAAGAGACATCGATGTAGACACCCAGTCGCTCTTTGATATTCAGATTAAGAGAATTCATGAGTACAAGCGTCAGTTAATGCTTACACTCTATGCTATTACTCAGTATAATCGCATCAAATCGAATCCCGATATGGATGTGGTTCCCCGCACTATTATTGTGGCCGGAAAAGCAGCGCCGGGATACACGATGGCAAAACTTTTCATAAAGCTGATGAATGACGTAGGCAAAAAAATCAATAGTGACCCGGACGTAAACGGAAAGCTGAAGTTCCTCTTCCTTGAGAATTACAGTGTAACCCTGGCGGAAAAAATGATCCCCGCAGCCGACTTGTCAGAACAAATTTCAACAGCCGGCTTTGAAGCATCGGGCACAGGCAATATGAAGTTTGCACTGAATGGCGCCCTTACCATAGGCACACTTGACGGTGCAAACGTGGAAATAAAAGAAGAAGTGGGTGACGAAAATATCTTCATCTTTGGAAACACGGTTGATGACGTTGAGAAAATTCGGCACGAAGGATACGATCCATGGGATCATTACAACTCAAACAAAGAACTAAAGCACGCTCTGGACCAAATAAAGGACGGGTTTTTTAATGATGATAAAGAGTTGTTTCAACCCATTATTGATGCTTTACTGCACAAAGGTGACTACTTCCTGGTACTCTCAGATTACAAAGCCTACGTAGACAAACAGGCTGAGGTAGATGAACTCTACAAGAATCGTGATGAATGGTTCAGAAAGGCTATACTCAACACAGCCAGAGTGGGCAAATTTTCATCAGATCGCACGATACGCGATTACGCCGACGAAATCTGGAATGTGGACGTTAAACAATAAGAGTTTACATACGCTCTGTTTTCATCGCAGAAATTTTCTGCTGATGGAGACAGAGTAACTCAAGCTCCTTTAGATTTACCGGTTCTTATTTGAAGAGTTCATCCTCAGAATATTAATTCAGACAGGTTGCACATGGAATTAAGTGACTACATTGAACAGCTGAGAGAATTTCTTAATCTCAGGCTTTTCACTCTGCAGGACGACCCTGTGACCATCATGTCACTCATTATATTCCTGTTTTTTATATCTCTATTTCTATTCCTGGGTATTTTCACCCGAAAAATGCTTCGCGGCAGAATTCTGGATCGGTTCGATATTGATCCGGGACTTCAATACACGCTCGCCCGGGTTTCGCAGTACATTATTGTCGTAATAGGTTTTCTTATCTCTTTTCAGTTTGTAGGGATTGACCTCTCCAGTCTGGCTGTTATTTTCGGTCTTCTCTCGGTAGGTATTGGATTTGGCCTGCAAAATATTACAGCAAATTTTATTTCAGGACTTATTATCATGTTCGAGCGCCCTATCAGTGTGGGAGACCGCGTTGATGTAGCCGGTATAGAAGGAGATGTCACTGAGATCAATATTCGATCCACAAAAATTCATACCCTCAATAATATTTCCATTATTGTGCCAAACTCACAGTTTGTGGAAAATAATGTGGTTAATTATTCTCACGGTAATCCTACCTTCAGGCTTGATCTGAACGTTGGCGTGTCTTATTCATCAGACTTGGATTCTGTTTTAAAGGCTCTCAATGAAATAGCCGAAGAGCATCCCAAAGTGATGAAAAATCCAAAACATCAGGTACACCTTACAGAGTTTGGCGACTCCTCGTGGGATATGCAGATCCGTGTCTGGATTCCAAACGTGAAGGATCGCTACGAAATGAGAAATGAACTGAATCAGGCCATTGTGCGGAAATTCAATGAGAATAATATCGAGATTCCATTTCCACAGCGCGATCTGCATCTCCGTTCCGAACTCAATTTCCGGAACAAAGAATCGAAAGAGGATTCATCAGACAAAAATGAAGAGAGCACCTGATCATCTTTTCTGTTCAGTAAGTTCTCTTCCAAGAAGCATATCTGTAAACCGGTTCCTTACCTCCGGCCCCGCATCCCTGATATTCACAAAAGGTGTTGGAGAGTCTGTATCAGATCGATCAATTCTTATACCCCAAAGCGGCTCAATTCTGGTTGGCAGCATAGCGTAGCGTGCATCGCCCAGAACGTTTTTATCCCGCGGATGCCAGGCAAGATAGCCATCAGAAAGGCGCTCAAATCTTTGAATATCCCTCCACTTCTGTGTTCCTTCAATTTCAGAGAAATCGGTTGCAGGAGTAATACGCGGTGCAGAGTCTCCCTCGTAATAGTTGATTCCGGAAAACCAGCCCGCACGTATTCCGTCTGAATAAATATTTCCATCACTAATGTAAGTGAACCGCCAAAGCAACCTGTTTCCTATGGTGGGCTTGGCTGTGTAATCATCGACTGTTCTGTTTTTTGATTCCACAAACTGCATCCCGGCATTAATTACACGCTGTTGCTGTACATATCCGCCAATTAAAAAGAGAATGAGCCAGACCAAAGCTCCAATGGACCACCTTCGTTTTTTTCTAATGAAGGAGAAGGCGATCAAGATACCCAGCCCCACCGTAACCAACGGATCTACGACAGAAATAAGATTCCAGGCAACTCTCGTATCAAAAAAAGGCCAAAGCAGCTGTGTACCGTAACTTGTGCAAGCATCCAGCAAACCGGCCGTTGAATACCCCAGTAATGCAAAGAGGCAGAGTGTAAGAAAGGAGGTTTTACGCCGGAAAAATGGCCAGATCAGCACTGCGCCGATCAAAGCGCCTGCAGGTATAAAGAACAGCGAATGTGTAAATTGGCGATGCATTTCAACAGCGAAAAGCGGATCTGATGCACTTCGAAAAAGCACGTCCAGATCTGCCAATGTTGCGCATACGAAACCAGTTGTAAGTGCAATTTTATGCAGCTCCTTCTTCGTATTGGCAGCTCCCGCAGCAGCAGCCCCAACCAGTCCCTGCGTTATCGGATCCATAATTTTACCTGTTTATTCACCCCTAACCGCATCGGCGGGCTGTACATTCGATGCCCGCAGTGCGGGATACCAGCTTGCCAGAAGGCAGAGTGTCATTGTTCCAAGAAGAACCAGAATAATATCTGAAATCTGAATGGCAACCGGATAGGCATCAATAATGAACGATGATGAAAGCTTAACCAGGCTAAACTCCTTTTGTGCAAATGTTATAAGAAGTCCAACAACCCCGCCAATACCGCTGCCAATCAAACCGATATACAGTCCCTGGTTTCTGAAGATTTTTTTAATTTTCTTTTTAGTCATACCCATCGACATCAGCACGCCAATATCCTGTTTTTTCTGAAGAACGATCATCGTGAGAGAGCCAACAATATTAAGTGCGGCAACCAAAACAATAATCATCAGAATAAAGTAAGATCCCCATTTTTCCAGGTACATTACATCATAGAGCGGTTTCTGAAGGTCGTACCAGGTGGAAATTTTGTAATCGCCTCCCAGGTCAGAGGCAAGATCCTGTTTTACAACGTCGGCAATGTCGGTATCTGTTAACTTTACATCAAAACCAGATACGGTATTTGGCATGTTAAACAGCCGTTGTGCGGCTGCAATATCCACATATACGATATCCGTGTCTACGATTTGGTGTATGTTGTAACTCGATCGCACGGTAAACCGGCTGGCCCTCGGAGCCGAAAACTGGGTAAGTGACCTCCGCATACCAGACGGACTAAGCATCGTTAGCTCGTCTCCCGGCGACAGACGATAGCGATTGATGAGTGATTCACTTAGCACGGCCCCAAGCTTCCCATCTTTAATTGCGAGATCGATACTGTTGCCGCTTTCCTTCTGTAGGTTCATGATAAATGGATCCTGTGAAGCATCAATACCGCGAATATTTAACACTTCGTTGTTTCCTGTCTCAAACACGAGCATGGCTTTCCCTTCCACGTATGGAACAACAGTAACCACTTCCGGATGTGCCGTAATCTGATTCGTAATATCTTCATTGAAAATAATTCCCTGCTCTCCGGCCGCTTCAATGCGAATGTCCGGATCGAAAGTAAGCAGGTAGCTGCGAATCACATCGTAAAACCCATTAAAAACCGATAATATGATGATAAGAAGTGCCGTGCCGATCGTAATTCCAATAACACTGATAGACGTGAGTATTGAGATCAGGGAGATATGTTTCCTTGAAAAAAGGTAGCGCTTCGATATAAACTGAGTAACATTCATTTTTTCAGGTTTCAGGCGAATCTGTACAGAAATCGTATTAAAACAATAAATTTCGACATAAAATTTATATCTTAAATAGCTGACAATTTAAAATTGATGAGGAGAACGTGACACTTAAAATCGAAGAAATACGCGCAATATCCAACGGAGAACACGGAGATCTTTTTGCAGTACTGGGTCTTCATAATGTACAGGTGGATGGCAAGGAAAAACTGGTGCTTCGATGTTTTCGTCCCGATGCAAAAGAGGTAACCATCCTGCCCGAAAGCGGTAAAGCTGTAGAGATGAACCGTGCATCTGATGAGGGCCTTTTTGAGTATGTGTACCCTCGTAGAAAAAATCGTTTTTCATACAAGCTTAAAATCCATCCCTATGTTGGCGAGGATTATGTGATAGAGGATGCATACCGTTTTAGCACACTTTTAAACAGTTACGATCTGCAGCTTTGGGGTGAGGGTAATCATCACCACACCTACCGTTGGATGGGTTCGCATACCAAAACTGTTGACGGTGTAAAGGGAACACACTTTGTAGTCTCGGCCCCCAGTGCGCGAAGAGTAAGTGTTGTTGGCTCATTTAACAATTGGGACGGACGCATACACGGAATGCGAAAATATCATGATCAGGGAATTTGGGAAACGTTTATTCCACATGTAACAGATGGAGATCTGTATAAATATGAGATTAAAACCTACGGGGAACCGGAACTCCTGAAAAAGGCAGACCCCTATGCCCGGTTCAGTGAACTAAGGCCGGGAACCGCCTCAAAAGTATGGAACAGCAGTTACGAATGGGAAGATTCCAGGTGGCTTGAGGAACGCCCCAAAAAACAGTATCAGGAAGTTCCGGTATCGGTGTACGAAATACATCCCGGTTCATGGAAAAGAAAAGTGGATGAGCAGAACAGTTTTTTGAGCTATCGGGAACTTGCAGATGATCTGGTCCCCTATCTTAAAGAGATGGGATTTACTCATGTAGAGCTCATGCCTATTGCCGAGCATCCATACGATCCCTCCTGGGGCTATCAGATTACCGGGTATTTTGCACCCACAAGCCGCTTTGGCAACCCTGATGATCTTCGCTACTTCATCGATAAGTGCCACAAAGAAGATATTGGCATTATTGTCGACTGGGTTCCGGCTCATTTCACCAAAGATGAGCACGGTCTCCGCAAGTTTGACGGTACGGCACTTTATGAGCACGAAGACCCCCGGCAGGGAGAACACAAAGACTGGGGTACCAACATCTTTAACTTCGGAAGGATTGAGGTAATGAACTTTCTCATATCCAACGCTATATACTGGATTGAGGAGTTTCATATCGATGGCCTTCGCGTTGATGCAGTCGCATCTATGCTCTACCTCGATTATTCCCGTGAGGAGGGCGAATGGATTCCAAATCAGTATGGCGGACGGGAAAACCTGGAAGCCATAAATTTTCTGCGAAGGTTCAACGAAGTTACCCACGAGTACTTTCCCGGAATTCTTACTTTTGCTGAGGAATCCACTTCCTACGGAGGAGTATCCAAACCAACATCAGCAGGTGGCCTTGGATTCGACTTTAAATGGAATATGGGCTGGATGAACGATACTCTTTCCTATTTCGAAAAAGATCCCATTTATCGGAAATATCATCAGGATCAGCTATCATTTTCGCTGATTTACGCTTTTTCTGAGCAATTTATACTCCCGCTTTCGCACGATGAGGTTGTTCATATGAAGCGATCCCTGCTTTCAAAAATGCCGGGAGATGACTGGCAGAAATTTGCAAACCTCAGACTGCTCTTCACCTATATGTTTGGTCACCCCGGTAAAAAATTATTGTTCATGGGCAATGAAATAGCCCAGTGGAACGAGTGGACTGAGTCGAAATCGATCGACTGGCATCTTCTGGAGTGGGACAACCATACAGGCATTAAAGATTTGGTTAAGGATTTAAATCTGCTCTATCAGACTGAACCTGCTTTTTATGAAGTAGACTCTAAATGGGAAGGATTTGAGTGGATCGACATCAGCGATGCGGATAATAGCCTCCTTTCATTCATCAGAAAAGCAAAAAACAGGGACGACTACCTGATCTTTATTCTTAATTTTACACCGAAATATCATGATGTTTACCGTTTCGGGGTTCCTGAGGAGACCGAATATGAGGTAATTTTTAACAGCGACTCGGATCATTACGGAGGGAGCAATGCAGGTATTACCAAACTGAAAAGCGAGTCCGGGCCGTGGCATAATCAACCCTGCCATATCAATATCCCAATTCCTCCGCTTGCAGGAATGATTCTAAAACCTATTAAATAAAAATCAGCACAGAGACATCATTATGAGA
>Ga0102928_1001199_pt1 | contig 16568 bp, 12 predicted proteins | sample SalPonR1_B_D1_MG_FD_78504 | JGI IMG/M metagenome (GOLD analysis project Ga0102928, IMG submission 78504) | Salt pond soil microbial communities from South San Francisco under conditions of wetland restoration - Salt Pond MetaG R1_B_D1_MG | ecosystem: Environmental > Aquatic > Marine > Intertidal...
ATCAAGGGTTTGGCCGGGGCTGATCGTGTCGGCCTCGGTCAGTTTGACGGAACTGAACGCGCCGGTGCGGCGCAGGCGTTGTGCGGCCTCTTCCAAGTCATCGGGCGAAAACACCTGCCCCGAGGGCAGGCCGGCAATGGCCTGGACACGCTCGGGTCGGACGGCCCCGGGATCGGGCACCTGCAACTGACCAAAGCGCAGCCGCGTGCCGGGTGTCAGGGTGATGTCAGCCGACAGTTTGCGTTGTGTGTGGTTGGCCGTGATCTGTTGATCCGCAACATCGGCCTTGGCATGACCCACGGCGCGCCAGCCGTCGATGCCAGCCCGGGCCGCATCACCCACCAGATTACTAAGCGCGGGTTGCCCCGCTGCAAAGCCGTCGGGCAATGCGGTGCCGGGGGCCAGCGGTGTCACGCGGGCGGTGGAAAAGGCGAATTTCGGGCCGGGCTGCACCAGAATGGCGACAACACTGATCTGGCCCGGGGCCGAGAGTGGCGGAATATCGGCGGCCTCGCGGCCATCGACGGCGATATTCACGGTGCCGCTGTAATAGCCCGCTTGGTAAAGGGCGCTGACCAGCCGCGCGTAATCGGCTTGGGCGGCGGCTAGGATATCCTGAGGGGTCGCCGCATCACGCTCAACCGTGTCGCCAACGGTTGAGACGGCCCGCAACCTGTCCTCCAGGGGTTTCGGTGCGCCGGTGGTGACCAAGCCCCATTCGGCCGCGATAGCGGGCCCGGCACATAGCGCCACGCACAGCGCCAAGGCACCTAAGCGCGTCCAAAATGTCCGAGTGATTCCCAAAACTACCCTCATCGCTTCTCACGTCATAACTTGATTTTGCTGCGAATGAAGGTGGATTTTCTACCGTTTGGCGGAAAACAGCCCGTATTTTCGTGTCATGGTGATTTGACCTGATTGACCGGCTTCAATTCAGCTTCCAATGCCTGTTGGACCGCCCCGCGTGGACGTGTGAAGCGGGCCAGCAAGTCGTAAAGGATGGGCGTGACCAACAACATCAATACGGTGGCCAAGGACAGCCCCGCAATGATCACCGTGCCGATGGCGTTGCGGCTTTCGGCCCCGGCGCCGGTCGCCAGCACCAATGGCAGCGCGCCCAGAACGGTTGAAATCACCGTCATGATGATAGGCCGCAAGCGCAGCACAGCGGCCTGCAAGACGGCATCGCGCACTTCCAACCCTTCGTCGCGCAACTGGTTTGCGAATTCCACGATCAGGATGCCGTTCTTGGCGACAAGCCCAATCAAAAGGATAATCCCGATCTGGCTGTAGACATTGATCGAAAGCCCGCCAAGCGCCATGGCGTAGATCGCCCCGGCCACGCCTGCGGGCACGGTCAGCAGGATTGTGACCGGGTGCAGAAAACTTTCGAATTGCGCGGCCAGAACCAAAAAGACGATGAGCACCGACAACGCGAACACAAGGCCGACACCGGCCGATGTGTCCTTGTAGGTGCGCGATTGCCCTTCATAGCCCAAGGCCGCTTCGGCGGGCAGGATGTCTTCGGCTGCGGCCTCGATTTGGCCCAGAACGGTGCCCATATCGGCCCCCGGCGCCAATGCACCCGAAAGCTGGATTGACGGCAAGCGGTCGAACCGGCGCAACGAGGGGGCGGCGGCGTTTTCCGACAGCGTAACCAAAGCGCCCAACGGCACAAGTGTTTCGCCGTCGCCCGAGCGCACAAAGATGTTGTTGATGTCCGAGGGCGTGCGGCGGTCGGCCTCTTCGGCCTGCGCGATAACCGGATATTCGCGGCCCCGGCTGACAAAGGTCGTCACCTGCCGTGAGGCTAGCATTGTCTGCATCGTGTTGGCGATTGTGTCGACCGAAATACCCAGATCGTCGGCGCGTTCACGATCAATCGTGACATCGAGTTGCGGGAGGTTTTGTTCAAAGTTGATGTCTGGGTTGACCAATCCGTCAATCTGTTCGGCCCGCTCAAGCATCTGCTGTGACCATCGTTTGACGCTATCGAAATCCGGCCCACCGATCACAACCCGTATCGGGGTCGAGTTTCCGCGCAAGCCAAGTCCTGCGGGCGTCACGGGAAAGCCCCGCGCGATGGTGACTTGTGCCATTTGCGGTGCAATGCGGCCGACCACGGCCGAGATCGGCACATCGCGCTCGTCCCACGGTGCAAGCCTGAATACGACGAATGACCGCCACGCCCGATTGCCCCATCCGGTAAAGGTGAACACGGTTTCTATGATCCCTTCCTCGCGCAGCGGCGCTAGGATCTCTTCGACTTGGCGGGCGGCCTGATCGGAATAGGCCACGGTGCTGCCCTGCGGGGCGCTGAGCGGGACAAAGCCAACGCCACGATCCTCGCGCGGGGCCAGTTCGCGGGGCAGGGTTTCGTAGAACAGATAGGCCCCTGCCGTAATCGCAAACCCAATCGACAGCACCACAAGCGGCGCGCGCAGGGCACGGGCCAGCAGGGCGGCATAGCCGGTTTGAAGCCACCCGCGCGGGGCATATTCGTCTGACGGCACAGCCCCTGTGCCGGGTTTCAGCACCTTTGAGGCCAGCGCCGGGCAGGCGGTCAGGGCCACAAAGGTTGAAATCGCAACCGTGCCCGCCATCACCCAGCCAAATTCAACAAACAATTTGCCCACTTGGCCCGGCATGAACGACAGTGGCACGAACACCGCGATCAGCGTGACCGAGGTGGCCAGCACCGCGAATGTCACTTGCCGCGCGCCTTTCACGGCAGCCACAAGCGGGGTTTCCCCGTTTTCGATCCGGCGTTGGATGTTTTCCAGAACCACAATGGCATCATCAACCACCAGCCCGATGGCCAGCAACAGGGCCAGCAGGGTCAGGGTGTTGATGGAAAACCCCCAGATCGAGATCAGGATAACGCAGCCCAACAGGGATACAGGTATGGTAATCGCAGGGATCAGCGTGGCCCGGACGCTGCGCAAAAACAGTAAGATCACCAAGACCACCAACACCAGTGAAATCGCCAAAGCGGTGACAACCTCGCGGATTGACGCGCCGACAAACAGCGCATCATCGGACCCGATGATAATCTCCATACCGTCTGGCAGGGTTGGGGTCAGGCGGGCCACTTCGGCGCGCACGGCATTGGAAATCTGAAGAGTGTTTGATTGGCTTTGGCGCTGAATGGCCATGCCCACCGCATCGCGGCCATCGCTGCGCGCGATCGTGGTGTCACTTTCCACGCCGGGTTCAACCCGCGCAACATCACGCAGGCGCACCGGATAACCCGCGACCCGGTCCAACACGACATCGCGGAAATCCTCGATACTGGCCAAGCGGCTGTTCAGGCGCACGGTCAACTGCCGGTCTTGCGATTCAACCTCGCCTGCGGGCAATTCGACATTGTTGCGGCGCAGGGCCTGCTCCACGTCTTCGACCGTCAGCTTGCGCGCGGCCAGCGCGCGACGATCCAGCCAAATGCGCACGGCAAAGGCCCGGTCGCCATAGACCCTGATATTGGCCACGCCATCCAGCGTGGCCAGCCGGTCAATGATAAAGCGGTCGATGTAATCGGTGATTTCGGGCGTGGTCATCCGGTCGGATGTCACGGCCAGCCGCATCACTGGATCGGCGTCGGCGTCGGCCTTTTCCACCTCGGGCTGGTCGGCCTCTTGGGGAAGGTTGTCGCGGATGCGGCCTACTGCATCGCGCACGTCATTTGACGCCACGTCGATATCGCGCCCGGCGTCGAATTCGATGGTCACGCGCGAGCGGCCCTGACGGCTTTCGGAACTGATCGAGCGGATACCTGCGATCGAGGCAACGGCCCCTTCGATGGTTTCGGTAATATCTGTGTCGATCACTTCGGGCGCGGCGCCGCGGTATGTGGTGGTGATCGACACGACCGCATTGTCGACATCGGGCAATTCGCGCACCGGCACATCGCGCAAGGCCCCAATGCCGAACACGATCAGCAAAAGACTGGCCACAGCCGCCAAAACGGGCCGCCGGACAGAGATGTCGGACAACGTCATGTGTTGTCGCCTTCGGCTGATGATTGGCTGCTCTCGGCAGGGTTTTCAGGCGCATTCAAGACCGTTACGGGGTTTCCGTCGCGCAGCGATTGCAGGCCGCGCACGGCCACCTGTTCGCCCGCCTCCAGCCCGCCCAGCACGGCCACCGCGCCATCGCGGCGTTGCCCGGTTGTCACCGGGCGACGTGACGCAACGCCGTTGTCAATGACGAACACATAGGTTTCGGCCGCCTGAAACACCAAGGATTCTTCCGGGATCACGATATGCTCGGCCTCGGACAAGGTCAGCTCTAGCGAGACAAACATTCCAGCGGGCAGGGTGCCATCAGGGTTCGGAAGGATGGCCCTGGTACGAAAGGAGCGGCTGACCGGGTCAATCCGGCTGTCTTTGGCGTCGATCCGTCCCTCGAAGCGTTGGTCGGGAAAGGCGGCGCTGCTGGCCAACACGGGCTGATCCTTGAATACCTTCGAGAACAGGGTTTCCGGCAGGCCGAACTCAATCTCGACCTCTGACAGATTGTCGAGCCGTGCAATCATTGTGGTTTGATCGACGCGCGCGCCGATATCGACATTGCTCAGCCCGACGACGCCGGAAAACGGTGCGGTGATGGTGCGTTCCTCAAGGCGTCGGGCGGCCCGGTCAAGTTGCGCCACGGCTTCGGCCTTGCGGGCTTCGGCCTCTTCCAATGTGGCCTCGGCGACGGCATTGGTGCGTCGCAGTTGGCGAATACGGTTCAGCGCCTGCCCACGTTCTTTGAGGCGCGCCTCTGCCTCGGCCAGATCGGCGCGCGCGATCGCGTCGTCCAAGCGCACCAGAACCTGATCTTTTTCAACCATCGCGCCAGGTGTGATCGCCAAATCCACAATGCGGCCCTCAGCCTCGGGGACGATGTCGATGGATTGCAAGGCGCGCGTGGTGCCCACGGCTTCGACGGTTTGGCGCAGCGTTGCGGTCTCGGCGAACGCTGTCTCAACGATTGTTTGGCGCGTGCGCGGGCCTTTGGCCGATCCGTCGCTTGATTGATCAGCGGCTAAAATGTAGCGGTTATAGCCTTCGTATCCGCCATACGCCAACGCGGCCAGCAGGCAGATTGTCAGAAGTTGCTTCCAGATCGCCATGACGTTTTTTTGCCCCGCTTCGCCTTCGTGAAAGGTTTTCACGAACCACCTAACGAACTTATAGCAGGAGGGTGGATTGGCAACTCACAAACGAGTTTGGTAGTCGATCATATTGTATCGGCGTTTTCAGCTTGGCTGCCGTTTTCGGTGCCGTCATGGCGCGTTTGTCGCTGGTGTGGTGTCGGCCAATGATGTTGTCAGGGTTTGCACGGTCACGGGCAGCACGGTGGCCAATTCGCGCAAGGCTCGCTCAAGCTCGGTGTGATCTTGCTGGCGCACGGCCTCTTCGGCATGCGCCAGCAGCGACTGCGCCCGCACGGCCCCCAGTACGGCGGCCGACCCCGCCAACTTGTGCAGCTTGTTTGAAAACTCCTCACTGGACAGGGTTGGCGGCTCATTCACGCGATCGACCAAGTTTTGTGATTCGGCGGCGAAATCTTTGACAAACGCCCTAAGACGCTGGAGCGGAACGCTGGCGCGTAAATCGCTTAGCGCGTTGGTTGTGATATCTGGCCTGTCTTCGGCGGCGATGTCCGGGGCGATGTGAGGGGCTTGTGATTGTGGGCCCAAGCCATGCAAAAGGGCGTACATATCCTCAAGTTTGAGTGGCTTTGTCCAAACCTCATCAATACCGGCGGCCCTCATCGCTGTTCGGTCGGGTTCCGAGAAGTAGGCCGTCAGCGCAACGATACGCGGGCGGTGATCTGGGCCGAGACTGTTGCGGATGCGGCGCGTCGCTTCGATCCCGTCGATATCTGGCATGTTTACATCCATGATAATCAGATCGTAGGGCTGTGCCGTGGCCATGGCGACACCGTCCAGACCACAGGTGGCCAGCGCAACGCTGTGCCCGTCCAAAACCAGCATCCGTTCCAGAACAAAGCGGTTGGTGGCGTTATCCTCGACCAGCAGAACATTTTGAGGTCGGCTATCATGAGTGACTGGGCGGACTGTTTCGTCGGGTTCGCTAACGGCGTCTGGAATTGCAGGCAAGGGCAGGCGAACCCAAAACAGGCTGCCTTCGCCTTCAAGGCTTTCGGCGCCGATTTCTCCGCCCATCAAGTTCACCAGATTGCGCACGATGCCCAGCCCCAGGCCGCTGCCTTCGACCGTGTCCTGTCCGGGATGAGAGAGCCGAACATAATCATCGAAGATGCGCGACATATCATTTTCCGCGATGCCGATGCCTGTGTCGGCAATCTGAAACTCAATGACATCACCGGTGATGTCATCGTCAGGAAGGCGGCAGGCTTCTAACCAGACCTGTCCGTTTTCGGTATATTTGATTGCGTTCGAAATCAGGTTCAGCAAGATCTGTTGAATCCGGTCGGGATCCCCATAAACGATCCCGAAACTGGTGCTGCCTTCTGTCAGTTTAAGCTCTGTGTTGCGCGACCGGGCCCCGGATTTTTGGCTTGAAATCAAATCTTCAAGCAAACGGTCCAAATCGAAAGGCACCGGAGAAAGATCAAGTTTCGGGCCACCTGTTCGACTGACGCCCATGGCATCCTCGATCTGCCCCAAAAGAACTTGGGCCGAGGATTTCATAACGTCGGCATAGCGGGCTTGATCGGGGCGCAAGGACGTGTCCGCGAGCAGATCAAGCGAGCCTATGATGCCGTGCAGGGGCGTGCGCATCTCGTGACTGATGCGGGCCAAAAACGTGGCTTTGGCCCGCTCGCCCTGCAAGGTTTTATCGCGGGCCGCGCGAATTTCCGTTTCGGCGGCCACCCGGTCTGAAATGTCGCGCAAAAAGCAAACGCAAACCTCATCATCTGACCGCACTGCAAGATTGGCCGACGCTTCGACCGGAACCAATTGCCCGTCATGGCGGCGCGCGGTCAGCACTGTCGGCCGTTTTGCGCCTGCGCGACAGGCTTGCAGCAAAGCCTTGCCCGGCACCGAGATGTAATCCCCCTGATCGTCTTCTTGGCACAAGATATCCGCGATATTGCAGGGCGGCGCTGCGTCGGGGCCTGAATAATCGTCCAAACCGAAAAGCTGCCGCGCGGTATCGTTGATGTCGACGATCCGGCCATCTTCCAGAAAAACGATAACCGCGTCCTCCGAGGTGTTCAGAATAGTGGTCAGCCGGTTGAGGGTGGTTTGGTTTTCAATCGCACGGGACCGGTAACGAAGGTACAATCGCCACAACAACAGCATTAAAGACAACAGCATTGCCACCAGAAGCAGGCTAAGAAGCGTGAGCTGGATCAGCTTACTGGTCAATGCCTCGCGCTCGGCGATACTGCGCGTTGCATCTATGGTGATCCCTTCGATTGACAGGGCGCGGACGGTGGGCGCCAAGGCGGTCACGGCCTCCAGCAAGCGGTCACGCTGTGCGGTCAACGTCTGATCGTCTGCATCAAAGACCGGGATCAGCTCTTGTAGCTGTCTATGCACAGTGTCCAGCCGCATGGCCGCATCGGTGCCGCTTAGCGCGTCTTGGTAGGTTTGGCTGCCTTGCAAGGTGTTGATACGGTTATAAAAGGCGTCAAAGCGTATCCGCGCCTCGCGCAGCCGATCCGGGGCGCCTTGGCTGAGTGACTTCAGGGCCGACGCCAGTTTGGCCTGATCGACCTCGGTTTGTGCCAAGTTCCAGGCGATATTGTCGCTGCGTGAACTGCCGTATTCTTCAAGCTTGAAAAAAACCTGAAAGGTCAAAACCGCAGTTGCAACCAAACACAAAAACGACAGCACGCTGAAAAATGCCAACTGCGCGCGGCGGCGCATCATGCGATCGATGAATGAGCGAAAAAAGGTCAAATCCAACACTGTTCCAGACGCGGCAATAGCCTGTGCTACCTCGAAACAGTAATATGGTCTAGCTGCCAGATGCTCCGCGAATAGTAGGTCTCGGACCGGTATTTGGGGTCCGAGTCGTAATCATAGACCAGCCAGAATGGGCCGTTTTCACGCGCTGACATGGTCTCATAGTTGCGCCAATAGGCGAGCATCGCCCCATCTTGGGCCGCCTCGGATACAGGCAATGTGATATGGTAGTCGTTCAGGGCGCGCAGCTCTATCTGGCCGCTATCGACATCCAGACTGCTCAGAAGCGTCTCCAGCCAGATCCCGGTGAAGACTTGCGGTCCGCTGGTCCATATCGTGGTTGTGTCGAACTGCGCAGTAGGCAGGGCCTTGATATCCTCAAGCGTCATAACAACGGTTTCAACCAAAGCGCCATCGTTGTCCAAGATATCGACTGTCAACGCGACATTATCGGGATTGCTGTGCGCTGGCACGGCAACTAAACAGGCCCATGTCGAGATCAGACAGATATACCGATAGAGAACGCGGAACACGTATCATCCCCCTTGCTGCGCCAGACTTGCGACGTTGGAACAGCAACGATTAGAGCATTTTGTGCTGTAGCAGGCCATCCCCCTATGCAACAGAATAGGTAGTGGCTAGATTGAGCGACAGCGTCAAAGCGCAGGTCGCGCGGGGTCGCAAGAGGGCCTTATGACTAAGTTATTGATCGCGGATGACCATGATCTGGTGCGTGAAACCATTGCAGATTATTTGCGCCAGCAAGCCGGCTTTGATGTGGACACGGCGCACAGTCTAGAACAAGCCCTTGAGCTTGAGGCAAAGAATGCGAATTACGACCTTGTTTTGATTGACTATTCCATGCCCGGCATGGACGGTCTGAACGGCCTTTCCAAGATGCGCGCGCAATCCGCAGCGCGGGTGGCGATCTTGTCGGGAACCGCACCCGCCGATGTGGCGCAACGGGCGGTTCGGATCGGGGCGGCGGGGTTTGTCCCGAAAACGCTGGCGCCAAGCGCTATGGTGTCGGCCGTCGCGTCGATGATCAATGGCCAGACGTTTTTGCCGGACACGATCGCCCATCTAAAGAGGCCTGCGGCAGCAGTCAGGCTGACGCCGCGCGAAACCGATGTTCTGCGTGGTCTGATAGACGGAAAGTCGAACAAGGAAATTGCACGTGATCTGGATATTCAAGAAGTCACGGTGAAATTGCACGTCAAAACGCTGTCGCGCAAACTGGACGCCCGCAACCGCACACATGCGGCGATGATGGCACGGGATTTGGGGTTGGTCTAAACGTCGTCCTTGGCAGCTGATTTAATAAAGCCGCATGATCCGCATATCCCTCTCGCGGCTAAGCAAAGAAAAACCCCGCAGCCTTTCGGTGCGGGGTCTCTTGCTGCGGGGCGCCCTTGATCAGGCGCGACGGCGACGGCGCGATCCGGCACGCCCACCGCGGCCGCCTGCGGCTTCTTCGCCGGGTTTTGGCGGCGCTTTATTGAATTTGATCCACTCTCCGCCATGCGGGTCGTTGTTGGTCAGGAAGTTGGCGGCGCGGATGGCTTCCATTTCCTTGCCCGCACGCGGCATTGTCGACCCAAGGCCGAACAACTGGCAAAAGGTTTCGTCATCCATATCGGCGGGCAGCACCAGCCCAGATGCCGCAACCTCGGCCTTCTTCGCCTCAATCTCGGATTGCTTCACGGGCAGGGCGACGGGGTTCATGATCGCCGATGTCATACCAGCCCCCATCGCCATCGGCAGAAAGGCGTTGTTGATGCCGTGCCGATTGGGCAGACCGAACGAGATGTTCGACGCGCCGCAAGTTGTGTTCACGCCCAGCTCTTCGCGCAAGCGACGGACCAAAGTGAAAACTTGTAGGCCCGCCGTTCCCATGGCGCCGATCGGCATGACCAAGGGGTCAACCACGATGTCATGCGCGGGAATGCCGAAATCGGCCGCACGCTCGACGATTTTCTTGGCGACGGCAAAGCGCACCTCGGGATCTTCGGAAATGCCCGTGTCGTCGTTGGAAATGGCCACGACCGGCACGTTGTATTTCTTGACCAGCGGCAGAACATGTTCCAGCCGCTCTTCCTCTCCCGTGACCGAGTTCAACAGCGGGCGACCCTCGCAGGCGCTCAGGCCGGCCTCAAGCGCGGCAGGCACCGAGCTGTCGATGCACAAGGGCACATCCACAAGGCCCTGAACCATCTCGATCATCTTGGTCATCAGCGGCGGTTCGGTTTCGTTGGGGTTGGGGTTGGAGTTGTAAACCACGCCCGCGTTCACATCCAGAACCGTCGCCCCGGCCGCGACCTGCGCGATAGCGTCTTTTTCCACGGTCGAAAAATCGCCCGCCTCAAGTTCGGCGGCCAGTTTTTTGCGCCCCGTGGGGTTGATGCGTTCACCGATCACGCAAAAGGGCTGGTCAAACCCGATGATGGCGGTTTTGGTTTTGCTTTCGACGACGGTGCGGGTCATTTTTGCTATCTGTCCTTCGTTCAGGATGCGTTTGCGGGCACAGCAGAGGATCCGCCGTTTTCAATTGCCCAAGTGGCGTTGGTTTTGATGCCGCCCAACGGGAAGAAATGGACCGCTTCGATGTTGAAATCCGGGTTGGCCGCTTTGTGGGCCGCCAATTCGGTCAGAACATCGGTCGGCTCGTATGGCAACAACAGCTTGGTCACGTCCATCGCCCGTTTCTGCAAAACTTTCAAAGACGGGCCGACACCGCATGCGATAGCGAATTTGATCAGCGTCTGCAACTTGGCGGGGCCAGCGATGCCAATATGGACAGGCAGGGTCACACCCGCCTCACGCAGGCCATCGGCCCATGCGATGATGGGCTTTGCATCAAAGGCGAATTGCGTGGCCAGCGCCATTTCGGCATCGGTCCGCTCCGAGAATTTTTGTTTCCACTGAAGGGCTTCAGCGACGTTTTTCATGCTACCGTCAGGGTCAATATCTTTGTTGCCTTCGGGGTGGCCCGCGACGTGCAGACGCTTGAAGCCGGCCTTGTCGAATTCACCGGTTTCCAGCAATTGCATCGACGAATGGAAATCGCCATGCGGTTTGTCCACGCCACCGGCCAGCAGCAGGGCTTGATCGACACCCGCCTCGCCTTGGTAGCGGGCAATCCAATCGGCCAGTGTGGCCTGATCTTTGATGATCCGGGCGGGAAAATGCGGCATCACCGGATAGCCGTCTTTGGCCAAACGCGCGGCGGTTTTCACCATGTCGTCTATCGGCGTGCCTTCGATATGGGCAATGTAGACGCGCGTGCCTTCGGGCAAAAGATCGCGGAAGTTGTCGACCTTTTCCGCGGTGCGCGGCATCACCTCAATCGAGTAGCCTTTCAAGAAGGCCTCGACCTGCGGGTTCACGGGGGCAGGCGCACCGGCACCTGCATCACGCTTTTTAAAGTTCAACAAAGCCATAGCGGCCTCCCATAGCGATCCGGGTTTCATGCCCAACCATCATTTGCGATCAGAGCCTTGATACGCTCTTGATCATACTCGGCGTCCAACCGGGCCGCTTCGGCCTCGGCCACGTCAGAGGCGTCGCCTTCGACCGGATAGGGCGCAGCTTTGCGCCATTCGGCCAGATACGCATCGGTATCAGCGGCGCCTATTTTCATAGCGGCGCGGTCGATGGCCTGCTCGAACCGCTCGGGCAAGGGCTTTTTCGCCCCCCGGCGGCCTTTGCCGACAATCACCTGCGCGGGAATATCCCGCCAATATACGACTGTGACGTCAACCATGTGCTGATTCCTCTTCCTCTGTGGGCCCTGTCTAAAGCAGCCGCCGTGATACGCGCTGACGGTTTTCGACAGAACACACGCGTCATGCGACCTTTTAAGACTACGTCCGCACAGCGCCAGCCGCTACAGCTTGTCGCCGGAAAAGCATTCATGATGATCATGAAACGCATAAGGGGCCATGGCAGCGCTTGCGCCAAGGGTCGCGACACACTACTTTAATTTCAACTCGAAATGGAGGGCGTGCTCATGGCGCCCAGGCGTCCCGACAGTGCGGGCGCTATCCCGAAACAGGTAGAGAGCCCCGCACTCAGTTCCCCAAGTCCGGCGAATCTTTATGCCGCGCTGGATTTGGGAACAAACAGTTGTCGTATGCTGATTGCCCGACCAGAGGGCAGTCAGTTCAAAGTTGTGGACAGTTTTTCTAAGTCGGTTCAATTGGGCGCAGGCTTGGAAAAAACCGGGCGCTTATCGCGGTCGGCCATCTATCGGACGTTGCAGGCGTTGCGGGTGTGTCAGCAAAAACTGAAGCGGCATAATGTCGAACGCATGCAATTGGTTGCAACCGAGGCCTGCCGCCGGGCCAGCAACGGTAAATCCTTTCTGACACGTGTGAAAAAGGAAACCGGGCTGCGGCTGGATATCATCAAACCTCAGGAAGAGGCGCAACTGGCCGTCGTGTCCTGCGCACCGTTGGTCAATCAAGGCACCGAGCAGCTGCTTGTCGTGGATATCGGCGGCGGGTCGACCGAACTGGTGTGGATCGACCTGCGCGATGTCGCCCCGCGCGACCGGTCGCGCGCGATCATGCGGATGCACAACGGGTTTCATTGCCGCGAGAGCGGCGCACCCGGCCCCAAGGTGGTTGACTGGATCAGCGTGCCGCTTGGTGTGGCCACGTTGCGCGACCAGTTCCGCGATGTCGAGGACGACAGCGCGCGCTTTGCCCTGATGAGCTGGTTTTTCGAAGAAAACCTTGCCGAATTCGCCCCTTACAAAAACGAACAGTCGCGGGACGGGTTTCAGATCATCGGAACATCCGGCACGGTGACGACCGTTGCCGCAAGTCATTTGGGGCTGCGCCGCTACGACCGCAACAAGGTGGATGGGCTGTGCATGACCAGCGACGAGATTGATCTGGTCATTCGCAAGTATTTGGCCCTTGGCCCTGCGGGGCGGCGACATGATCCGCGGATCGGCCTTGATCGTCAGGCGCTGATCATGTCGGGGGCTGCGATTTTACAGGCGTTGCTGCGGTGTTGGCCGACCGACAGATTGTCGGTCGCTGATCGTGGATTGCGCGAAGGTATGCTGTATGCGCTGATGTCGTGTGACGGCGTTTTGAAGGATGGGTTGGACTGATGGCGAAACGACCGGATGGCAAGAATACCTCGGGGCGCGGTCAGCGTGATCTGACGGTCAAGGTCAAAACGGCGCGCGGGCGCAAATCATCGTCAACGCGATGGCTGCAACGGCAGCTTAATGATCCATATGTCAAGCGCGCGCAGGCCGAAGGCTATCGCGGGCGCGCGGCGTTCAAGATCATGGAAGTGGATGACAAGTTTCGGTTTCTTGTGCCCGGCGCCCGGGTGGTCGACCTTGGCTGCGCCCCCGGTGGCTGGTGTCAGGTTGCGGTGCCGCGCGTCAACGCGCTTGGGGAAAAGCAAGGCAAGGCGCAGGGCCGGATTTTGGGGATCGACCTGCAAGAGGTGGAACCGATTGCGGGCTGCGAGCTGCATCAGCTGGATTTCATGGAAGATGACGCCGACGAGAAGGTCAAAGAGTGGCTGGGCGGCAAGGCCGACGTCGTGATGAGTGATATGGCCGCCGCAAGCTCGGGACACAAACAAACTGATCACCTGCGCATCATCGCGCTGTGCGAAGCGGCGGCGTATCTGGCGTTCGACGTGCTGGAAGTGGGCGGCACATTCGTGTCCAAGGTTCTGGCGGGTGGGGCCGAGGGCGAGTTGCAAAAACTGCTCAAACAGCGGTTTGCCAAGGTGGCCAACGTCAAACCCCCGGCATCGCGCCCCGACAGTTCGGAAAAATTCGTTGTGGCGACAGGCTTTCGCGGGTGACTTTGGCGATGTGAGCCAAATCAGAAAATAGCAGTTTGACGTTGTCTGCGCTGCAACGAGGCCACTGCATCGGCGACAAACGCCTGATGTTCGTCACTCAGGAGTGACGGCGTTGTATCGCAGGCGTGCAATCTGTGCTGCACCGCCAAGGCCGCATCACGTTGTCGGATCAATTCGAAAAGACGATTGAAACGGTGAAGCCGCTTGTCATGTGTCGTGTCAGGCATGGCACCCCCTTTTCATCCAAGATCAGCCAAACCTTTTGACATCTCATTAAGACGAAGCCATAGCCGCCCTGCACCGAAAACGTGGCGATGTTATGGTGTTTTGGGCCATGGAAATGGCGGAGAGACAGGGATTCGAACCCTGGGATCCCGTGAAGGATCAACGGTTTTCGAGACCGCCCCGTTCGACCACTCCGGCACCTCTCCGCGGGGGTCTGGGGGATGCGTTTAATTTCCTTTGTCGGGGATGACAAGAGGGGTTTTGGCATTGTTTCCACATAGTTTATCCTTACGTTGAAATTGAGTGCATTCAGCAAGAGACCCCGCATGCGATACATTGTCTGGAAACTGGTTGGTCGACGTCCAGCGCTTTGCCTGATGGCTGTGGTTGCGCTGTTGCTTGGGGGCATGGGACATGCTCAGGCGGCCGAGCGGGATCGTTTGCAGGCGTTTCTTTCGGTCACCGGATTCGACGTGGCGCTTGATAGTATCGCGCTGTCGGCCAAAGACGCGCCGGCGATGTTGGGAATGGACAGCAGCGATTTCGGCGATGCGTGGAGCACCACCGCAGACGAGGTGTTTGATACGCAAAACATGCGCGACACCGCAATGGACATTTTAGAACAAACGCTCGACGATGATCTGCTGGCGCATGCGGCGGGGTTTTATGCGTCAGACCTCGGTGAAAGGCTGGTTCAGGTCGAAAACGCCGCCCATATGGCTGATGACGATGAAAAGGCCGAGATCGGTGAAAATCTGGTTCATCGCATGGTGCAGGAGGACGAGCCGCGGCTGACGGTGCTGCGCAATCTGACGCGGGCCGTGAATAGCGATGACGTGTCGGTGCGCGCGGTGCAGGAAATTCAGGTGCGGTTTCTGATGGCCGCGTCTTATGCAGGCGTTCTGGACACGGAACTGGACGAGGGCAACCTGCGAGCCATCCTTCGTGAGAACGAAGATGACTTGCGGCAGTCGTTGCGCAAATCATCCGTCGTTGCGGCGGCTTACACCTATCGCGATATCCCCGAGGGTGATCTGCAAGCCTATCTTGAGGCGCTGCAAGACCCAAAAATGCAGCGTGTCTATGAACTGATGAACGCAGTTCAATACGAGATCATGGCCAGCCGGTTCGAGGGTCTGGCCGCGCGCATGGCCGAGATCGAAAAGGGGCAAGACTTGTGATGTGGGGCCTCTTGCGTCCATTGGCCTTGTTGCTGCCGGTTTTGGCCCTGTTGATCACAGGGCCCGCGCGTGCAGCGGACCCGGCGCAATTGCAGGATTTGTTCAAGGCGCTGCACATCCATGACACGATCGAGGTGATGCATGACGAAGGTGTCGCCTATGGCCGCGAAATTGGGCAAGACATGCTGTCAGAGGGCGACATGGGCGGCTGGCAGCAGGTGGTTGAACGCATCCACGATAAAGACTGGATGCGCGGCGTTGTCGAAAAGGGATTTACCAAGTCACTGAAAAACAAAGATCTGAGCGATATCCTTGCGTTTTTGCAAAGTCAGCAAGGCCAGCAGATCGTAGATCTGGAAATTGCCGCGCGCCGTGCGTTTCTTGATCCCGCAATAGAAGAGGCCGCGCGGGCCCGTCTAGAGCAACGCCGCGATGACAAGGCGCCGGTTCTGGACGCCATTGATCAATTGATCCAAGACAGTGACTTGATCGAACGCAATGTCATGGGGGCGCTGAATTCCAACTTGGTGTTCTACAACGGGCTGGTCGATGGCGGCGCGCTTGAGATGTCGCAAGCCGACATTGTGGCTGATGTCTGGTCGCAAGAGGATACCGTGCGCGACGAGGCGCGCGATTGGTTGAACGCCTTTCTGCTTATGGCCTACGAGCCCTTGGACAAAGCCGAATTACAGGCCTATATCGCGTTCTACCAGACCCCCGAGGGGAAGGTCTTGAACCGGGCCATGTTCGATGCGTTTGACGCGATGTACGAGGAAGTGTCGTATATTCTGGGCCGGGCCTTGGCGCGCCACATGCAAAGCGAAAAGCTTTAGTTGCGAAAGCCGCATGCGCCCCTTGACTTTGACCGCGATCTTTTCAATAAGCCCCCATCCTGGCGGGAATCCCCGCGCGGGTCGTTAAACTATCGCTCGCAAGAGGGCGCGCAGCTCGAGGTGGCCAAAAGGCCGACAACATCCGCAGGGGCGGAGACCACAGAGCGCGGCAATGGAAAAGGAAATGCATATGTTCGCGGTTCTCAAGACCGGTGGCAAGCAGTACAAAGTGCAGTCAGGTGATGTTCTGCGCGTTGAGAAACTGGCAGCCGATGCTGGTGAAAAAGTTCAATTCAATGACGTTTTGATGCTGGGCGGTGATACGACCGTCGTCGGCGCGCCCTTCATCGAAGGGGCTGCCGTGCAAGCCGAGGTCGTCGATCAGGTCAAAGGCGACAAGGTCATCAAATTCGTCAAGCGCCGCCGTAAACACGGATCGCAGCGCACGGTCGGGCACCGCCAGAAGCTGACGTTGCTGCGGGTGACCGAAATCCTTGAAAAAGGTGGCGACAAGTCGGGTGTAAAGGCCGCTGTTGGTGCAGGGTCGGTGGCTGCTGTCGCCGTGGCCGCAACCGAAGCCAAAAAGCCCGCGCCGAAAAAGGC
>Ga0102928_1001205_pt1 | contig 16534 bp, 15 predicted proteins | sample SalPonR1_B_D1_MG_FD_78504 | JGI IMG/M metagenome (GOLD analysis project Ga0102928, IMG submission 78504) | Salt pond soil microbial communities from South San Francisco under conditions of wetland restoration - Salt Pond MetaG R1_B_D1_MG | ecosystem: Environmental > Aquatic > Marine > Intertidal...
ACACGAACACCGTCGGCCGGTCGGACCCGACCACCTGGGCCATCGGCGGTACGGTCGGCGTGGCCGGCTTCTCCATCGGTGCGACCTATGCCGAGAACGACAACGGCTTTGCCGGCGGTGCTGGCGACCAGGAAGGCTGGAGCCTCGGGGCGACCTACGACATCGCAGGTCCCTGGACCGTTGGTGCGACCACCTACCAGGGTGAAACCAGCAATGGCGGCGGCCTGCCGAGCTCGGACTACGAGGCCTACCAGGTCGGCGCGTCGCGCAGCCTCGGCACCGGCGTGAGCTGGGACGTGTACTACGTCTACCAGGAGACCAACGACGGCGCTGCCGTGGGCAACCCGGGCATCGACGGCAACCTGCTGGCGACCGCGATCAACCTGAGCTTCTGATCCGGCCCATCTGAAAAAAGGCGGCGGGGGGTGACATTGCCCCCCGCCGCTTTTATTTGTGCGGCTGACATTTTCGCTTCCCGCAACACGGACGGTCCGCACAATGAAGAAAAGCATCGTCTGGATGGCGTCCTATCCCAAGTCGGGCAATACATGGGCGCGGATTTTCCTCGCCAATTATATCGCCAATGCCAAGGAACCGGTGCCGATCAACAACGCGCACATGGTGGCGATGGGCGACTCGATCACCAGGACCTATCGCATGGTGGCCGGTGGCGCGCTCGACGTGGCCGATATCGACCGGACCGTTCAGCTTCGCCCGCGCGTGCTGCGCGGAATCGTGGCCAACAATGCCGACATCAACCTCGTCAAGACGCACAATGCCCGCGTCGCCGCGCGCGGCGTGCCGCTCATTCCCGACAACGTCACCCGATCGGCGGTCTATATCCTGCGCAACCCGCTGGACATGGTGCTGTCCTACGCGCGGCATTACGGGATGACGCCGGAAGAGGCGGTCAATGCCGTGAGCCACCCCGACAATGCCAACCCGCCCGACGAGGAGACGGTGACGCAGTTCATGGGCTCCTGGTCCGATCACGTGCGCAGCTGGACGGGGAAATCGGACTACCCGGTGCTGGTGCTGCGCTACGAGGACATGCTGGCCGATCCGCGCACCTGTTTCGCGCGGCTGGTGGAGCATCTGGGGATGCCGCTGGATGTCGAGCGGCTGGACCGGGCGATCCTGTTCTCCAGCTTCAAGGAGTTGTCGGAGCAGGAGAAGACGCAGGGATTCGTCGAGAAATCGGCGGAGAGCGAGCGGTTCTTTGCCAAGGGGCAGAAAGACCAGTGGAAAACCGACCTGCCCGCGCGGCTGGTCAAGAAGATGAAGCACGGGCACCGCAAGGTGATGAAGAAATTCGGGTATCTGGAATGAGTGATCTGCGGCGAATCATCTGGCTGGCGAGCTATCCGAAATCCGGCAACACCTGGATGCGGTCGCTCCTGGCGCATTACTTCATGCCGCGCGGGCAGGCGCCGGACATCAACAGCCTCGCCAAGTTCACCACCGGCGACATACGGCAGGACTTCTTTGATCGCGCCGCCGGGCGGCCCTATCGCGGCGAAACCTACGAGGAATGGATGGCGGTGCGGCCCACGGCGCTTCGGATGATCGCGGCGTCGAAACCGAACCATCATTTCGTCAAGACCCATTGCCAGCCGATCCGCATCCTGGGCCGCGACGTTATCCCCGCCGAGGTGACGGCGGCGGCGATCTACATGCTGCGCAACCCGTTCGACCTTGCGCCCTCGTTCGCGCGGCACCAGGATTGCGATCTCGATACCGCGATCGGCCGCATGATGGACCCGGACATGAGCAGCGGCACCGATACCGGCATCTTCGAGGCGCTGGGGCGGTGGGACGAGCACGTTTCCACATGGACTACCGCGCCGGGCCTGCCGCGCCACGTCGTGCGCTACGAGGACATGCTGCGCCGGGGTGAGCGCGAGATGACGCGGCTGCTGGAGAAGTTCCTGCGGGTCAAGGTGGACAAGGGGCAGCTGGCCTATGCGCTGCGCGAGACGAGTTTCGACCAGCTCAAGAAGCAGGAAAGCCAAGAGGGCTTTCGCGAGCGGCCGCCGCACATGCAGTCGTTCTTTGCCCGCGGGCAGGCCGGGGTCTGGCGCGAGGACCTGACACCGGCGCAGGTGGGCCGCATCCGCGAGGCGTTCCTGCCGGTGCTGGAGAAATGGTATCCCGAGATGCTCGACGAGACCGCCGAATTCGCCGGCGCGGCGTGAGGGCCGGGTTTGCCAGTTTGACGCGCGATCCCCATTTGGGGAGAGATATGAGGGGACGACCAGGGAGGTTCCGATGATCCGATCCGCGATGACGCTCGCCATGGCCGGGCTGCTGGCTGCCTGCACCGCCGCCGCCCCGCCGCCGCCGACCGTGGCCCGGCTGGGGGCCGGCCCGGTGGTGTCGGGCGGGACCTATGACAGCGGTGGCGGGATCACCGTGGCCGTCGACCTGCGCGAACGGGACGGGCGCACGATGGTCTGCGGCGTCTGGGCCGAGAGCGCGCAGCAATCCATCCTGACCAAGAACAAGGCCAAGGGCGTGCTCGATACCGGCGCGGTGACCGCGGGCGGCGAGACTCTGGTGCGGGGCCTGCGATTCCTGGCCGAGGTGCCGCCGATGGCGGATTACGGCGGCCAGGAGGGCCATTGCGCGATGACGTCGCGGCCCTGGCAGCCGGGCGACGCGCAAATCCGCATTCCCCGGCAGGTGGTGCATGTCGAGGATGACGAGCAGGGCGGCACCTTCGTGGTGCGGTTCAAGCAGACCGGGCCCGGCGCGGGCGGGGCGTAAGGCGGGCCGCGTGAGAAAGCATCGCGGAATGCGGCGCGCGCGCCGTTCCGCTCAGTCCACGCTCCTGAGCCGCGAGCGCTGCACCAGCGCCACCGCAAGCAGCGGCGCGGCCACGGTGATCGTGCTCACCACGATGAGCAGGAGGCCGAGCTGGCTGTAATCGGCGGGGGTGGTGACGGTGCCGGTCCCGGGGTCGGTCACCTCGCGGGTGATGACGAAGAGCTGGTTGAGATACTTGGTCAGCAGCGACCCCGCCGACAGCGCGAGATTGGTGAACGAGGCCATCACCGCGAAGAACGTGGCCTTGAGATCGTCGGGTGCGTTGCGCGCGATCCAGGCCAGCATCGGGATCATCGCGATCTGCCCCAAGGGCGATTCCATGGCCGTGTCGAGGATGGCGATGAAGCGCGCGTCCACCACGCCGCCGGTAAGCGCCGCCGTCACCTCCTGTACGCCGTAGTAAAGCCCGATATTGGGCAGCGACAGCAGCCCGCCCGCGAGCGTGAGCAGCACCACGATCCAGACGATGGAATTGTTGGCCATGAGCGGGCGCAGGATCACCATCCCCGCCAGCGTCAGCACCGAGGTGATGAGCGAGAGCACCGAGAGGAACTGCTGATCGAACCCCAGTTCGTCGATGGAGAACCAGGTGTAGCCGTCGCCGGGCCGCGGCGTCGCGCGGAAGATGAAGACGATGAGCGCCGTCCCGATGAGCGTGCGCGCCTGCGCGACCGGCAGCACGGCGACAAGCTGGCGCATCAGCAGCAGGACGATGGCCAGCGATCCGGCAAAGATGATCTCCTGCCCGTAGGCGATTTCGCTGAGGCCCACGGTGAGCGAAATTGCCACGAACCCGGCACCGCCGATGAAATACCACGGATTGGGTTTGGTGTCCTCGCCGGGCCGCTCGAACAGCATGTCGGCCTCTGCCGGGTCGAGCCCGTCGCGAATGAGGCCCCGGCGCGCGCGCCATTTCTGCACCCCCGCCAGCACCACGCCCGAGACCGACACCAGCGGGATCGCCAGCGCGCAGAGATAGATCGTGGCGTAGACCTGCCGCTTGCCCTCTTCGTCCATCGCCTCGATGCCCGAGAACATGGTGATGTTGAGCGCGGCCACCGCCACGGTCCCGAGAATGAGGGCGAACCGGCCCAGCGTCTGCATTGTCGTGTGCAGCGCGCGCGATTCGTCCACCCCGATCTCGCGGCCGTCGGCGTCGATGCGCGGCACCGCCTCGACCGACATGGCGTCGGCCACGACGTCCTGGATCACGAGGCCCGACGGCGCGAGCAGGTAGGACAGCACGTACCATGCCGCCATCGGCATGATCGCCGTCATCATGTCGGTCTGCGTGAGCAGCAGGTACATGATGAATACCGACAGCCCGATCAGCCCGGCGCCGAGATAGACCAGCAGCCATTTCCACCGCCAGATGATGTCGACCAGGTGCCCCAGCGGCATCTTGAGCGCCCAGGGCAGCCCCGCCCAGAAGGCGAGCCCGGCGAGGTAGGCCGCCGACAGGTCGAGATATTCCTTGACGAAAAAGGTGCCGACGATCGCCGTCAGCCCCGAGAACCCGGCAGCGAAATACACCATGAGCGGCGGCAGGAAGGTCCAGCGCATCTGTCGCGCGAGGTCGAACACCACCGCGTCGATCCAGCGGGGCAGGTCGGCCCGCGCCGTCACGGGGCCGTCCACGACGCGGTGCAGTCATCGAGCGCCCGGGTCACCGTCTGCAGCGTGCCTGCGGGTAGGGTGACCAGCATCTTGGGCGTGGTCACAGAGAGCGACACCGGTCCAAGCGCGCGGTTGGATGTACCCACGCGCCCGTCGGGGGCGAAATTGATCCCCCCGATGGGCCATTCCAGCCCGTCCGACACGCCCTCGACGGCACCCATCGGAAAGAGCGAGATCCGGCAGCCCGGCTCGAGCGGCAGATCGAGCACCGGCGGGCAGAGAAACACCAGGTCATGCGCGCCCAGCAGGACACAGCGCCGTCCCGCGTGGCGCACGAGCGCGTTGCATGCGGCCATGTGATGATCCAGCCGGTCGCCGGTAAAGCCCAGCCCGATGATGAACGGGGCATCGATCCGCGCGAGGCATTTCTCGAAATCGGTGCTGTCCTGGTCGGGGATCGGGTGCAGGGTGTCGCCGGGCAGGCGGGCGCGGGCCGCGGCGCTGATGCTGTCGAAATCGCCGATCACCGCGCGCGGGGTCAGCCCGGCCGCGAGGGCGGTGTCGGCACCGCCGTCGGCTGCCACCACCAGCGGCGCGAGGCGCAGCGCGGCCTCGATATCGCCCTGCGCCACGCCCGCCCCGCCGATCAGCGTGATTGCGTTGTTTTCGCGAACAATCATTTCCCAGCCGCCGTTATCGTTGCCTTAATACCCGCGATGACACAATCGGGCCACGAAATGATACAGTAAAGATCGAAGAATCGGGCCGCTTTGGTCGCGGTGGGCATGGTAAACATTGTCTTTGCAGGCAAGCAAAGTGAGCATTTGACATGGTTGGTTCCAGTAAGATCCTGACAGTTTCCTACGGCACGTTCTCGTGCACCTTGGAAGGTTTCGACGAGTCTTTCGAGACGATGAAGGCGATCGCCGAGTATTTCCGGGATCTTGCCGCCGATGACCGCTATTTCGGGGCCGAGCCGCCCACGCCGGATGCCGACATGCTTGCCCGTATCGCCGAGCGCGAGATTGCGCGCCGGGTCGAGGCGCACGAGCACGAGGGCCGTATCGTCCTGCGCGCGCAGGACAACACGACGACGGGCAAGGCGCTTGCAGCAGCGCTGGGCACCGCGCCGGAGACGCCACCTGCCTCGAAGGAAACGCCCCCCGACCCGAAGGAGACGCCCCCCGCCCCCGAGGCGGAGGCCGCGCCCGAGGAGGCACCCGAACCCGAGGCGGATGGCGCAGTCGAGGCGACCCGGACGTCGGATGCGGCGACCGCGGCCGAGGTCGAGGCCACGCCCGAGGCGGAGTCCGCTGTCGAAGACGCTCCCGCCACCGAAATGGACGCCGCACCGCCGCCCGTTGACGAGGCCGGTGCGCCCGACATGGCGGATGCGCCCGATGCGCGGGATGGCACCGAGGACGCCGCGGCGCTCGCCGCGCCCGAGCCTGAGGGATTCGAGCGCGAGGAAGGCGAGGCGGCATCCGAAGACGCGGCACCGCCGCTGCTGCAACAGGCGGACGAGGCGGCCCCGCCCGCTCCTGTCGCCGGGGCCGACGATCTCAGCGCGCGGCTGGATCTCATCCGCTCGGTGGTCGGCGCGTCGGACAGCTATGACGAGGACGAACACGCGCAGGATTACGCGAAGGCCGCGGGGCCGCGACCGATTGCGTGGGAGGAGGCCGACGCGGGCGAGGACGACGCAGCGACGCCCGCCGCCGAGACGACCGAAGCCACCCCGCCAGAGGCAGAGGACGCGGCAGAGGCACCCGCCGGGCAGGACGATGACGACCACGCCGCACCGGCGGCGGCGGAGGACAGCGTCTTCGAAGACACGCTCGCCGCGCTGCTGGCCGATGCCACGCCCGTCTATGCGCAGGCCACAGAGGCTCCCGAGACCGCCGAGGCCCCAGAGGCCCCAGAGGCCCCGGAGCCCGACAGCACAGAGGCCGCCGATGCGACCGCGGGCGATGACGATGACCGGCGCGGCGCTCGGGTTGTCAAGGTGAGTCGCACCGATGTCGATGCCGCGCGCGCCGAAGGGCTGCTCGACACCGTGGGCGCGGCGGGCGAGGACACGGTCAACATCTTCGGCGACGAGACCGACGCGCTGAGCCCCGAGGACGAGGCGGACCTGCAGCGCGAGCTTGCCAGTCTCGATGCGGAGCTTGGCGACGGGATCGGGGCGGAGGCGGATGCGGCAGAGCAGGAGGACGCGCCAGAGGATACCGCCGAGCGGTCCGCCCCTGCACCGGAACAGGCTCCTGCGGCCGCGGAGCCCGGCAAGCGCACCGAGGTGTCGCGGATCTTCGAGGAGACCGACAGCCAGATGGCCGATCCCGGTTCGGTGCGGCGGCGCAATACGATCCAGCATCTGCGCGCGGCGCTCGCCGCGACCCGCGCCGAGAAGGCCGCGGGCACCGACCTGGACAAGAAGGTGGATGCCACACCCTATCGCGGCGATCTCGATGCCACCGTGCGACCGCGGCGGGCGATACCCGCGCCCGATTCCCCGCGCAGCACCCGCCCCGAGGAGTCGCGCCCCGCGCCGCTCAAGCTGGTGGCCGAGCAGCGCGTGGACACACCGCGCCCCAAGGTGCGCCCGCGCCGCGTGGCCGCTGCGCGGGCCGAGGTGGCTGATGCCCAGGACAAGGGATTTTCCACCTTCGCCGAGGAACTGGGTGCGACCGATCTGCCCGACCTGCTCGAGGCGGCGGCGGCCTATCTCGCCGATGTCGAGGGCCGCAGCCAGTTCTCGCGCCCGATGCTGATGGGCAAGCTGCGCGAGATCGACGAAGAGGGCTTTTCGCGCGAGGACGGGCTGCGGTCGTTCGGGCAGCTGCTGCGTCAGGGCAAGCTGCAAAAGCTCTCGGGCGGGCGGTTCGCCGTGACCGAGGAGACCGACTTTCGCGCCGCGGCGCAGCGGCGCGCCGGCTGAGCGCCGGACTCGTCACCGAACTCCCGGCACGGGCTGCGCTCATTCGCATTCGCGCCGCCCGTTCCAGACCGCTAAACTCGCGCGTCCGGGACGCTCAGAACCGGTTCCCGCCCTTGAGCGACTCTAGCCGAACCGGCTCCATGCCGCTTTCATGGCGGCGGCCATCTCGTCCCGGGCCTTGTCGGCACCGGTCTTGAAATCCTGCCACGCTTCGGCGCTTGCAGCCTGGACCTTGCGGTATTCGGCCTCCATCTCGTCGCGCCGGGCGCGCAGGTCGCCGATCTGCTCCTGGTACTTGCCCTGCATCTCGGCGGTCGCCTCGCGGGCCTGCGCCTGCAGTTTCCCGATCTCGGCCTGCCACTGGTCGAGCTGCGCCCGCAGCTTCCTTTCGTAGGTTTCCTTGTCCATGATGTCCCGTCCTTTCGTCTGGTTGATCATCGTAGCACCAACCTATGCAGTCTCGTCAAATGTGAAAGGGGCCACCGGTTTCCCGGCGGCCCCTCCTCGTGCGCGGGACGCGCTTACTTGAACTTCATGATCTCGCCCGAGCGCAGCCGCGACATGTAGCTGTCGAGCTCGCGCCTGACGATCGGCATCAGGAAGTAGAGGCCGATGATGTTGACCACCGCCATCGCGAAGATCGCCGCGTCGGAGAAGTCGATCACCGGCCCGAGCTGGGCCGCCGCGCCGATCACCACGAAGACGCAGAAGATCACCTTGAACACCAGTTCCTTGGCATCGCCCTCGCCGAACAGGTAGGTCCAGGCCTTGAGGCCGTAATAGGACCAGGTGATCATGGTCGAGAAGGCAAACAGCACCACCGCGATGGCCAGCACGAAGGGAAACCAGCCGATCGCGCTGCCGAAGGCCGCCGAGGTGAGGCCGACGCCCGAGGTATCGCCCACGGTCTTGACGCCGTTGCCTGCCTCGTTGAGCAGGTAGAGGCCGGTTTCCGGGTCGGTCACGAGCTGCTGGGTGATGATGATGACCAGTGCCGTCATGGTGCAGACCACCACCGTGTCGATGAACGGCTCGAGAAGCGAGACGAAGCCTTCGGTGATTGGCTCCTTGGTCTTGACCGCCGAGTGGGCGATGGCCGCCGAGCCGACGCCCGCCTCGTTCGAGAACGCCGCCCTCTTGAAGCCCTGGATCAGCGCGCCGACCATGCCGCCCGCGACCCCGAGCCCGGTGAAGGCACCCGCGAAGATCTGACCGAAGGCCCAGCCGATGAGGTGATAGTTCATCGCGATGATGATCAGCGCCGTGCCGACATAGAGAAGCCCCATGAACGGCACCACCTTCTCGGTCACGCGGGCGATGGACCTGATACCACCGACGATCACGGCAAAGACCAGCCCGGCGAAGATCAGCCCGGTGATCCAGCCCGGGTATTCGCCGACCACGCCGGTGATCTGCTGGTGCGCCTGGTTGGCCTGGAACATGTTGCCGCCGCCCAGCGCCCCGAGGATGCAGAAGATCGAGAACAGCACCGCGAGGATCTTGCCGCCCGGCAGCCCGCGCTCGGCAAAGCCCTTGGAGAGGTAGTACATCGGCCCGCCCGAGACGCGTCCGTCGGGGTATTCGTTGCGGTATTTCACGCCGAGGGTACATTCGGTGAATTTCGACGCCATGCCCATGAGCCCGGCGAGGATCATCCAGAACGTGGCACCGGGCCCGCCGATGCTGACCGCGACCGCGACGCCCGCGATATTGCCGAGGCCCACGGTGCCCGACAGCGCCGTTGCCAGCGCCTGGAAGTGGCTGACCTCGCCCGCGTCGTCGGGATCGGAATAGTCGCCCTTCACCAGCGCGATGGAGTGGCCCACGGCGCGGAACTGGATAAAGCCGAAATAGAGCGTGAAGACGGTGGCACCGACCACCAGCCACGCCACGATCCACGGGAACGAGGTGCCGGGGAAATTCGAGAAAATCAGGCTGACGAACCAGCCGGTCGAATCGGCGAATACCTGGTTCACGCGGTCGTCGAGCGAGCCCGCCTGTTCCTGGGCAAGGGCGGGTACAGCGGCGAGCGCCAGCCCCGCCGCGGCGAGTGCCGCGGAGAATGTGTTCTTGTTCATAATCTTCATCCCTGTTGTTGAACCGCTCACGGCACGATGGTGCAGGGCACCGGTGCGGTCTGCACCAGCGTTCCGGCGACCGAGCCGAAGATGCGCGCTTCGAGCGCCGAGTAGCCCTCGCGCCCGACGACGATCTGAACGGCGCCCTTCTCGGTGGCGATCTTGCCGAGGATGTCGGCGATGTTGCCGTAGCGGATCACCGATTCAACCGGTACGCCACTGTCGGTCACCTCGGCCACGACAGGCGCGAGCACTGCGGTTTCCGCGCGCGCCATCTCTTCGCGGCGGCGCTTGTGCCGTTCCTCGAGTTCGGTGGGCGTGAGGAACGAGTAGGGCGACCATTCGAGCACATGGGCCAGGACGATCGTGCCGCCTTGCGCCTTGGCCCGCGCGACCGCGAACTCGAGCGCGCGGCGTGCCGCGACGCTGCCGTCGTAGCCGACGACGAATTTATCGGACATTGGAGAACTCCCTCGTTGTTGCGTCTTCCGGGCTTTTCCGAACCCCGGTGGCCAAAATTAGCAGAGGCTCGCCTCACGATTGTCCCGAAATGACCCCGTTCACAGGCCGAACGCGTCTGAATCGGCGCGGTTGGCGCGCCGGACGCAAGGAAATTCGATTTTCGGGGCATGGTTGCCCGCGGCGTGTGGTCGCGCGGCGTTCAGTAGCTGTAATCGGCGTAGATGCGGCTCAGGTCGCCGTGCCAGTCGCCGTGATAACGCTCCAGCAGCTCGTCGGCGGGGGTCTTGCCGGTCTCGACGCTCTCGCGCAGGGTGCCGAGGAAATGCGTCTCGTCGGGGATCATGCCGCCGCCGCCCACGCACCCGCGCGCGCGCAGCCCCGCCTCGGCGATGTCGAGTACCTCGCGCGCGAGATCCTGCATCGCGATGCCGTGGCTGCGCGCCTGGAGACCGTCGACGCTCGCCGCGACGCGCAGGCCGTCGCGGGTCTCGGCATCCCAGGTCTTGCAGATGTCCCATGCCGCATCGAGCGCGGATTGGTCATACATCAGCCCGACCCAGAACGCGGGCAGCGCGCAGAGCCTGCGCCACGGCCCGCCATCGGCACCGCGCATCTCCATGAATTTCTTGATCCGCGCCTCCGGGAAGATGGTGGTGAGGTGATCGGCCCAGTCGGAGAGGGTGGGTTTCTCGCCCGGCAGGGCGGGCAGCTCGCCGCGCAGGAAGTCGCGGAAGGACTGCCCGAGCGCGTCGTGGTAGACGCCGTCGCGATAGACGAAATACATCGGCACATCGAGCGCGTAGTCGGCATAGGCCTCGAACCCGAACCCCTCGTCAAAGACGAAGGGCAGCATGCCGGTTCGGTCCGGGTCAAGGTCGCGCCAGACGCGGGCGCGCCAGGATTTGTGGCCGTTGGGCTTGCCCTCCAGAAACGGGGAATTGGCGAAGAGCGCGGTGGCCACGGGCTGCAGGGCGAGCGCCACGCGGAACTTTTGCACCATGTCCGCCTCGGAGCCGAAATCGAGATTGACCTGCACGGTGCAGGTGCGGCGCATCATGGTCCGGCCCATGGTGCCGACCTTTTGCATGTAGCTGTCCATGAGCTTGTAGCGGCCCTTGGGCATCATCGGCATCTGCTCGTGCGTCCAGACGGGGGCCGCGCCGAGACCGATGAAGCCGACGCCGACCTTGTCGGCGATGTCCTTGACGTCGGCGAGATGCTCGTTCACCTCGTCGCAGGTCTGGTGGATGTTTTCCAGCGGTGCGCCCGAGAGTTCAAGCTGCCCGCCCGGTTCGAGCGAGACATTCGCGCCGTCCTTTTCCAGCCCGATGAGCTTGCCGCCCTCCTCGACCGGGGCCCAGCCGCGGCCGTCGCGCAGCCCTTCGAGCACGGCCAGCACGCTGCGCTCGCCCTCGTAGGGAATCGGCAGGAGCGTGTCCTTGCAATAGCCGAACTTCTCGTGCTCGGTGCCGATGCGCCAGTCCGCGCGCGGCTTGCAGCCTGCGGCGAGGTATTCCGCCAGTTGCTCGTGGCGTTCGATCGGCCCGCCGCCGGATTGGGGGATGGACATGCGCGGGCCTCCTGCGTGGTGTGCTTCGGTTCGGGGGTCAGAGTTGGCGGCATTCGGCGCGGGTGTCAATGCAGCCGTGGTCGCGCTTTCTCCTGCCCTGCGCGCTCCCACAGCAGGTGCAGGCCGGGGGCCGCGCGGCGCATGGCCGCCACCACCTGCCCGCTGCGCAGCCCGGGCAGCGCGGCGAAGGCATCGAATAGCGCATCCGCGCCTTCGGCGTCGAGCGGGATTTCGAGATCGGGCCGGCCGGGCTGCGACAGACGCCAGCGGCGCGGGCCGCTCGCGTCGAGCGTGAGCGCGGTCATCTCCGACAGGGCCACCGCGCCGCCCGTGTGCGGGCCGAGATAGGCGATCAGGCCTTCGTCCACCACCACCACGCCCGGGCCACCCGCGCCGGTGCGGAAACGTGCGCGCTGCACCCCGGCCAGCACCAGCGCCAGCGCCGTCGCGAGCAGCACCCAGCCGAGCCAATGCACGATGCCGATACCGGCCAGGACCCACCACAGCCCCAGCGCCGCCAGACCGCCCCCCGCGACAACCTCGCGCCAGCGCCACACCGCCGCGCGCGCCTGCGGACGCACCAGGCTCATGCCCAGTCCCCGCAGGCCGTTTGCCACAGGGTGAGCGCGGCGACGGCGGCGGTATCGGCGCGCAGGATGCGGGGGCCGAGCGCCACCGGGTGCGCGGCGGGCAGGGCCGAGAGGCGGGCGCGCTCGCGCTCGGAAAAGCCGCCCTCGGGGCCGATGAGCACCGCCCATGGCTGCCTGCGCCCATCGGCGGGCAGGGCGCAGGCCCCGCCCGCCAGCGCCTCATCGCAGAACATCAGGCGGCGGTCCCCGGGCCAGCCCGAGAGCAGCGCGTCGAGCTTTTGCAGGTCGCAGACCTCGGGCACGTAGGTGCCGCCGCATTGTTCGGCGGCCTCGACGGCATGGGCCTGCAGCCGGTCCTGCCGGATACGCTCGGAATTGGTGAAGTCGGTCTGCACCGGCAGGATGCGCGCGGCACCCATCTCGGCGGCCTTTTCGACGATGAAATCGGTGCGCGCCTTCTTGATCGGGGCAAAGAGCAGCCACAGGTCCGGCGGGTCGCGCTGTGGCGCGGTCTGCGTCTCGCAGGCGAGCGTGCCGCCGCGCTTGCCCGCCTCGGTCACGGTGGCGCGCCATTCGCCATCGCGCCCGTTGAACACGGCGACGCCGCCGCCCGGGCCGAGCCGCATCACCGAGAAGAGGTAATGCGCCTGCGCGCGGTCGAGAGACAGGGTTTGCCCTTCCCCCAACGGGTGCTCTACATACAGCCTGATCCGCGATCCACTCATGGGGTGAGCATATGTGCGCAGCAAACCGGACGCCAGAGGCCGAAGGCACCGTGGCCGATGCCTACAACGGCAATTGGGTGGACCGATACGCGCCTGCCGCCGCGCGACCCTACCTGCGGCTGAGCCGCGCGGACCGGCCTATCGGCACGTGGTTGCTGCTGTTGCCATGCTGGTGGGGGCTGACGCTCGCCATGCTGGGCGACGGGCACGCGGGCTGGCATGATGCGTGGATATTCATCGGCTGCGCCATCGGTGCGTTCCTGATGCGCGGGGCGGGCTGCACCTGGAACGACATCACCGACCGCGAAATCGACGGGTCGGTGGCGCGCACCGCCTCGCGGCCGATCCCGTCGGGGCAGGTTGGGGTGCGCGGCGCGCTCTCGTGGATGTGCGCGCAGGCGCTGGTGGCGTTCGGTATCCTGCTCACCTTCAACGCGGCGGCGATCGCGCTCGGGGTGCTTGCGCTGTTGCCCGTCGCCGTCTATCCCTTTGCCAAGCGGTTTACCTGGTGGCCGCAGATATTCCTCGGGCTCGCCTTCAACTGGGGCGCGCTGCTGGCCTGGACGGCGCATGCCGGGCGGCTGGAGGCACCGGCGGTGGTGCTTTACCTGGCGGGGATCGCCTGGACGCTGTTCTACGACACGATCTATGCCCACCAGGATGCCGAGGATGACGCGCTCATCGGGGTGAAATCCACCGCGCGGCTCTTTGGCGAAGGTTCGCCGCGCTGGCTGCGGCGGTTCCTCGTGGCCTGCGTGGTCCTGATGATGGTGGCGGTGATCCTCACCGTGCCCGCCGAGCGCCCGGTCGCCATGGTCTTGGCGCTCTGCGGGGTCTGGGCGATGGGCTGGCATCTCTACGGGCAGCTGCGGCGGCTGCGGCTCGACGACAACGCGCGGCTGCTGATGCTGTTCCGGTCGAACCGGGATGCGGGGTTGCTGCCTGTGCCGTTTTTCGCCGTCGCGCTGCTGGTGTGATTGCGCTCGGGGCCTGCGGTGCCTAAAACGCGGGCGAGTGCAACGACACGAGGCCGGATGGCCATGCGCCTTTCCATGATTTTCGCGATGTCCGGGGCTTTTGCGGGGGCGGCGGCGCTGTCGGTGCTGGCTGCCGGATACGCCGTGACCGCGATCGAAGACGGCTCGCGCCACGCGGTGCGCAACGCGCTCGATGCGCGCGGGATGGTCTGGGCCGAGGTTGGCACGGACGGATTGCAGGTGTTTCTCGCGGGAACCGCGCCGGACGAGGCCGCGCGCTTTGCCGCGCTGTCGACCGCAGGCACGGTGGTGGACGCGACCCGGGTGATCGACCAGACCGTGGTGGAAGAGGCCGAGCCGCTGGCGCCACCGCAATTCGCCATCGAGATCCTGCGCAACGAGCGGGGGATTTCGCTCATCGGGCTGGTGCCTGCCGCGCTCGACCGGCAGGCGCTGATCGAGGAGATCGCGCAGGCAACCGATGGTGCGCCGGTGGCCGACCTGCTGGAAGCCGCCGATTACCCGGCACCGGAGACCTGGCGGCCCGCCCTGCGTCATGCGGTGCGCGCGCTGGGCGATCTGCCGCGCAGCAAGATCTCGGTGAGCGCCGAGCGCGTCGCTGTCACCGCGATGGTCGACAGCGCCGAGGAAAAGCGCCGCATCGAGACCGATCTGGCGCGGCGCAGCCCCGGCGACGTGCGCCTCGCGCTCGATATTTCCGCGCCGCGGCCGGTGATCACGCCGTTCACGCTGCGCTTTGTCATCGACGGGCGCGGGGCGCGTTTCGACGCCTGTTCCGCCGATACCGCCGAGGCCCGCGACCGCATCCTGCGTGCCGCTGCAAAGGCGGGGCTGGAGGGGCGCGCCGACTGCGTGGTCGGTATGGGCGTGCCCTCGCCGCACTGGGCGCGCGCCGTCGAACTGTCGATCGACGCGCTGGCGCGGCTTGGCGCGGGCAGCGTTACGCTGACCGATGCCGATATCGCGCTTCTGGCCGAGCCGGGCACCGAGCAGGCGCTTTTCGACGACGTGGCGGGCGCGCTCGACGGGGCGTTGCCGGAGGTGTTCGCGCTGGACGCCACGTTGCCGCCGCTGCCCGACGAGAGCGGCCCGCTGGCCCCCGAATTCATCGCCACGCTGTCGCCCGAAGGTCAGGTGCTGTTGCGCGGGCGGGTCGGCAGCGCGCGCACACGCGACACGGCGACGAGCCTCGCGCAGGCGCGCTTTGCCGGGGGGTCGGTGCACGTGACCGCGCGGGTCGCAGAGGGGCTGCCCGCCGGGTGGTCGATGCGCGTGCTGCTCGGCATCGAGGCGCTTGCCCATCTCGACAGCGGTGCCGTGACCGTGACGCCCGATACCGTCGACGTGCGCGGCAAGTCGGGCAGCAAGGAGGCAGGCACCGCCATCGCGCAGCTTCTGGCCGACCGGCTGGGCGGCAGCGCGCGCTACGATCTCGACGTGTCCTATGTCGAACAGCTCGATCCGGTGGCCGCGCTGCCCACGCCTGAAGAGTGCGAGGCCCGCATCGCCGCGGTGCAGGACGAGCGCAAGATCGGGTTCGAGCCGGGATCGGCGCGGATCGACGGCACCGGGGCGGTGATCCTCGACGAGATTGCCGCGATTCTCAAGGAATGCGGCGAGATCAGGATGGAGGTGGCGGGCCACACCGACAGCCAGGGCCGCGAAGAGATGAACGCGCGGCTGAGCCTGGAGCGCGCGCGCGCCGTGCTCGACGAATTGCGCCTGCGCCGGGTGTTGACCTCGGGGCTGGAGGCGGAGGGGTATGGCGAGAGCCGCCCGATCGCCGACAACGACACCGCGCAGGGCCGCGAGACCAACCGCCGCATCGAATTCCGCCTGATCCGGCCCGAACCCGCCCCGGAGGAGCAAACGGCCCTTGAAAGCGAGGTGGATACGGGGGAAGAAGGGGACGGGACAGGGGACGAAGGTCAGGACCGCAGCGCCGATGAACAGGACTGAATTCATCATCGCCACCGCCATCGTGCTGTTCGTGGCGTTCTGCGTGGGCTGGTTTGCCAACTGGCTGGTGCATCGTTTCGTGCGGGTGCCGGCGTCGGACGTGGGCGAGCTCGAGCGCATGGCGCAGGAACTGCACGAGGCCGAGGAGACCCGCGACCAGGCGATCACCTACCTGCAACAGCGCGAGGCGGAGCTGACCAACCAGCTCAGCCAGGCCGAGGCCGAGCTCTCTGCCACGATGGAGGGGCTGCGCGAGGCCCGCTACGAGGCCGAGCATTTGCGGTCCCATCTCGACAAGATCACCGGTCAGGCGGCCGAGTAGGGCCGGAACAGAAAAAGGGCCGCACGCGGCGGCCCCATTTTGCTGTGATCGTGTCCGGTGTCAGTTGGGCGACATGCCGATGTGATCGCCGACCGCGACCATGTCGTGCAGAAGCTTGGTGGCATCGTCGATGAGGCCATGCTCTTCCGCGTTTTCCTCTTTCACGCGGTTCAGGCGCTCGGTCGCTTCGTCGACCATCGACTTGAAGTGCTCCTGCGTCATGTCCTCGCGCGGCAGGGCGCGCTCGGCCAGCACCGAGATGCTCTGCCCGTTGATCTCGGCGAACCCGCCGGTGACGACGTATTCCTTGTCGCCCTCGGCGCTCGAGACCCGGACGATGCCGGGGCGCAGCGTGGTGATGAGCGGTGCGTGATCGGGCAGGGCGGTCATGTCGCCCTCGGCACCGGGGATCAGCACCTCGCGCGCCTCGACCGAGGCGAGAAGCCGCT
>Ga0102928_1001206_pt1 | contig 16508 bp, 13 predicted proteins | sample SalPonR1_B_D1_MG_FD_78504 | JGI IMG/M metagenome (GOLD analysis project Ga0102928, IMG submission 78504) | Salt pond soil microbial communities from South San Francisco under conditions of wetland restoration - Salt Pond MetaG R1_B_D1_MG | ecosystem: Environmental > Aquatic > Marine > Intertidal...
GCTGCGCCACCCAATCCATTCGAATTGGGAAAGCGCCGGGGTTCAGGAGTCAGCGAAGACAAGGTCTGACACCAAACCACCCAATCGATCGTATTTGCAGCCAGGCGTTCTGCCGCCTGTAAAAAGCGTTTTTGCTTCCTTTTGTCGCGATTGGCAAAAGGAAGTCGTCCGCAAGCGCGCAGCGCGGGGCGAAACGACTTTGAATTTGATTTCCATTATTTCGAAGATGACGCAGCTGCACTCGGCAACGGCAGACACGGTTTCAGAATCAGACCGATCCGGAGGCGCGCATCCGGGCGATGACTTCGGCGTAATCGTCGGCGCCGAAGATCGCCGAGCCGGCCACCAGCGTGTCGGCGCCGGCGGCGATGACTTCGCGCGCATTGTCCGGCTTCACTCCGCCGTCGATTTCCAGCCGGATATCGCGTCCGGATTCGTCGATGATCCGGCGGGCTCGCCTGAGCTTGTCCAGTGCCGCCGGAATGAACTTCTGACCGCCAAAACCCGGGTTGACCGACATGATCAGCACCAGGTCGACCTTGTCGATGACCCATTCGAGCACGTCCAGCGAGGTGGCCGGATTGAACACCAGCCCTGCCCGACAGCCCTGCTCGCCGATCAAGCCCAGCGTGCGGTCCACGTGCTCGGTGGCTTCGGGGTGGAAGCTGATCACGCTGGCGCCGGCGGCGGCGAAATCGGGAATGATGCGGTCGACCGGCTTGACCATCAGGTGCACGTCGATGGGCGCGGTAATGCCGAAGTCGCGCAGTGCCTTGCACACCATGGGCCCGATCGTCAGGTTGGGCACGTAGTGATTGTCCATCACGTCGAAATGCACCCAGTCGGCTCCGGCGTCGAGCACGGTCTCGACTTCTTCGCCCAGACGGGCGAAATCGGCGGAAAGAATCGAAGGGGCGATCACCAACGGCTGTTGCATCGAACTGTTCCTGTTTTTGGGCCCGGCGCCGGGATGTGCAGTAGCACCGATCGCCGTATAATTGATCTCATTCTGCATTTTACAGGCTGCCGTGACCGATTATCCCGTCCCGCCGCTAGAGCGCATTCACCAGGGCAAGGTTCGCGACATCTATCGCGTCGATGAAGATCGCTTGCTTATCATCGCGTCGGATCGCCTGAGTGCGTTCGACGTCATCCTGCCGGACCCGATTCCCGGCAAGGGCGAGATGCTCACGCGCATCTCGCGCTTCTGGTTCACCCAGTTCAACGACCTGATCCGAAACCACATCGTCGAAGCCGACCTGGCCGAAGTCCTGGGCAATAGCGGGCTGGCCGCACAACTCGAGTCGCGCTCCATGCTGGTGCGCGCGCTCAAGCCCCTGCCTATCGAGGCCATCGTGCGCGGCTACCTGGCAGGTTCCGGCTGGCGAGATTATCAATCCGGCGGGACGATCTCAGGCGTGAAGTTGCCCAGGGGCCTCAAGCAGTCGGCGCGCCTGCGCGAACCGATCTTCACGCCGTCGACCAAGGAACAGACCGGCGACCACGACCAGAATATCGACTTCGCCCGAATGCAGGAACTGATCGGCCCGGAACTGGCCATCCGGGTGCGCGACGTCAGCCTGGCCATCTACCTGCGCGCCGGCGCCTACGCCCGCGAGCGCGGCATCATCATTGCCGACACCAAGTTCGAATTCGGCGTCGACGAAGACGGCCACCTCTATCTGATCGACGAAGTCCTCACCCCCGACTCCTCGCGCTTCTGGCCCGAAGACCAGTGGCAACTCGGCATCAGCCCGCCCAGCTTCGACAAGCAGTTCGTGCGCGACTACCTGGATACGCTGGACTGGGACAAGAAACCGCCGGGCCCCACCATCCCGGCCGAAATCATCGAGCAGACCATGGCGCGGTATCGCCAGGCCGCGCGTTATCTCCTGGAAGACGCTTGAGGGACTGCTGCCGGTGCGCCGGAAGCCTGCCCCGGACTTGATCCGAAGGCGTACGGCGGTGCTCGAAGTCCTCGAGTCCCCGACATTCGATCGCGGTGTTTGAACGCCTGCGCGTCACCCCGAATCCCACTTCGCTTCGACACCACACCAGGCCGGAAAATCAAAAGAACTGCGGCGATTTGCCAAGCCTCAAACCCAACGGCGCACCCGGGAGGAATACTCGCTGTAGGACTGCCCGAAGCTCGCGCGCATGAAGCGCTCTTCCGGAATGATCTGAAAACGGTTCATGTATAGGAAAAACGCGGGGACGAACAGCAAGGACAGGAAATTGCCCAGGAATAGCCCCCATCCCGCCAGGACAAGCAGCATTCCGGCATACATCGGGTTCCGGCTGTGTCTGTAAACGCCACTGGTAACAAGGCTGTCCGATTGTTCCGGCACACGCGGATCCACCGTGGTGCCAGCGCCCCGGAATTCGGTAACGCCGAGGATGGCAATGACGATGCCGACCACTGCAATCCCCGCCGACAGCCACGCTGCACCCGGAAATGAAAAGTGAAGACCCGACGAGACCTGAGACACGGCCCACATACCTGCAGCGGCAATCACGACCACGGCCACGGGAGGAACCTTGAGCTCCAGCGCGTTCAAGACATTTTATCTCCCGTTATGAGAAGTGCCGCAACCGGCAAACGATGCAAACCGTCGCCCTGTCAACGACGCAAGCCCAACCGCATGCGCCATTACAGCGCGATCAGGCTTTTCGGCCCAGCATCCTGATCATCGCCTCGGCCGCCGGAGCCGACGAAGCCGGGTTCTGCCCGGTGATCAGCAGGCCGTCAACCTCTACATGCGACGCCCAGTCGTCGCCGCGCCGGAACTGCCCGCCGCGCTGGGCCAGGCGGGTTTCGACCAGGAACGGGACGACATCGGTGAGGCCGACGGCTTCTTCTTCGGTGTTGGTAAAGCCGGTCACGCGCTTGCCCGAGACGATATAACCGCCGTTCGAGCCCTTGACCTCGGTCAGCGCCGCCGGAGCGTGGCAGACCGCGCCGACCGGCTTGCCTGATTCCAGCATGGTGCGGATCAGGTCGATGGAGTCCTGATTCCCGCTCAGATCCCACAGCGGCCCGTGCCCGCCGGGGTAGAACACGGCATCGAAGTCGTCGGGGTCGATCTCTGCCAGCCTGTGCGTATTCGCAAGCGCTTTCCGCGCCGTCTCGTCGGCCTTGAACCGGCGCGTGGAGTCGGTCTGGTGATCCTCTTCATCGCTGGTCGGGTCCAGCGGAGGCTGTCCTCCCCGCGGCGAGGCAAGCGTCACGTCCGCGCCGGCGCCGATGAACGCGTAATAGGGTGCGGCGAATTCTTCCAGCCAGAAGCCGGTCTTCTCGCCGGTGTTGCCGAGCTTGTCGTGCGATGTTAGGACGATCAGGATTTTCATTGGCGATTGTTCCTGTATTGGAGTTCGTGGACTGTTACATGGTCTCGGGTGCAGTGTGAATCAAGCGTTGCTTTTGCACCGGAGCCGGGTGCGGCGGCTTTTAAATCAAATTCAAATTCAACTTCAAATTCAAATTCAAAGGCCGTTTCGCCGCCAGCTACGCTGGCTGATGCGAGTGACTTTTTTCGGTTGCAAAAAAAGTAACCAAAAATGCGCTTTACAGGCGGCAGCTATTCAAGGTGCTGGTCGGAGGGGTCTGGGGGTTTGGTGCCAGGTATGGGGCTTTGATTGCGGACCTTCTTGTCCGTGCGGCGTGTTCTTCTTCGGCTTACGGGTGAAGAATGGATTCCGGCTTCGATGGTTATCGGAGCGGGGTTGTCGTGATCGTGCCGGCACTGTTCGGCTGGGGATGCTGAAGCGGGTTTCAGTTCCGGTGCAGTTAGGACGGTCCGGGCCTGGTTTCGGTCTGGCTTCTTGTCCGGTGGCGGGCGTTGCCAGGTTTTCCACTGGCTTCTCGCGGGAGGGGGCCCCAGCCCCGATAGCGCCCGCCCATCGGCGCAGGATGCGCCTCCCACAACAAATAATCGGGACAAAGTCAGGCGGCGGGCGTCGGCTGGAAGGACAAAGCCCGTAGGGCCGCCGACCCCACTCAAGGCCCCAGACTGGAACCTTCTTCAGCATCCACCGAAGGACACAACGCGACGCGATCGCCATGAACCCGCTCCGATAACCGTCGAAGCCGGGATCCGTTCACCACCCGGGAGCCAAAGCGGAACATGACGAACGGACAAAAAAATCTCCAGCGAGCAACGTGATCAAACACCTAACCACCGACCATATCAGCCTGCACCGCAGCCCTCTGCCGCCTGTAAGAAGCGCTTTTGCCTACTTTTCAGGCGCTTGTGAAAAGTAGGTCGCCTGCAAGCGCGAAGCGCGTGGCGAAACCGCATTTGAAGTTTGAAGTTGAATTGGATTCACAAACTGCCGCACACAACCAATGTAGCGTCATTACCGCAGGGCGCCCAGCGGCCATCATGCCGATGCTTCGGCCGCCTCGCCGCTCTCTTTCTGCCGCTGCGCGGCGTGATCCCGCGCCAGGAGACAGTAAAAGGCCGGCAACACGAACACGGTCAACACCGTTCCGATACCGAGCCCGGTCGCAATGGTCAACCCAATCGCAAAGCGGCTTTCCGCCCCCGGGCCGGCGGCCGTCAGCAGCGGCACCATGGCAACGATCAGGGCCACCGACGTCATCAGGATCGGCCGCAGGCGGATGGCCGCAGCCTCGATAACGGCCTGGTGTCGGTTCAAGCCCTTGTCGACCTGGAGCTGGTTGGCGAATTCGACGATCAGGATGCCGTTCTTCGACACCACGCCTATGAGCGTGATGAGACCGACCTGGGTGTAGATGTTCATGCTGGATGCGCCGAGCATGATGAAGGCCATGGCACCGGCGACAGACAGCGGCACCGATACCAGGATGATGAACGGATCGCGCCAGCTCTCGAACTGCGCTGCGAGCACGAGGTAGATCACGATCAGCGAAAGGAAGAACGTGACCAGAAGCGCGCTGCCTTGCTGCTTGAACTGCCGGGATTCCCCCTTGTAGTCATAGGTGAAGCCCTGCGGAAAAGATTCTGCCGCGGCCTGTTCCAGAAACTCGATCGCCTCGCCCATGGCAGCGCCGCCCCTCAGAACACCTTCGAGTGCCAGCGAATTGAGCTGGTTGTGCTGGGTCCGCTGTGAGGGCTCGACGCTGGACTCGAACGAAACGATGCTGCCCAGCGGCACCAGCTCGCCCGAGTCGGCGCGGATGAAGTAATCGGCAAGCTGTTCGACCTTCGCCCGCAGTTCGCGCTCGACCTGGGGGATCACTTCATACGAGCGGCCCTGCAGGTTGAAGCGATTGATGAACCCGCCGCCGAGCAGCGACGAGAGTTCGCGACCCACGTCGGCCATGGAAAGCCCCAGGTCGGCGGCGCGGTCGCGGTCGATCACGATCCGCGTCGTCGGTCGGTCGAACTCGATCGATTTCTGCACGAATCCGAACAGGCCGCTCTGCATCGCCTTGTCGATCATTTCGTCGGCCACCTGGTCGAGTTCCTCGTAGGATTTCGCAGTGGTGATGACGAACTGCAGCGGCAGGCCCTGGCCGGCGCCGGGAATCGAGGGGCGCGTGAATATGGAGGTGCGCAGCCCGGTCACGTCGGAAACCGCCTGCTGCAGCATCGGCTGGACCTCGAACTGGGAAATCTCGCGCTCGTCCCAGGGCTTGAGCTTGAAACCGCCGAACACCGTGTTGGGCCCGAACGAACCGAGCAGCATGAAGCTTTCGTCGTATCCGGGCAGTTCCTCGAAGCGGTCCTGCATCTGGTTGCCGTACTTCTGCAGATATTCCAGCGTCGCGGTCTGCGGCGCCTGACCCTGGTAGAGCAGAATCCCCTGATCCTCGGTGGGCGCCAGTTCGTTCTGGCTCAGCCGAAGCATGAACACGATGGACAGCAGCACGACTACCGCGAACACCATCACGGCCGGGATCGATTTCAGCACCCAGGCCAGCGACGACTTGTAGCCCTCTGACAGTCGGTCGAAATTGCGCTCCACGATGCCCTCGAAGCGCGAGGCATTGCCGTGGGGTTTCAGGATATGCCCCGACAGCATCGGCGAGAGCGTGAGCGCTACCACGCCCGACACCAGTACGGCGCCGGCCAGCGTAAACGCGAATTCGGAAAACAGCGATCCGACCAGGCCGCCCATGAAGCCGATCGGTGCGTAGACCGCAATCAGCGTGGTAGTCATGGCGATGACCGGCGTGGCCATTTCTCGCGCGCCGTGCAATGCCGCATCGAACCTGGACTCGCCCTCCTCGATGTGCCTGTGCACGTTCTCGACGATGATGATCGCGTCGTCGACCACCAGGCCGATCGCCAGCACCATGGCCAGCAGGGTCAACAGGTTGAGCGAGAAGCCGAGTACCAGCATCACCAACGCGGCGCCGATCAGCGAAAGCGGCACGGCTACCGAGGGCACCAACGCCGCGCGCATCGATCCGAGCGTGAGGAACACCACGACCAGCACAATGAGAACGGCCTCGGCCAGCGTCTTGATGACTTCGTTGATGGAGCTCTCGATAAACTCGGACGCGTCATAAGCCAGTTCCACTTCAAGCCCGGCCGGCAACTGTTCGCGAATGTCCGGCAACTCGTCGCGCACCATTTCGGCCACGTCCAGCGGATTGGCGCCCGGCGTCAACTCGATGGCGACATACGTCGACGGCTGGCCCTTGTAATTGTTCGTCTCCGAATAGGTCTGCGCGCCCAGTTCGGAGCGCGCGATGTCGCGCAGCCGGATAATGCTGCCGTCGACTTGTTTCACGACCAGCTGCTCGAAAGCCTCCGGGCTCGACACGTCGGTGTTCGACTTGAGATCGATCCGCACCAGTTCGTCCCGGGTGCGGCCTACGCCGGCAAGGAAGTTGTTTTCCAGCAGAATGCCGACCAGTTCGCTGGGAGTCATGTCGATAGCCGCGAGGCGGTTGGGATCGATCCATATCCGCTGCGCGAAGGTGCGCCCCAGAAGTTCGGCCTTGCCCACGCCGGCAATCGCCTGCAGCCGGGGCTGCACTTCGCGGGTCAGATAGTCGGTGATCCTGGGCGTCGCCATGGTCTCGCTGAAAAACGCGATGTACATCAGCGCGGTGGATTCGCCGGTGGTCGACGTGATCACCGGGTCACGCACGTTCTCCGGCAGCACGTCGCGCTGACTGGCCACCTTGGACTGGATCTCGGCCAGCGCGTCGTTGGCGTCGTAGTTGAGCACCATTCGTGCTTCGATGGTCGACAGTCCCAGCGAGCTGGTCGACGAAAGGAAATCGATGCCTTCGGCCTCGGCGATCGCCTGCTGCAACGGCGTCGTCACGAATCCCTTGACCAGGTCCGAGTCAGCGCCCGGGTAGGCTGTGGTGACCGTGACCGTGGTGCTTTCGAGTTCCGGGAACTGGCGCACTTCCAATTGCATGGCCGCCCGCAGGCCCATCAGGAGAATCAACAAACTGACCACGGTGGCAAGCACCGGTCGCCTGACGAAGATGTCGGTAAAGCGCATCAGCCCTGCCCCGACGTCGTTTCGGCAACCACCTTGACCGGCTGATTGTTGCGCAGGCGCAGCAGACCGGCGCCCACCACCGTCGCACCGGCTTCCAGGCCTTCGACGATTTCCACTTCGCCGTTCCGGACATCACCGGTGGTAACGCTCACGCGCTCGACGATCTTTTGTCCGCCCTCGCCGTCGACGACCTTGAACACGAAATCGCCATAGGTGTTGTAGGAAATCGCGGTTCGCGGCACCGTGACAACCTCGCTGACCTCGTCGCGAACGGCGCGGACATTGGCAAACATGCCAGGCCTGAGCCGCATGTCCGGGTTGGGCAAGCGGGCACGAACCCTTACAGTGCGGCTTTCCGGAAGTACCGAGGAATCTATCGCCAGGATCTCGCCGACGAACTGACGATCCGGAAACGCCGCGACAGTCACTTCAACGCGGCCACCCACCGTCATCCGCTGAAGCTCGCGCTCGGAGATCGTGAAGTCCACCTGAATCGGATCCAGCATGTTGATACCGACGATTGGCGTCCCGACACCGATGTATTCGCCGAGATCCACCTGGCGCAGGCCCAGCACACCGGAAAACGGCGCTCGGATGGTCTTCTTGTTCAACAACGCCCGCTGCTCGTGCACCCGGGCCTCTGCAGCTTCATAGTTGGCGCGCGCCTCGTCGAACTCCGATTGCGACACCGCGTTCTGCTTGATCAAGTTGGAAAACCGCTCGAACTGCTGCAGCGCAAGGCGGGCTTCGGCCTCGCGCGTTTCCAGCGCGGCCTCGTCGGTCTCGGCCTCGATCCGAAGCAGCACGTCGCCGGCTTCGACCCGTTGCCCGGACTCGAATTCCAGCGATTTCACGACACCGGCGATCTCGTTGGCCACCTGCACACCATTGACCGCGCGCAGCCCGCCGATAGCGCTGAGGGCCTGCGGCCAGCGCCGGCTGGTGGCCTCGGCCGCCTCGATTTCCGCCGGCGGCGGCGCCTGTGACATCATTTCGGCCTGCTGACGAATCTGGGCGAAGCGCCACACAAACAATGCACCCAGCAACAGGGCCAGAACGACGACGACGCTGATCACTCGGGTTACATTGGTTTTTTTCATGGCTGCTGCAATCCTGTTTCTTTACCAACTACCCGGGGAATCGAAGACTGGCGGCCTCGCCGTTGCGTCTGATCGACCCGGGCAATCAATTAATATACGAAGCCGTACAGTATACCGTGGTAATGCAATTTGCCGTGAGTGGATCATGTCTCTCGGCAATTCAGCGAGTTTGGCAGGCGACCGCCCAAGGCGGGCTAAAATAGAGTCTGTCAGTTTCCCATCGTCAAATTCACCGAATTGGAGAATTCCATGAACAAACCCGTTCGCATCGCCGTCACCGGCGCCGCCGGCCAGATCGGCTATCAACTCTGCTTTCGGATTGCCGCCGGCGACATGCTCGGCCCCAACCAGCCGGTCATCCTGCAATTGATCGAAATTCCGCCGGCCATCGACGCGCTCAAGGGCGTGGCGATGGAGCTCGACGACGCGGCGTTCCCGATGCTGACCGAGGTCATGACCACGACCGATATAGAAAAAGGCTTCAAGGATGCCGACTACGCGCTGCTGGTCGGCTCCAAGCCGCGCGGCCCCGGCATGGAGCGCAGCGACCTGCTGGCCGAAAACGGCAAGATCTTCGGCCCTCAGGGCAAGGCGCTCAACGACCACGCCTCGCGCGACGTCAAGGTGCTGGTAGTCGGCAACCCGGCCAACACCAACTGCCTGATCGCGCAGGCCAACGCCCCGGATCTCAAGCCGGAAAACTTCACCGCGATGACCCGGCTGGACCACAACCGCGCGCTGGCCCAGCTCGCACTGAAAACCGGCATTCATCACACCCTGATTCGGCAGATGGCGATCTGGGGCAACCATTCGGCTACCCAGTATCCGGACATCCACAATGCGCTGGTCAAGGGCGAAGCGGCCATCTCGAAGGTGGATCGCGAGTGGTACGAAAGCGATTTCATTCCCACCGTGCAACAGCGCGGCGCCGCCATCATCAAGGCGCGCGGCGCCTCCAGCGCGGCATCGGCTGCATCGAGCGCCATCGACCATATCCGCGACTGGGCGCAGGGCACCAGCGGCGACTGGGTTTCCATGGCCGTGCCTTCCGACGGCAGCTACGGCATCGCGCCGGGCGTGATCTACTCGTTTCCCTGCACCTGCGAGGACGGCGCCTGGAAGATCGTGCCGGATCTCGAAATCAACGAGTTCAGCCGCGGCCGGATGGACGCCACCGATGCGGAATTGAGAGAAGAGCGCGAAGCGGTCAAGGACCTGCTCTGATCGCGGCAGCGTCGGCTCTCGGGCTCGATCAATAGCCCCCACCCCGGGCCTCCCCCGCGAACGGAGGAGGGAGAAGACCAGGGGCGGGGCAAGGAAAATGCCGGGTAAACCACGCTGATCCAGCGAATCCCCTGGATTCTCCCTCCCCCGCCTGCGGGGGAGGGCCGGGGAGGGGGCAGGCGAATGCCGCGTCCGGCGACCCACTACTCAGCGAATCCTCCTGTCATCCCCCGCCATTGCGCTGCATGCGCTTGTGCGCTTCGTCGACATAGGCGCGCGCCGCCGCCAGCAGCACTTCGGGCGCAAGACGCACGCTGTAGTCCGGATTGACGTAGCCGAACTGGACCTTGCCGTCGGTACCGATGATGAAGGTGGCCGGCGCGGGCAGCGCCTGGTGGTCGCCGCCGGAGCGCTGGTTGAGGTTGTTGCCGAAACCGGCATAGCGCTCGAAGGTCTCGTCGTCGAGGCGGAACGCGATGCCGAAGGCCTGGGCTGCGTTCATTTCCGGGTCGGAAAACAGCCGGTAGCCGAATTCCGAATCCTTGCCCTGGGACAACAACCCGGGTTTGTCCGGACTGACGAACCAGACATCGAAGCCCATTTCGTTCAGTTCGGCTTCGGTCCTTCGCAGTTCCGCCAGGTGCATGTTGCAATACGGACACCAGCCGCCGCGGTAGAACGTGAGGACGACCGGCTTTTCCAGCGAAGCCGGATCGACTTCGAAAGCCTCACTGTCGACGTCGACAAGCCGAAACTCCGGCGCCTGCATGCCCGGCAGCACCGGGCGAACCTGTTCAGGAGCATCGAATATTTCAGCGGCCGAAAGGGTCGGCAGCAGCAGAAAAACCGCGAAAAGAACTGATCGCATTGGAGTGACTCGTTGTTTTGGACCAATCGAGTCAGACCGGAGCCGACTCGATTGGCTTGCAAGCCAAAAAGCGAAACCAACTCTCGCGAAGACGCCAAGACGCGAAGAAGGGCAAAACCAAGAAAGCTCGTGTAGGGTGGACGCGTAGCGTATCCACCATGCCCAATCTTGATCGAGCGGTGAGCAATCGGCGCACGATGCGTCTCATGCAACAGAACTTGTCTCGCGCCCGGCTACGGGTGTGGGAGCTTGCCTTGCAAGCGATGTCTTTCAGTGTTCGACTTCAAACACCGGCGTTGGACTTTCCGAAACATCTCCATTCCACAAGGGCTTTCTCCGCGTCTCTACGAGAGCACGCCTTTTTATAGCTTTTCCTTAGCGCCTTTGCGCCTTCGCGAGAGTTGTCTTAAGGTTTTGCCTTTGCCATTGATCAGCCCGCCAGGCTCTGGTGCTTGCCGACGATCAGCATCGAAAGTTCCAGCGCCTGCTCGTAGTTCAGACGCGGGTCGACGGTCGTCTTGTAGGCCCGTGACAGGTCGTGCTCGTCCAGTTCGCGGGCGCCGCCTATGCACTCGGTGACGTTCTCCCCGGTCAATTCCAGGTGCACGCCGCCAAGGCGTGAACCGCACGCGGCGTGGATCTCGAAAGCCTGCTCGAGCTCGGCCTGGATGTTGGAAAACCGCCGCGTCTTGACGCCCGTGGATGTCTTTTCGGTATTGCCGTGCATCGGGTCGCAGATCCAGAGCAGCGGCGAGCCGGTCGACTTGGCGGCCTGGATCAGGCCCGGCAGCTTGTCACCGACGCCGTTGGCGCCCATCCGGTGGATCAGCACCAGCCGACCCGGCTCGTCGTCCGGATTCAATGCACGGATCAGGCTCTTGAGCCAGTCCGGCGACATGCCCGGGCCCACCTTGACCCCGACCGGATTGCGGATACCGCGAAACATTTCCAGATGCGCCCCGTCCATGCCGGCTGTGCGCATGCCTATCCACGGAAAGTGTGTCGACTGGTTGAACCAGCCCCACTGGCGCGGCACCTTGCGCGTCAGCGCCTGCTCGTAGTGCAGGTGCAAGGCCTCGTGGGAGGTAAAGAAATCCACCCGGCGAACGCTGCCAGGCATCTGCCCGGTGACGGTTTCCATGAACCGCACCGAGTGGCCGATGGAGTCGGCGATCCGGTGAAACTGTCGCGCCAGCGGAGAATGCTCCACCCAGCCCAGGTCCCAGTACTCGGGATGATGCAAATCGGCAAAACCGCCGTCGACAAGCGCGCGAACGAAATTCATCGTCATGGCCGATCGCGAATAAGCCCGAATCATCCGCTCGGGATCCGGCCGGCGCGATTCCGGCGTGAACTCAGGAGAATTGACCAGGTCACCGCGGTAGCTGGGCAACTCGACCCCGTCGCGGGTCTCGAAATCATCCGACCGCGGCTTGGCGTACTGACCGGCAAAACGACCGATGCGCACCACCGGCATTTCCATCCCGTGGACCAGCACCAGCGACATCTGCAGCAGTACCTTGAGCCGGTTGGCGATGATCTCTGGCCGGCATTCGTCGAAGATTTCGGCGCAATCGCCGCCCTGCAGCAGGAAACGCTTTCCCGCCTGGGCCTCGGCCAACTGCTGGCGCAGGTTGAGGATTTCCCACGAGGTGACCAGCGGCGGCAGCTCGGACAGGTGCTGCAACGAGCGGCTCAGTGCATCCTGGTCGTCATAGCGCGCCTGTTGCAGCGCTTCCTTGCGCTTCCAGGAATCCACGGCCCAGTCCTTGACCGGAGTGATCGATTTGAGTGTCTCGCTCATAAAATCATTTCTTGCGCAGTGAAAACGCAGTCATCAGCATGAGCACAACATACCAGATCAGCGCCCAGGCCGGCATGGGCAGGCCGAGAAAGACCCAGTCGACCTCGGCGCACTCGCCGGAGCCGGTGAACGCGGACGTGATCGCTTCGCCGAGCGAGAAATACTCCAGCATGAAATCGAAACCGGGACCGCATTCGGGCACTTGGTCGGGCGGAAGGTTCTGTAGCCAGAGGTGGCGCCCCGCGGTCACCAAGCCCCAGGCGCCGCCGGCGAAAACCACCCCGCCGTAAAGCCATCGCATGCCGCCGCGGCTGCCGTGCACGGCGCCGGCCAGCGCGCCCAGTGCGATGACGATGAACGCGCCACGCTGAAGAATACACAGCGGACAGGGCTCGTAGCCCAATGCGTACTGTGAATAATAGGCATAGCCGAGCAAAGCCAGGCACAGGCCCAGCACGATCGAAAAACCGGTTCTAGGGTACAGGTTGATATTCATTCGGGTATTCTGCCATGTTGTTGTGTGCGGCTTGCCACCGGGCCGCATGAAATCTCGTCGCTTTTCAGGCGCGCAGAACCTGCGGAAATCCTATGTCCGATTGCATCTCGCTTAAGAACCTCAACGCCGACCTCGATCGGCGAATGCGCGAACTTGGAGCCGATGCCACGGCCGTCGCCGCTTCACGGCGGCACGTGGAGCGGGCGCTCACCCGCGACGTGCCCATATACGGCATCAATACGGGTTTCGGCGCGCTGGCCGACAAGCGTATCGAACCGGCCCGCCTGGCCGAGCTTCAGCGCAATCTTCTGCTGTCGCATGCCTGCGGCACCGGCGACCCGCTGAGCCCGGAGATCAGCCGACTGATGCTGCGGCTGAAGATCCACGCTCTCTCGCTCGGTTACTCCGGCATCTCCGAGCCGGTATTCCGACAACTGCTGGCGCTGGACGAACACGGTATCGTGCCCTGGATCCCGTCGCGCGGCAGCGTGGGAGCGTCGGGCGACCTGGCACCCCTGGCCCATATGAGTCTGCCGCTGATCGGCGCAGGCCGGTGCTGGAAGCCCGACTTCAGCGGCCCGGAGCCCGCGGCAACTGCGCTCGAAAGAGCAGGTATGACGCCGGTCGCACTTGCGGCGAAGGACGGCCTGGCGCTGATCAACGGCACCCAGCTGATGGCGGCGTGCGGTGCCTTTGTGCTCAGCCGCTGCATAAGGCTGGTGGTAGCCGCCGACATTCTGGGCGCCATGACCCTGGAGGCCCTGCAGGGCTCGGCCCGGCCTTTCGACGAGCGTATCCACCAGCTGCGACCGCACCCCGGGCAGCTCAGATCCGCGGCCAACGTCCGGCGCCTGCTTGAACAAAGCGAGATCCTGGAGTCGCACCGCGACTGCGGCAAGGTTCAGGACCCATACTCGTTGCGCTGCATACCGCAGGTACATGGAGCCAGCCGCGACGCGCTGGCCCATGCCTCGGAAATCATCGAGCGGGAACTGAATTCGGTCACCGACAATCCGCTGGTGTTCGGGCCGGACCCAGCTGACCCGGGCGCAGCGGGCGACATCGTATCGGGCGGAAATTTTCACGGCCAGCCGCTGGCGCTGGCGATGGACTACGCCGCGATTGCGCTGGCCGAACTGGCCAGCATTTCCGAGCGCCGGACCTACCTGCTGCTGGCCGGCCACGACGGCCTGCCGCCGCTCCTGATGTCGGACACCGGCATCAACTCCGGTTTCATGATTCCGCAGTACACGGCCGCGGCACTGGTCAGCGAGAACAAGGTGCTGTGTCACCCGGCCAGCGTCGACTCGATTCCAACCAGCCTGGGCCAGGAGGACCATGTCTCGATGGGATCGATCAGCGCGCTCAAGCTGTTGTCCGTATTGCGCAATACCGAACAGGTACTGGCCGTGGAAATGCTCACAGCCGCCCAGGCGCTGGATTTTCGCGCACCGCTGAAGCCCGGGCGCGGCGTCGCATTGGCGCATGCCGCGGTGCGGGGAACGGTCGCCCATGCAGAAGAGGACTACGAAGTGGGTACCGATATCGACAACTGCGCCCGGCTGCTGCGCGAAGAGCGATTGGTGGATGCGGTGCAGAAGGAACTGGGCGAACTCACCTGAATCCTCGGGCGTATCAGCCCAAGAGTTTTCTTGTGCCGTATCAGGCGGCCGGCTAAATGCGCTGTGCGGTCATTTCGACATACAGCGGCGCGGTGTCTCGGCTGGAATCATGTTCACCCTGCTCGACTACCGAGATGATCCCCGGCTTGCCCAAGGGCGTGCCCAGCATGGTGTCGGTCAGGAATTCCCAGCGGCCGTCAATGCGCTGCTCGATGCCCACCTTCAACCACAGCGATTCGGCAATCGCGCCTTCGCTCTCATCCGGCGTATCGACTTCCACGCTCAGGCGCCACGAGGAATCCGGACTGTGGATCTCGAACGTGCCCGGGATGCCCGGCCTGAGAAGAAGCTCGGGCTCGCCGCGCAATTGACCAGAACACCAGACCGCCGACTCGATCGCATAGCGCGGCGCCGGTTCACCGTCGACCGGCTCGGCTTGCCCCACGCAGAGCAGCGGCATTAACAGCGTCAATACGGCGATCAATCTCATGGGAAACCTCAGGTGTTTCTGAACCGGGCCGGCAGGTCTTCCTGGTCGGGCTGGTCGGCGCCTTCCTTGGCCACCGGCATCAGATCCTGCTTCGACACGCCGAGCACAAGTGCCGCGGTGCTGGCGACGAAGATGGACGAATACGTGCCCACGATCACCCCGACGATCAAGGTGTAGGCAAACGCGTGGATGATTTCGCCGCCGAAGTAGAACAGCGCGATCAGCACCATCAGCGTGGTCAGGGAGGTCATCACGGTTCGCGACAGCATCTGGTTGATCGACAGGTTGGTCAATTCCTTGGCCGTGCCCTTGCGCTTGACCCGGAAGTTCTCGCGCAGCCGGTCGTAGACCACGATGGTGTCGTTGAGCGAGTAGCCGATGACCGCCAGCAGCGCAGCGACCACGGTCAGGTCGAAGCTGATCCGGAACAGCGAAATCATGCCCAGCACGATGATGACGTCGTGGATCAGCGCGGCAACCGCGCCGACCGCGAAGCGCCACTGGAACCGGAACGAAACGTACAGCAGGATGCCGGCAAGCGCATACAGCAGCGCCAGGCCGCCCTGGTTGGCCAGTTCCTCGCCAATCTGCGGGCCGACGAACTCGACCCGGCGGATTTCGACACCGGGGTCTACCGATTCGAGCGCTTCCAGCGCCGCCGTGCTCACGTCGGCGCCCTCTTCGGCCGCGACTTCCGGAGGCAGTCGAACGACGATATCGCGAGAGGTGCCGAAGGTCTGGACCGAGAAGTTTTCGTAATCGGCGTCAGCCAGAGCGCCGCGCACGTCGGCCAGGTCGGGTGCTTCCGGATAGGAAATCTCGATCAGCGTGCCGCCCGTGAAATCCAGCCCGAAATCGAGGCCGCGGGTGACCAGCGACCCGATGCTCGCCAGGATCAGCACAGCCGAGAAGATCAGCGCAATGTTGCGCCGGGCCATGAAATCGATGCGGGTGTTGTTGCGAATGATGTCCATGCTATTTGTGTCCTTGACCCGGAATCTTCATGATCCGGGATTAAAGCGCCAGCGACTTGACGCGCTTGCGCCCGCCGTAGATCAGGTTTATCACGCCGCGGGTGCCGAAGATGGCGGTGAACATCGAGGTCACGATGCCGAGTGACAGCGTTACCGCGAAGCCCTTGACCGGCCCGGTGCCGAACATGAACAACACCAATGCTGCGATCAGCGTGGTCACGTTTGCGTCGGCAATCGTCGAGAAGGCCTTGTCGTACCCGGCCCGAATCGCCGCCTGCGGCGTATTGCCCAGCCTCAATTCTTCGCGAATCCGCTCGAAGATCAGCACGTTGGCATCCACCGCCATGCCGACAGTAAGCACGATGCCGGCGATACCGGGCAGCGTCAGCGTCGCGCCGATCATGGAAAGCAGTGCGACGACAAGCACCAGATTGGCGGTCAGCGCCAGGTTGGCCACCAGGCCGAAGACCTTGTAGTA
>Ga0102928_1001210_pt1 | contig 16486 bp, 21 predicted proteins | sample SalPonR1_B_D1_MG_FD_78504 | JGI IMG/M metagenome (GOLD analysis project Ga0102928, IMG submission 78504) | Salt pond soil microbial communities from South San Francisco under conditions of wetland restoration - Salt Pond MetaG R1_B_D1_MG | ecosystem: Environmental > Aquatic > Marine > Intertidal...
GCCGCCTGGAGTCTTGGAGCGGCCGCACAGCGCGCGTTCCACCGGTTCCTCGAGTGGGGTGCCCCGCTCGTCGATGTCGATCGTCACGGTCTCGCACCACTCGGCGGGCTCGCCGTTCTCGTCGAGTTCACCCGAGGCGATGTGTGTGACGAGCACCGGTTCGTCGCGGTGGAACACGGCCATCACTTGTTCGGGGAGGTAGATCTCGGTGTGATTCGCCTGGGCATTGGTCGACCGACGCGGCGCAACAGCCACCGGCGACCGCAGCGTGTCCCACGACGTGGGGGTGATCACACCCGATGCCTCCGACCGCGGTGCGCCGAGCACCAGCTTCTCGAACGCCCACACCGAGCGCAGTGTCGACTCCCCGAAGAAGCCGTCCACCGGCCCCGGGTCGAACCGGAGTTCGTGCAGCCGCTCCTGGAGTCGGGCGACGTCGTCGTCGACCATGCCCAAGGTGAGGTCCCGCGAGATCGCCGCGAACCGGACCGGCTCGGTGGTGGGCGCAGCCGGCGACGCGGCGACGCTGGTCGTGGGGGAGGGCAGCGAGGTGGAGGATCCGGCAGAGGTGGAGGTTCCCGCGCCTGCGCCCGTTCCGCCGCTGCCTCGCCACCAGAGAGCTGCGACCGGGACGGCGGAGATCGCACCCGCCACCAGCAGCCGGCGTCGCGTGTAGGTGGCCGGCGACTCGCGGCGTCGTGGGCCTGGGGTCACTCCCGGAGCGGGGCCTGGGCCTCGATGGGGTTCGTGTTCGTGTTCGTGTGAGGACATCTCAGCTTCGTGTGGTTCCTTCGATCAGCTCGTCGGCGTGCTGGTGGTCGTGGCTGCGGTCGTCGGCGCTGTGGTCATCGGTGCCGTGGTCATCGGTGCGGTGGTCGTCGATGCGGGAGTCGCCGGCGCTGCCGGCATCCGCAGTTCGGCCGTCCCCGGTGGCGACGGCGACGGCCGGCGCCTCTGCGTCGCGTCGGCGGAGGCGCCGGAAGACCGCCGTGCCGCCGGCCAACAACGCCAACACGGCGACGGCACGGATCGTGAAGGCCGCGGGATCGTCGGGGACGACGAGGTTCTGCAGCCAGGTCTGCAGCTCGATGCCGCGGTCGATGATGGGATCGCGGGTAGCGCCGTTGAGCACCCTGATCTCGTACCAGCCGTAATAGGCCACGTAGGCGCCGGCCACGAGGAGCAGCCCGCCGGCGATCCGGTTCATCACCGGCAGCAGGTTGCGGAAGCGTTGGACGACGCCCGACTTGGCGAGCGCCACGGCCACGGTGAGGATGGCGATCACCACGCCCATGCCCACGCCGTAGGCGACGAACACGCCGATGCCGGTCAACCAGCTCTCGCTGCGGAACGTGCTGGTGGTGACGGCGAGGAACGGCCCGATCGTGCACGACAGGGAGGCGACGGCGTAGGAGACGCCGAACAGGAACATCGACGGCAGCGTGCCGTCCTGGCCACCCTTCTGCAGCTTGGGGATGCTGATCATCAGTTGCCGGCCGAGCAGCAGCGCCACGCCGAGCCCGACGAGCCCGAACCCGATGACGACCGTGGCCCACGGCAGGTACTCCTCGATGCGAACCGCCAGTGGGCTGATGATGATGCCGAATGCGCCGAACACGAGCACGAAACCGGCGGTGAGGGCGAGCGACACGGTGAGCGCACGTCCGACGGCGCCGGCTCGGCCGCCCTTGTGGTCGAGGCCGACGAAGGCCGAGAGGTAGGCGGGCAGCAGGGCGAACCCGCAGGGGTTCACCGTGGCCGCCATGCCCGCCGCGAGCGCGAAGGCGTAGGGGCCGTTCATGTGGCGATCAGCTCGTCGATGCGGTCGGCGAGGGCGTCGCCGCCCATCCCGCCGATGAACACCTCGACCTCGCCGCTGTCGTCGACGAAGGCGAAGGCCGGCTGACCGTAGACACCGAAGGCGCTCCAGACGGCGCCGTCGAGATCGGCGAGGTGCGTGATCCCTGACGTCCCCGTGTCGTCCACGAACTCCTGCATGGCGGCGATCTCCCCGCGGCCCGGCACGCCGATCAGCTGGACGTCGGCGGCGTACCGTTCGGCGACCTCGGCCACCTCCGGTGCTTCTGCTCGGCAGATCGTGCACCACGGCGCCCAGAACCACACCACCGAGTCGCCGCTCGCCAGCGACGCACCGTCGAACTCCAGGCCGTCCTCGAGAGGCGTCGATCCGGCGAATGCGGCGGTCAGTGCGGTGGCCAACTCGGCGCTCGCGTCGCCGCCGGACTGCTCGGTCTCCTCGCCGGTACCGTCACTCGTGGCGTCGTCAGCAGCGGTGGCCGACTCGGACTCGGACTCGGCAACGACCCCGCCGCCGCCTCCGTCGTCGCCTCCGCCGCATGCAGCCAGGGCGAGGGCGCCCGCCGCGAGAACGATGGCATGCCGGAACGGTCGGCGTCGTGGTGATCGCATGAGCGGGAAACCCGGTGGCTCCCGACGCCATTCCCGTTCCGTCGTTGCCGTGCCGAGTCGTCCCGAACGTCGACACCGGGAACATCCGGGAGCCGGGGCGGGTTTCCCGGTCATGTCCCGATTCGTGCCCCGCCACCGCCCGAACCTTCCCGCGTCCATCACGCCCGGTGCCACGAACGGTCGGAGATCCGGATGGGGTGTGCTGTTGCTGGTGGCGTTCCCCGTGGTGGCGGCTGCCTGTGGCTCGACGACCGATGACGACACCGCCGATCCGCCGGCCGCGTCGTCGGCCGAAGCCGGCGGGTCCGATGCCGGACCGTCCTCGGCGGATTCCGGTGACCTCGTCCGTCCCGACCTCGTCGAACCGTCGGCGCCGAACATCGTCCAGTCCGGTCTCGAGATCTACCGCGGAGACACGGTCGACGGGGCGCCCGAACCGCTCGTCGACCTCGACGAGATCCGCAGTGGTGGTCCGCCCCCCGACGGGATCCCCTCGATCGACGATCCGGCGTTCCTGTCGGTCGACGACGTCGATTTCCTGGAAGAGACCGAACCGGTGCTGGCCCTCGACATCGACGGCGACGCGCGGGCCTATCCCGTGCAGATCCTGATGTGGCACGAGATCGTGAACGACACCGTCGGTGGCGTGCCCGTCGCCGTCACCTACTGTCCGCTGTGCAACTCCGCCGTCGCCTACGACCGGCGTGTGGGCGACCGGGTGATGGAGTTCGGGACGTCGGGATTGCTGTGGAACTCGGCGCTCGTGATGTACGACCGCCAGACCGAGACGCTGTGGAGCCACTTCACCGGCGAGGGCATCGTCGGAGAACTGACGGGCACCGAGATCGACAAGTTCCCGGTCGCCACCGTGCCGTGGGGCGTGTGGCGAGACGCCAACCCCGATGGCCTGGTGCTCAGCCAGGAGACCGGGTTCGAACGGTCGTACGGACGCAACCCGTATCCGGGCTACGACGACGTCAACAGTGACCCGTTCCTGTTCGAGGGCGAGGTCGACGGCCGCTACACCGCCATGACCCGCATCGCCGGCGTCGAGGTGGGCGACGAGGCCCTCGGCGTACCGCTGGTCGACCTGCAGGAGGACCGGGTGATCACTTCCGAGGTCGGTGGCACCGACCTCGTCTTCTTCTGGCAGCCCGGAACGGCGTCGGCGCTGGACGCCGCCGACGTCGCCGGCGGTGAGGATGTCGGCGCCACCGGCGTGTTCGTCCCGGTGGCCGACGGGCAGACGCTCACGTTCACCGCGACCGAGGACGGCTTCGTCGACGACGAGACCGGTTCCACCTGGAACCTCCTCGGGCAGGCCGTCGACGGTCCGCTCGCCGGCTCGCAACTGGAGGCCGTCGAGCACGTCGACACGTTCTGGTTCGCCTGGTCGGCGTTCCAGCCCGACAGCGCCATCATCGAGTGATGCCGCAGGACCCGAACGATCGACGATGACCGAGCCCGCCGTCAGCGAGATCCTCCTGCCCCGCACCGACGGCGGAGCCGGTGTGCAGGTCGTGATCGTGCTGGTGGCGATGGTGGTGGTGGCCGTCCTCGTGCGTCGTGAGCGTGCGCTCGTCACGCTCACGGTCGGCGTGGGCCTGGTGCTGCTCGGGCTGATGGGGATGCGGACGCTCCACTGATGGGCGCATCGGAAATGCCGTGGAGGTCGCGTAGGGTTCTCTCCCAGTGCGCGACGAGGCAGCGGGTGAGAAGGCGTTCGAGCAGTACGTTCTGCCGGAGATCGAGGTGCTGCTCCGCGTGGCGAACTCGCTCACACGCAATCACGCCGAGGCCGAGGATCTGGTGCAGGACACGCTGCTGCGGGCGTACCGGGGCATCGACGGGTTCGACGGCCGGCACCCGCGTGCCTGGCTGCTCACCATCCTGCGCAACACGCACATCAACCGCAACCGTCGCCGCCGTCCCGAGCTGCTGCGCGATCCCGACTTCGAGAACGATCGCCAGGCGTCGCTGGCGTCCGACGAGCGCACCGATGCGATGGTCGACGACGAGATCGACAGCGAGATCCTTTCGGCCCTGCAGGCCCTCGACGAGCCGTTCCGGCGCGTGGTGGAGCTCGTCGACGTCGACGGGCTCAGCTATGCCGAGGCCGCCGAAGTCCTCGACGTACCGGTCGGCACCGTCATGAGCCGCCTGCACCGGGCGCGCTCCCGCATCCGTGACCGACTCGACCGAGCCGGCTTCGCACCCAGGAGAACCTCGTGAAGAACTGGATCATGAGACTGTTCGGGCGGACGCCACCCGGCGGGATGAGCTGCCATCAGGTCGGTGAGGTGCTCCAGCAGTACCTCGACGACGAGCTCGATGACGCCGAGCGCAGGGCGCGCATCCACGAGCACCTCGAGGAATGCCGCCGGTGCGGTATGGAGGCCGAGACCTACGAACGGATCAAGGCGACGATCGCCGCCGAGCGGCCCGATCTGCCGAACGACTCGATCGATCGCCTCCGGGAGTTCGGCGAGCGGCTCGCCCGCGGCGACGAGCCCAGCGAGCCGTGAGCAGGTCGACGGCCCGGTCGGTCGCCGACGTGCCGTCGTGGTCGAGCCCGGTCGAGGGGTGTCGCCTGGTACTGCGCGGTGTCACGTTCCGCACCTGTATCCGGGTGGCGTTGGTGGTCGGCACGGTGCTGACACTCGTGAACCAGGGCTCGGTGATCGCCGGCGGCGACGCCACCGTGGCGACGTGGGTGCGGGTCGGGGTGAACTACCTGGTGCCGTTCATCGTGTCGAGCATCGGCTACCTGGCCCCGTTCCGGTGTCGCGACGAGCCGCCCACCCCCTGAGAAGCGACAGCGGGGTCAGACCCCGCTGTCGCTTCTCAGGGGGTGGCGCAGGGCGTCGAGGGCGGTGCCGATGTCGGCGATCGGCGGGCGGGCATCGGGGCTCGGAGGAAGCCACACGCGACGCAATCGGCCCTGCGGGTCGACGATCGCGTCGGCTCCGAGCTGGCGCGTGTCCTCGGTGGCGGGCCGCAGTCGGCGTCCGCGTCGCAGGAGACCGGCATACATCGCGATCGTTCCCGGTGACCACACCTGTCGGACCGATCCCCGCCCGGCGCCGAGCAGGCCGTACAGCTCGCGTTGGGTGTCGGCGAGCAGCGGCACGTCGAGGTCGAGGTGGTCTCGGTAGGCGCCGAGCCTCGAATGGTCGCCGGTGAAGGTGACCACGACGGGGAGGACGTCGGGCTGGCCGTCGAAGTGGTCGCGCACGGCGACCACGTGTTCCTGGCAGGGCAGTCAAGCGAGGTGGCGGTGCAGGACCACCACGAGGAACCGCTCGCGATGGTCGCTGAACCGCCATGGCTGCCCTTCGTGATCGACGAGGGTGAGGTCGGGGAACGGGTCACCCTCGCCGATCACGTGGTGGGGGGTCATGTGCGCATCATGCGAGGTCGCGCAGGGCGTCTTCCACCCCACGGTGGAACGTCGGGTAGGCGTAGATCATCGATCGCAGCTCCTCGATCGGCGTGCGGGCGTGCACGGCGAGGGTGAGCATCCCCAGCACCTCCCCTCCCGCCGGCCCCATCGATGTGGCGCCCACGAGCACGCCGCGTTGCCGATCGGCCACGAGCTGGATGAAGCCGTCGTTGCCGGCCTTGTGCAGCCAGCCGCGAGCGGTGGAGGGCACTTCGGCGCGCCCGATGGCGACGTCGATCCCTGCATCTCGTGCAGCGGCCGCGGTGAGGCCCACCGAGCCCACCTCCGGGTCGGTGAAGGTGACGCGTGGAAGCGCTGCGTAGTCGGCCGGGGTGTGGGGCTCGCCGAGAATGTCGGCGGCGGCGATCTTCGACTGGTACATCGCCACGTGGGTGAATGCGCCGCGGCCGGTGACGTCGCCGACCGCCCACACACCGTCGGTGACCCGCATGTGCTCGTCGACCGGCAGTGCACGGGCGGCAGTGTCGACGCCGATCGTGTCGGCGCCGATTGCGGCGAGGTCGATCCGCCGGCCGGTGGCGACGAGGAGCTGTTCGGCCACGATCTCGCGCCCGTCGCCGAGGGTGACGGTGAACTTGCCGTCGTACGTCACCTCGCCGGCGGCGGTGCCGGTGATCACGTCGACGCCCTCGCTGCGGAACACGTCGGCGAGCCGCTCGCCCGCGTCGGGTTCCTCGAGCGGGAGGAGGCGTTCGGCCGCCTCCACCAGGGTGACGTCGACGCCGAACCGGGCGAACACCTGCGTCAGCTCGGAGCCGATGGCGCCGCCGCCGAGCACGATCAGCGAGGCGGGGAGCTCGGCGGCTTCGATCGCCTGGTGGTTGGTCCAGTACGGCGTGTCGGCGAGCCCGGGGATCGGCGGTACGGCCGGGGTGGTGCCGGTGGCGACGACCACGCCGCGTGTGGCGCGGAACCGTCGACCGTCGACCTCCACCGTGTCGGAGGCGACGAGGCGTCCACGACCCCGCACGAAGGTGCCGCCCTTGCCGACGAACCGGTCGACGGCGACGGTGTCGTCCCAGTTGTCGGTGGCCTCGGAACGGATCCGTTCGGCGACGGGGGCCCAGTCGGCGGTGACCGACGACGAGCCCGCAACGCCCGGGATGCGGCGCGCCTCGGCGAGCAGGTGGGCGGCGCGGATCATCATCTTGGAGGGGATGCAACCCCAGTAGGGGCATTCGCCGCCGACGAGGCCGGCATCGATGCCGACGACCGACAGCCCGGCCGAGGCGAGGCTGCCGGCGACGTCCTCGCCGCCGGGACCCATGCCGAGGACGACGACGTCGACGTCGGTGACGGTCGCAGAGTCGGTGTCGGAGCTGATGGTGGTGGAGTCGGGGTCGGTCATGATGCACCTCCGGTGCCGGGAATGGTTGCAGTTGCGGGTGTCACGGATCGGGCGCTGCGGACCAGCTGTTCGAGGCGTCGCTTCGACGGCATGCCGACCTCGCGGTCGACCTCCACACCGTCGGCGTCGAGGACGACGATCGTCGGGATGCTCATGATTCCGAACGTGGCTGCAGTGGTCGGATTCTGATCGACGTCGATGCGGGCGAACTGCACCCCGGAGCCTGCGTGGGCTGCGGCACGAGCCTCGAAGAGCGGGTGGAGCTGCTTGCACGGGTTGCACCAGGGCGCCCAGAAGTCGACCACCGTCGCGCAGCCGTTGGATGCCGCCGCGAATGTGTGATCGTCGAGGTCGGTGACCTGGGGGCCCGGGTCGGTGGATCGGCGGAACCGGCCGAAGAGCGATCGGGTCGACGTCGGCGTGTCGATACCTTCCGAGGCGGTGATCGTCTCACCGTTCGAGCGTGCTGTGACCATGATGTTCCTCGCTTCGGATGGATGAGGTGGGACGGGGGCCCGGTCCTCGCTGTGTGGTGTCGGTGTACGACGCTTGTACGAGGGGAACACGGTGAGCCTTCCGTCGACTTCCCGCTCCGACCGATCGGTGTCGACCGGCGAGGGAAGTAGGCGCTGCGGCAGCGGGTTCCCCCGGCATGACCACGGCGTTCGTCCTGTCCGGTGGGGCCAATCTGGGCGCCGTCCAGGTCGGCATGCTGCGGGCACTCGGCGACGGCGGTGTGCGGCCCGATCTGCTCGTCGGCGCCAGCGTCGGCGCCATCAACGCAGGCTGGCTGGCCGGGGCCACCGCCGAGGAGGGCGTCGGCGAACTGGCCGAACTCTGGCTGTCATTGCGGCGTGGCGACGTGTTCCCCGTGCGGCTCGGGCTCGGCCTCGCCGGTTTCCTGGGAAAGCGCTCGAGCCTGGTCGATGCCGGGCGCCTGCAGGCACTGATCCGCTCGAACCTCCGATTCGAACGGCTCGAGGACGCTCCCGTCCCGCTGTACGTGGTGGTCACCGACGTCCTCGACGGCAGCGACGTGGCGCTCTGCACCGGGTCGGCGGCCGAGGCGATCATGGCGAGTTCTGCGATCCCCGGGGTGTTCGCTCCGGTGGTGGTCGACGGCGTGGCTGAGTTCGGGAGCGGGGGCTGCCGTCAACCCGCTCGCGGTGCACGACCGCAGCAACCATCGGCGCACCGTCGCCGCAGCGGTCACGGAGGCGGCCGGCTGAGCTGCGCCGGAGACAGTCGGCCGAGCTGCGTCGGCTGCCCCCGACGGCGTCAGGCGTGTTCGATGCGCAGGACCGGTCCGAGCCGGAACGGGGGAGCGGGCCGCCCGCCGATGCGCTCGCTCACGGCCGGAGGGACCGAGATGTCGGCGAGGAACAGCGCTCCCACGTCCGCCGGGCGGGCGAGGCCGGTCTTCGGGAGACAGAGTGTGACGGTGGCGTCGGGGCGGACGGCGTCCGTCACGGTCGACCCGTTCGTGGTGTCGATCCCGGTGGGAGCGTCGAGGCTGACGACGGCACCACGGGTGCGCCTCATGGCCTGCGCCAGCCCGCCGACACGGCCACGGAGCGGCCCGCTGAGCCCGTATCCGACGAGCGCGTCGACGGCGACATCGACGGCCACGTGGGCCGCCGTCGGGTCGGCGACGACGGGCAGTCCCATCCGTTCGGCGATGTCGAGCTGGTGTGCTGCCGCAGGCGACATCTCCGCCGGCTCCTGCCCGAGCACGATCGTCACGTCGACGCCGGTGTTGGCGAGATGACGCGCGGCGACGAGACCGCCGCCGCCGTTGCCGCCCCGTCCCGCGTACACGGCAACGGTGTCGGGCGCCGATCGCGCCATCACGACTGCGGCGAGTGCCCGTCCGGCGTTCTCCATCATCTGCAGCAGTTCGATGTGGAGGTCCTCGATCATGATGCGGTCGATCTCGCGCATCTGATCGGTGTCGATCCACGCCACCGTGTCGGCGTCGACGGCGGGGAAGTGGTTCATCCGTCGAGGCCGAGATCGGCGGCGACGGCACGGAGTGACGCGCCGATGGGAACGCCGGTGGCGTCGACGAGACGGTTCATCATCTGGAAGTTCCCGGCCACCGCCGAGGCCCGCACGACCGCAGCGGGCCCGGCCGCGTCGAGCAGCGCCGCCCGGGCGTCGTGGAGGTCGGCGTCCTCGTGGCGGACGAGTGCCGTCGCGAACGCCAGCAGTTCCCGACCGGCGGCGATGCCCGGGTCGTCGGAGCGGTTGGTGACGGCGCGCAGGTCGACGTCATCACCGGCCTCGTGGGCGCTCGCACGGAGCATCCCGGCATGGGCATACAGTCAAAAGTGGCAGTCGTTGACGTGGGACACCCGGGCCGCCACGAGCTCCATCTGGGCGCGCGTCAGACCGCGCACGGCGTGGAGGTCGACCATGTCCGCGTAGGCGAGATAGAGGGCACCGTGCAGCTCCTCCTGAGCCGCCGCCTCGGCAGGTACCGAGTCGAGCGCCGTCGGCGGACCGATCGCTCCGACGGTGGGTACCCATCCGGCGCGCCGCCGGGCGGCAGGGACCTCCTCGCGCGTCGGCGGCCCCGTCCGTACGGCAGGCGTCGATCGGATGGCCCGGCCGATACCGCGTTCGTATGTGTCGATGGCGACGATACGGCCGACCACGCCCACGATCTCCACGTAGTGCTCGCGGCGCAGCCCGCGGGTCTCGAGGTCGTCGACGGTGCCGCGGGTGATCGACGGCGCCCGGTGAGCGACGAGCGTGGCCGCCACCGTGGCGGGGTCGTCGTCGTGTTCCGAAGCGTCGGGATCGCGCGCCAGGCCGACCAGGGCGGTGCGTTCCGCTCCGTCCATCCAGGTGCCGGCGGCGCCGAGGCGTGCCCACTGGGCCTCGATCACCGAGTCGATCTCGGTCTCCATCTCGGACACGTCGGTCTGCGTCTCGGACACGTGGATCTCCCGCTGGTCGGTCGTGGTTGCTCGTGGCGTCGGCGTCGGGCGTCATGGGCGTCGACGCCAGTGATTCAGTCGTCGACGATCTGCACACCCTGCCAGAACGCCATCCGGCCGTCCACGAGCCGGCGTGCGAGCGGCCACGGCTTCTCGTAGGTGAACGCGGCGTCGGCGGTGATGTCGGATCCGCCCTGCACGTGCCAGTAGGTGGCCTTGCCCTTCCAGAAGCAGCGGCTCGTGGTGGGGCTCTCCACCAGCCGATCGGTCGCCACGCTCTCGATGGGGAAGTACGTCATCCCCTCGACGCGGCGTACGTCGTCACTCTCGGCGATCACCACGCCGTCGAAGATTGCTCTGGTCATGTGCATCGGAACCCGGCCGACGGCTCGCGGCATTCCGGTCCGTCGGGTCGCATGTGAGGGGAGACGTGAGGTGAACGGTGCGTGAACGGCAGTTGGAATGAACCGCCGAGGTGTGGCTGTTCCCACGTCATGAACGGATCAGGCGCATGAGCACGGTCACCCGGGCGGCGGTTCTCACGTTCGCCGACCCGCCGGCCACCGAGACGACCCTCACGGGCGGGAAGGCGGCGGCACTGGCTCGCGCTGCGGCGGCGGGCCTGCCGACCCTCGACGGCGTCGTGCTCACGACCGTCTTCTCCGACCACGTCGACGCCGGCGCCGACCTCGCCTCCAGCGAGGCGCTGGTGGAGGCCTTCGAGCGGGCCGGCGGGGCCGAACGGCCGCTGGTCGCTCGTTCGTCATCGGTCGTGGAGGACTCTGCGGCGTCGTCGATGGCGGGACAGTTCGCCTCGGTCATCGGCATCCACGGCTTCGCCGAGTTCGTCGACGCCGTCCGAGTCGTGATCGAGTCCCGTACTCGTGCGGGTGCCGCCGACCACCCGATCGCCGTGCTGGTCCAGCCCCTGATCGAGCCCCGCTACGGCGGCGTGCTCTTCGGTGTGGACCCGGTGTCGGGCCGCAGCGACCGCCGCGTCGTCAGCGCCGTGTTCGGCGGTCCGGAAGCGCTCGTGAGTGGCGAGGTCGACGGCTCCCGCTACCTGCTCGACGAGCGGGCGCACACCGTCGAGACGGACCGCAACGACGGTCCTGAACTGTCACGGACCGACCTGCGACGACTCGTGCAGCTGTCGGCGACGGTGGCCGAGGTGTTCGGCGGTCCGCAGGACGTGGAATGGGCGATCGGTACGGACGGGCAGCTCTGGCTGCTGCAGTCCCGTCCGGTGACCACACTGGTGCGCGGCGTGCCGTCCGGGCCGGTCTACGGCCCCGGACCCGTCGCCGAGACGTTCCCCGAACCCCTCACCGAGCTCGAGCAGGATCTGTGGGTGCCGCCCTTGCGCGACGGGGTCCGTCACGCCCTGCTGCTCGCCGGTGCCGCCACGAAGGCTCAGCTCGCCGCCAGCGAGGTGGTCGTGTCGGTCGCCGGGCACGTGGCCATCGATCTCCGGCTCGCCGGAGGCGTGCCACCCACGCCGACGCTGCTGCAGCGGCTCAATCCGGTGCCGGCGGCGCGACGCCTGCATGCAGCGTGGCGCGTCGGGCGCCTCCGTGCCGCCCTCCCACAGCTGGCCGAACAGCTTCTCGACCGCGTCGACGCCGACCTCGAGGCGGTGCCGGGCGTCGACGAGCTGACGAGCCGTCAACTGGTGGCACTCGTCCAGCGGGGGCAGTCCGTCCTGCGCGCGGTTCATGCCCACGAGATCCTGATGGGCATGCTCACCGACACGAGCACCAACCGGATGACCGGGGCGTCGATCGCCCTGCGCGTGCTCGCCGAGGCGCGGCTGGACGGTCTGTCCGACGAGGAAATCCTCGTCCACAGCCCGATCGTGCTCGCCCTCACGAGCCCCAAGGTCGGTGCCACTCCGGTGCTGCCTGCGAGTGCGCTCACCCTCGGGTCGGGGACGGCGGAGGGGTCCGACAACGGCGTCCTGCGTGAAGCGCTCCGACTGAGGGCGCGATGGGTGCAGGAGCTGATGGGTCGTGCCGCGTGGCAGCTCGGTGAACGCCTGGAAGCGGCGGGCAAGATCCCGTCCGCGGAGTCGATCCGCCACCACGATCTCGAGGCGATCGAAGCGATCATCACCCAGCGCGCCGTCACCCTGCCCGCATCCAGCAGCGGGCACGTGCATTCGTTCGGTGAGCCGCTGCCCGCGTGTTTCCAGCTGTCCGATCTCGGACTGCCGATCGTCACCCGTCGGGCCGACGAGGTCGGCGGCGGCACCGGAGCCGGTGGCGGCACCGGTGTCGGGCCGGTCACCCACGACACGGTCGATCCACCTCCCGGCTCGGTACTGGTCACCACGACACTCACACCCGGCCTCGGACCTCTGCTCCCGCGGCTCGCCGGCGTCATCGCCGAGACCGGCTCGGTCCTCTCGCATCTGGCGATCCTGGCGAGAGAGTCCGGCGTCGCCACGGTCGTCGGCTACGCCGGTGCAGCCGAGACCTTCACCTCCGGGGTCGTCGTGCGGGTCGACGGAGACAGCGGCGACGTCGCACTCGAGGAGGTGGCGGCATGAAGGCGATCGCCTGGCTCGCCGGACTGGCGACGCTGCTCGTCGGCGCGCTCTACATGGTGGTGTCGCTCAACCGGTGGGAATGGAACCGGGCGCTGTTCTTCGGCCTCATCGTGCTCATCGCCGAGGTCGGGCTCGCGACGGCCCTCATCCTGCGGCGCATCGGTCAGATCGCTCCGCGCCGTGACGTCGACCCCGCTGTCCTCGCCGCGCTGCGCACCACGCGCCCGGCGAGACCGAATCGGTTCGCCTGGCTCGAGCCGAACCAGCTGAACGTGTTCATCACGTTCCTCGTCGGTGGCGGCGTGATCCTGTCCGGCATCGCCTGGCTGGTGGATCGGATCGCCGCGAACACCACGACGCCGGCGGGTGAGGAGCAACTCGCCCGGCAACTGGGCCCGATCAGCTACCCGCAGGGCGGCCTGCTCGTGGACGACGTGACGGTGCTCGCCCAGGCCGTGCCGGGTTGTGACGACGCCCAGCTCCGCAGGCTGTTGCGCCGCGCCGGAACCGGCGGACGGCGATGAGGTACGTCGGCGCGATCGTGGCGCTGGCGGTCACCGTGGTTGCCGTCGTGATGCTCCGCGACGCCACGCTCTCCACACACCAGGACGTCGACCCCGACTCGCGTATCGAGCTCGTCCTCCGCGTGCGCACCAACAGTGTCGAGGCCGGACAGACGCTCGACGAGATGGCCGAGGCGCAGCTGTTGACCTGCCGTCTCGAAGTGAGTTCCGATCCCGTCTCCCCGTTGGAGGATCTCGGCGACGGCCGCTTCCGTGTGGAGTTGGTGCCGTCCATGGACGAGACCGACCGACGCCAGTTCCGGGGGTGCCTCGAGGATTTCATGATCGACCACGTGCAGACCGACGTCGAGCGGCTCGAGCCGGTCGGCTGACCCGATGGCGCCAGACGTGGACGACTCCCTGCATCTCGAACCACCGACGTCGCCTCGCGGGCTGCTGCTGCGCCACCGGGCGATCCTCTGGGTGGTGGTGGCGACCTCGGTGTTCCTCGCCATCGCCGCCGCCGTCGACGGTGGGTCGCTGCTGCTCGTCTGGGACGAGCCGATCCAACGTTGGGTCGAGGCGCGCCGGACGGACGGTCTGGACACCGTGTTCCGGTCCTTCAGCCGGATGGGTTCGAACGTCGTGGTGTTCTCGTCGTTCGTCGTGATCCTGGCCGTCGTCGCCCGGCGATGTCGTCCACTGGCACTGGCGCTGGCCGTCGCCGTGCTGGCGCGGTCCCCGCTCGAGTACGTGATCAAGGACGTCATCGCACGGGAGCGGCCCGACATCGGCCGCCTGATCGTCGGAACGGGTTTCTCCCATCCGAGTGGTCACGTGCTCGCAGCGGTCACGCTCTGGGGGCTGCTCCCGGCGGTGGTGGCCCTGTTCACGAATCGGCGCTGGATCTGGTGGGCCACCGGCGCACTGTCGGCGGTGCTGATCGTCGGGATCTCCGCCAGCCGGGTGTATCTCGGTGTCCACTGGTTCTCCGACATCGTGCAGGGTCTGCTGCTCGGATGGCTGTTCCTCACGCTGGTGGAACTCCGCTACGTGAACCGGCACCGCCGGCACGGCTGTGGCCCGGCTGCCGCGGAAGAGATCGGTGGGGTGGCAGGGTTTCGGTCGATGACCACCCAGGAGGACCAACGACATGACGGACACGACGAAGGACACGACCAGCGATCCGCTCGACGATCGACATGATCGGGCGCGCGATGCGCTCCATCGCGTCGCCACCCACGTGCTCGCACGAGCCCAGTTCTCGGCAACCGGGCGCTTCGGGCTGCGCGTCACGCCGGGAGGGTTCGGCACCATCTCGTTCGGGCCCGATCTCGACCGGGTCCGGGTGAGTGGCGGCGTGCTCGTACGCGAGTCCGGCGCCAAGCCGGCGACGTCGACGCGCACGATGCAGATCGACGGGTCGAGCCTGGCGGGGCTGGCCGACTTCGCCGGCGTCGACTTGTCGACGGAGTTCTCCGCCGGCCACGACACACCGCCGGTCGGTGACGTCGACGCCGTCATCACGCTGCCCGACGCGTCGGCACGCCTGATCGGTGACTGGTACGCCATCGTCGCCCAGGCGCTCGACCGGACCGTTCACGGCGCACCGGCGAGCGGGGCGCCCTCGCTCGTGCAGATCTGGCCGGAGCATTTCGACGCCGCGCTCGACATCGCCTTCGATCCGCAGGTGCCCGGCGAGCGTCGGGTCAACCTCGGGGGCACGCCGGGAGACGGCTTCCACCGAGCGCCGTACCTGTACGTCGGCCCGTGGACATCCGACCGGCCCGGGGACGCGTCGTTCTGGAACGTTCCGTTCGGCGCCGTGCTCGGTCACGCCGACGTGACCGGATCGAGCGATCCGGTCGCTACCGCGGCGGCGTTCTTCCGGTCGGGGTTGGAGATGCTGGCAACATGACGGCGATGAGCGACGCTTCCCCCACGCCGTCCACCGATCCCGTCGACGCCCCCGACGGCCCGCACGAGTGGCACCGGGTGCTCGACCCCGACGAGCTCGACGATCACCGTGTCACCACCGTCACGGTCGGTCGGCGCAGCCTGTGCATGACGCGCGTCGGCGATGCGTTCGGCGCACTCGACAACGCCTGCCCGCACCAGGGCGGGCCGCTGGGCGAGGGTTCGATCGAGCGCGGGTGGTTGCGCTGTCCGTGGCACGGCTACGACTACTCGCCCTGCAACGGCACCCCGCCGCCGCCGTTCGACGACGCGCCCGAGGCGTACGCGGTCGACGTGCGCACCGACGGCGTGTACGTGGCGCTGCCGCCCGAGCCGCAGCGGGAGCGGACCGTGTCGGACGTGCTCGTCGAGACGATGACGAACTGGGGTGTCCGTGCCGTGTTCGGCATGGTGGGGCACTCCAACCTCGGGTTCGCCGATGCGCTGCGGCTGGCCGAGGAGCGCGGCGACCTCCGTTATGTGGCGATCCGCCACGAGGGCGCCGCCGCATTCGCCGTCAGCGCATACGGCAAGCTCACCGGTGAGGTAGCCGCATGTTTCGCGATCGCCGGCCCCGGGTCGACGAACCTGCTCACCGGCCTGTACGACGCCCGGATCGACCGGGCGCCGGCGCTGGCGATCTCCGGGCAGGTGCCGTCGAAGGTGAAGGGTCGCGGCGCCTTCCAGGACCTCGACCTCGACCGGGCGTTCGCCGACGTCGCCGGCTACAGCCAGACGGTGCAGGCCGGATCCGACCACGCCGAACTGATGACGATGGCCTGCAAGCATGCGGTGGTCGGCCGGGAGGTGGCACATCTGGTGCTGCCCGACGAGTTGCAGACGGTCACGTCGGATGCTCGCGCCGGAGGCCCCGACGGGCGGATCGGTGATCGACGTGTCACCCCGTCGGCGGAGGTGCTGGACGCCGCGGTGCAACGGCTGTCCACGGCGACCCGGCCGGTGTTCGTGGTGGGCCACGGCGCCCGCCACGACATGGCCGGGGTGATCGCCCTGGCGCAGCGGCTCGGCGCACCGGTGCTCACGACGTTCAAGGCGAAGGGGCAGATCTCCGACCGTCACGAACTGGGTGCAGGGGTGCTGGGGCGCAGTGGCACGCCGGTGGCCAGCTACCTCATGAACGAGTCCGACCTGATCGTGGCGTGGGGAACGTCGTTCTCGAACCACACCGGGATCGCGCCGTACAAGCCGATCGTCCAGGTCGACGACGATCCGATGGCGCTCGGCCGGTTCCATCCCGTGGAGGTGCCGGTGCTCGGCGACGTGGGCGTCACTGCA
>Ga0102928_1001212_pt1 | contig 16458 bp, 12 predicted proteins | sample SalPonR1_B_D1_MG_FD_78504 | JGI IMG/M metagenome (GOLD analysis project Ga0102928, IMG submission 78504) | Salt pond soil microbial communities from South San Francisco under conditions of wetland restoration - Salt Pond MetaG R1_B_D1_MG | ecosystem: Environmental > Aquatic > Marine > Intertidal...
AGACGCCGAGCAGGCCGAGTAGTTGATGTTGGTGACGATGCGCTTGATCGCGCCGATGGCCTCGTCGGGACCTGCCAGATAGCCGCAGCGGTTTCCGGCCATTCCGAAAGCCTTCGAAAAACTGTGCACTGAGATGGTGTTGTCCGGCGCCAGCGAGCGCGTGTAGACATGCTCGCCTTCGTAGACATAGTCCTCGTAGACGTCGTCGGAAAAAATCCACAGGTCGTGTTCACGCGCCCAGTCGGTCAGCGCTTCCAGCCATTCGCGCTCCAGCAGCCTGCCGGTCGGGTTGTGCGGGGTGTTCCAGTAAACGGCCACCGTCCGCTCGGTTCGGTGTTTCTCGAAGCAGGCCACCGCCTCTTCAGCCGTTGCGGCCTCGGTCATCACCGGCACGTCGATCGGATTGGCGTGGAACGCACGCACGCTGCCGGCGATCAGCGGCCAGTATGGCGCGGCCAGGAGCACGTCCTCGCCGGGCGCGACAAGCGCCGAGACCGCCGCGGCCAGACCGGCCGTGGCGCCGGCGGTCACCACCACCTGTTCCCGCTCGGTGGACACGCCGCAGCGCCCGCCGTGCACCTCGGCGATCCGATCGCGCAGTTCGGGATAACCGGGTACCGGCGAATACCGATGAAGGCCGGGATAATCGGCAACGTCGAGGTCCTGCATCCGGCAGCCCTCGGCCGGATCCATCCAGGTATCGCCAATGTGAAGCGGCACCGGCGGCCGCCCCGATGCAGGCTTGCGCGCAAGACCGGAATAGACCCCGCCGCGCACGGCCTGCGCGGCGGGCGAGATGGCTGGACATTTCGGCATGACTGAAGACTCCGCGTAAATCTGGAATAACCCTACATCAGGCGGCGACACGGCGTTGGTCCGGCGGCCGCCCCGCCATTGGGGCAATGCCTGTCTAGCGTTCTATCGGGCTCCTGGACCGCCGTAATCCCGGTGCTTCTCGATAAACGCGGCTCAAAGCGTTTCGTACCCGTCCTTGAACAAGGTATCCGGATTGAGGATATCAGTGCTTTCGATCGCCTCTTCGTCACCAGGATTGGCCTCGGCGATTGAAGACGTTACGCTTGAAACGAGACTGATTTCTCCGAAGAACTGGCTGTCGGTCGTCGTGTCAAGAACGATCTGACGCGAATCACCGTTCGCCAGCGTACCCAGCGTGCACGTCGGAACGCCGGAAGGATCTTCGTTGCAGCCTGTCGTGGCGTTCAGCGTGAGCGATCCCGGCAACGAAAGCGTAACCACCACGTTTTCGGCATCGGTCGGGCCGTTGTTGATCACCGTCACGGTGTAAATCAGCGTCTGATTCTGGCGCAGCGGATCTACCGAATCGCTGACGCTGATGGCCAGATCGGTCCGGGGCGGTTCGACGATACCGACGCTTGCCTGATCGTCGGCATTGACCGAATTTCCATCGTCGTCTTCGGCCGCTGCAGTGACAACATTGACCTGGCTTGTCCCGGCGTCTCCGGTAACCTGGGCACTGAAACTGCACTGGTATGACGCAGCCTGGACGACATTCTGCGGCGTGCTGCAGGTTCCGGCGCCGTCGAGATCGCCGAATTCCGAGTCGACCAGGCCTGTGAGAGCCACGGCTTCGGCCGCCGAGTTGTTCTCGACCTGCACCGTGTAGGTGACCAACCCTCCAGGTGCCTCCACCTCGATCGGCGCGGCCGCGTAGGTGACGCTGATCGACGGCGCTACGTCAGTGATCATCACCGTGGCCGAGTCATCGGCCTGTGCAATGTTGTTTTCGTCATCCGCAGCGGTCGCGGTCACGGTATTCGTCTCGGAATCAGCCGCGTTACCGGTAACCGATGCAATGAAGCTGCACTGGTAAAACGCGCCTGCCACGATTGTTTGCGGCACGTTGCAGGTGTCTCGCCCGTCCAGGTCGCCGTGGATGTCGTCGGCCAGGGCGGTCAGGTTGACGCTCTCGACCGAGGTGTTGGTCACCGCGACCAGGAACGTTACGTTACCGCCCGGTTCCGGCAGGCTGACCGGCGTTGCCGTCTTGGTGACCGAAATGGTCGGCAGCACGTCGGTGATCGTGACGGTGGCATCGTCGTCGCCGGAAACGGCACCGGCAAGCGACGTCCCCGATGCGGTGGTGGTGTTCGACTGGCTGTCGCCCGCATTACCCGCGACGGCCCCGGTATGGGTGCACTCGTAGAACCCAGCCACGTCGATCGTCTGGGGCACGTTGCAACTGCCCTGACCGTTCAGGTCGCCGTACACGTCGTCTGTGAGATTCACGATATCAACGCCCACATTGCCAGTGTTATCGATCCGAACAGTGAAATCGGACACATCGCCCGGTTCGCCAATACTGGCTGGAGAAGCCGTGTTCGTGACAGATATCGCTCCGTTCGCGACTGCAGTTACCGCGCCGTCGGCCTGGCAAAAGCCGGCGCCGCTGTCGTCATCCACGCCCGCAACGCCCATGTCGATCGCACTTGCTTCGAGCGCATCGGTAATCAGCGCCGGCGTCAGCGTCGATTCCAGCTCCAGCATCAAGGCCGCGATTGCCGCCGCATGCGGTGCGGCGGCCGAGGTGCCGAAGAAATTTGGAAACCCGTCGGGTTCGACGTCCGAGCCGAAAAAGGTCGTGTTCGTTCCGTCGACACAGGTGATTTCCGGCTTCTGACGGGCAATGCTCACGGCGTTTCCCGCCGTATCGAACAGGATCGGCGTGGGGCCGGCCGAAGAGAACGGTTCGAGCAACGGCGGGGTCTGGCCGAATTCCGGGGTTTGAAAATAAGCCGCGGCGCCCACCGCAACGGCACCGGCGGCATTGGCGTGCCCATAAACGGTGCTGCTGTCGGTATCGAACTCCTCGATCGTACCGCCACGGTTGACGACGTACTTGATCAAGCCGGGATAATCGCCAGAGAATCTGGTGACAAGAATATTGACAGACCTGCTGCTACCGGATGTATTCGCAAAAGTCAGTACCTCTACCGCGTCACCACCGACGTTGTTGGAATTGCCTTGCGCCAGCACGGTTGTCGGTGGCTCATCGACGACATAGATATCGATATCGTTGGGTGAACCCGGCGCACCGCTGACCGAAAAGAAAGGTGAATCCCACTGCATCGTCACAGTCAGAGTGCGGCCTGCCGGCACTGTAACGTTCTGAAATATATCGGTATCTGGACCCGGATCAAAATCGTGCGCTTCCCCTTGCCCAGGCCCAAGAGGTTCCTGCCCGCTCGGGCGAAATTCGCTCTCGTAGGAATTGCGGCCGGAGTTGCCGGCAGACGAGAAATAGGCAACGCCCCGGCCGACGACAGTATCGACCGCCTGCGCCACGACGCCGTCCTGGAACATCGGCTCGGCAAAATATATGACGTCGTCGACGATCACGTCGGCGCCGGCGTCTGCCAGGTCGATGATGCCCTGCGCAAACCCTGCCTGCCCCCCGTTGAACGCCGAATGGAACGCCTGACTGCTCCCGGGCGCAAGGTCGTGGATGAGCTGCATCATCGCGCGGCCCTCGTCGATTGCGCCGGCGCAGTTATCGATTTCGTCTTGCACAAGAACGCCGCTCGGCAGGTCGTTGTTTCCCACCTCGCCCGCCGCGTCGCCGAAACAGTCGTAGCTGTCCGAAAGCGTTCCCACACTGATGCCGCTCCCGTCTATGCCGAACAGCGCTCGGACTTCGTCGGCGTTGACCGCGGCATCGCCCTGGCTGGTGACCGTGCCGGCATTCGTGATGGCATAGGCCGGTCGTGCCAGCTGCAGGCTTTTAAGAGCTTCCAGAGCATTAATGGCCGTGATCGGGAATCGACCGGAGACCATGCGACCGTATACCTCAGGTCGCGCCATTCCCAGGCGCTTCAGATCAGCCGCCAGCCGCTGCGGATCGTTGCTGGCCGCGGTGTCTATGATCACGAATCCATCGACTGCGCGGATGGCAGGATTTGCGCTGCGATAGTCGCGAGCCGAGCGCCCTGCCGCAAGATGCGCCTCGAATTCTGCTTGTATCGTCGAAAGGGCGGGATCGACTTTCAAGCCGGCTTTGAATAAACGCGCCTGACCCTCGAGGGCCAGCTGCGCACCGAAGACGGGCGCGCCTTCAGTCTGAAAACTCGCAGACAGCGCCAGCGAATGGGACCAATAGAGGAAAGACACGACAATCAACGCGGCAAGCCGCGCCCCGCGCAACGACATATCGAACATAACGCTCCCTTTGGGCAGCCCGGCTACCGTCTATCGAAAATGCCAATGAAAATGCAAATTGGCAGAAAGCTAAAGTTCGGATTCTTTACCGGAACACGCGAGTATTTACGTGAAATCCGACCACCAGGAAAAAATTCGAACTCGTCACACTTCAGGATGCTACCCGGCTGACGCATTTCGGGCAACCCCGCCCGCCGTTTTCGCAACCGCGATAGATACTGCCGTCGACGCGTGGTGGACGAGCATAGCAAGGATCGATAGCACTTCAGTCGCTTCAGCTCCACCGCTTGCGCGCTCGCCAGATTCCTAGCAGCCGCGAGCCAATTGCCACCAGGAGCGCGCCGACTTCGACAGCCGCAAATCAATTCCGCCGACGCATCCCCGTAAACAGCAAAGTTGCGACTCCGGCACTGCCCTGCCCCGACCGCGAACCCGCTAAAATGAAATCAATTCTCAACAAGACCGCATCGACAGGTACTGGATGACCTCGAATTTCGTCAAGATCGTTGAAGTCGGGCCGCGCGACGGGCTGCAGGACGAGTCGCGTTACGTGCCGGTGGAAACGAAGCTGAAGCTGATTCACCGACTGGCCGATTGCGGGTTGCCGGTGGTCGAGGCGACTAGCTTCGTCTCGCCGCGATGGGTGCCACAGCTCGCCGACGCGGCCGAAGTCATGGCGGGTCTGAAGCGCAAGCCAGACGTGCATTATCCGGTGCTGGTGCCCAACGAAAAAGGCTACGAGCGCGCCCGCGAGGCTGGTGCCGACGAGGTGGCCGTCTTTTCCGCGGCGTCGGAGGCCTTCAATCGGAAGAACATCAACTGCACCATCGACGAATCGTTCGAGCGCTTCCGGCCGGTGATCGAGCAGGCCAGTGCCGATGGCATTCGCGTGCGCGGCTACATTTCCTGCGTACTGGGCTGCCCGTTCCAGGGCGAAGTTCCCATTTCGGACGTGGTGCGGGTAGTCGAGGCACTGTCCGAGGCCGGCTGTGACGAAATATCGCTGGGCGACACCATCGGCGTCGGGACACCGGAGAAGACCGGCGCCATGCTCGACGCCGTGCTGGGCTCGGTACCCGCCGAGAAGCTCGCGGTGCACCTGCACGATACCTACGGGCAGGCGCTGGCGAATATCCTGGTGAGTCTCGACAGGGGGCTCCGCATCGTCGACAGTTCGGTAGCGGGTCTCGGCGGCTGCCCCTACGCGCGCGGCGCCACCGGCAACGTCGCCACCGAGGATGTCGTCTACATGCTCGAAGGCATGGGCATGCAGACCGGGGTGGATTTGAAAGCGCTGTCGCGGGCCGGCAACTGGATCGCCGGCAAGCTCGGGCGCCCCGGTTCGCGCGCCGGAACGGCTATCTACAACAAGTGTTTTGCCGACTGACAATCGCGCGCCGACCAATGCCAATGCCGAAAATTATCGGTGCAACCGGCCGGCCGCAACGGACGAATATCAAACCCTTTCAGGAGTTGTAACCGATCATGGAGTTTTCGAATATCAGGGCAATCGTCACCGGCGGCGTGTCCGGACTGGGTCTGGCCGTGGCCAGGCGCTTTACCGCCGGCGGCGGCAGGCTGGCGCTGTTCGACGTCAATGCCGACCAGGCCGAAGCCGCGATTGCCGAGCTGGGCGCGGACAACGCGAAGTTCTTCCTGACCGACGTCAGCGACGAACAGAACGTCAGCGAGTCGGTCGCCGCCGCCGAAGAATTTCTTGGTCGCATCGATGTCCTCGTCAACTGCGCCGGTATTCTGGGCGCTGGTCGCGTGCTGGGCAAGAACGGACCGATGCCGCTGGACCGGTTCAAGTCGGCGGTCATGGTGAACCTTGTCGGCAGCTTCAACGTGGCCAAGGCCGCCGCGGACCGGATGCAGCACAACGAAGCCAATGACGACGGCGAGCGCGGCGTGATCATCAACACCGCGTCGGTGGCGGCGTGGGAAGGCCAGATCGGCCAGGCGGCATATTCAGCTTCCAAGGGCGGCGTCGTCGGCATGACGCTGCCCATGGCTCGTGAATTCACCCGCTTCGGCATTCGCGTCAACACGATTGCGCCTGGCGTTTTCCACACGCCCATGGTCGACACCATGCCGGCCGAGGTCCAGCAGGCGCTGGGCGATTCGGTGCCGTTTCCCAAGCGCCTCGGCAAGCCCGGAGAATTTGCCGACCTGTGCGTGCACCTTATCGAGAACCCCTACTTCAACGGCACGGCCATCCGCCTGGATGGCGCCATCCGCCTGGAACCCAAATAATGGAAACCTTTTCCGAAATCGCCGAATTCGCGCGCCAGCACTTCAACGCGGTGCACGACGAGAAGTTCGTGCTCGGCCTCGAGATTCCGACCGGCCGCGCAGGCCGGCACCAAAGCGTGTTTCTGGCCGAGATCAAGGACGATAACGACCGCCGCTATCTGCACCTCGAGACCACTGTCGGCCCGCTGGGCCAGCACGACCCGCTCAAGGTGCTGCGCATCAACCTGATGCTGCGCGTGGGTTACCTGGCCGTCGGCGACCTGGAAAGCGTCCCCTTCCTCAAGCTATGCGAGAACATCAGCTATCGTTACCTTGGCCAGGAACTGCTTCTGGAAACGGTACGGCAACTGGCGGAGCTGGGGGACGAGATGGAGCAGACGCTGACCCACGGCGGCGACTGGTTCTAGAAAATCATCGCAGTCCTACTGCGCGAACGGCTGGCAGCACCCGGCGGTGCTCGAAGTCCTCATGTACAAACACGTACACTGCGGCTTCTGCGCGGAGCCTGCCCCGGACTCCGATCCGGGGGCGATCACTGCCAGCCGTCCGCTCGCTACGGACTGCGAGAATTTTCTTCCCTATTGGAAATCGACGGCCAACAAGTCGCTCCAGTGCTACTGCGCGGGCGCCTGACGGCGTTCATCGATCGTCGGAAAGGAAAGCAGTATGATCGGCGTCGCGTGATTGGCAGTCTGGGTCGGGAACGGTATAGTTCGGCCATCGGGTAAACCATATTCAATGAGGAAATTTCATGGAAGCGATTCAGCAATATATTGAGAACATCGACATGGCGACGATATTCGCCTGGGGCTGGAAAATTCTGGCCGCGCTGCTGATCTTCATCATCGGCCGCTGGGTTGCCAAGCTCGTGCGCAGATCGGTTTCGAAATTGATGGCCGCGCGGGGCCTGGACCCTATGCTGGTCGCCTTCCTGGCAGCGATTCTTTATTCCATCCTGCTGGTGGCAGTCGTCATCGCAGCGATCGGACAGCTCGGCATCCAGACCACCCCGCTGATCGCGGTGCTAGGTGCGGCCGGTCTGGCCGTCGGTTTGGCGCTGCAGAATTCGCTGGGCAATTTCGCTTCGGGTGTGATGCTCGTGCTCTTCCGGCCATTTACCAAAGGTGACTTTGTCGAAGCCGGCGGCACTTCCGGCACGGTCGACGAGGTCGGTATATTCACCACCATGCTCAACACACCGGACAATCGCCGCGTGATCGTGCCAAATGGCCAGATCACCAACGACACCATCACCAATTATTCGGCCCACGATACACGCCGCATCGACCTGATCATAGGCGTCGACTACGGCGACGATCTCAAGTCCGCGCGCGCGACCATCGAAAAGACCATCAAAGCCCACGACAAGGTTTTCGAAGATCCCGCACCTATCGTCTGGGTGATGGAACTGGCCGACTCAAGCGTCAATTTCGCCGTCCGCCCCTGGGTCGCGTCGGCGGATTACTGGCAGGTCCGCAACGAGCTGCTCGAACAGCTCAAGACGGAACTCGAGGCTGCCGGCTGCTCCATTCCTTTCCCGCAGCGCGACGTGCACCTGCACGAGGTGGGAAAGTCCAGCGAGGCGGCGTAAGCGAGACCCGCGGTTTCTGGTTTCCCGTTTCCGGAAAACCTGGCCGAAGTGCGCTCGGCACTCGCGACGCGCGCTGCCAGAAACCGCAACGCAGAAAATCGTCTGAGACCGAAGCGAGCGCGCGCCTGCCGGTGGCCGCCCCCGGATCAAGTCCGGGGCAGGCTTGCGCAGGACCCGCAATGTACGAGGTTTGTACATGAGGAATCCGAGCACCACCCCACGCCGCGCGCCGCAAAAACAGCGACGCAGAAAATCGCTGCAGGGCGTAGCGAGCGGGTGCCTGGCGGTGGCCGCCCCCGGATCGGAGTCCGGGGCAGGCTCCGCGCAGCAACCGCAGTGCACACGCACGTGCATGAGGATTGCGAGCACCGCCGGACGCCGCCAGGCGCAAGCGCAGTAGCTCTGCAGCGATTTTCTATGGTCCCCAGAGCATCCGGTCCAACACCCTTGACGGCGCATGCTCATCGAGATCGATGACTCCGTCGACGAACTCGACCCCCTCGGCCTCGAGCAGTTCGCGCTGCCGGCGGTGCTTGGCGCCGCCCGGCTTGAAGCTGATCTGACCCTGCGCGTTGACCACCCGGTGCCACGGCAGCTTCATCGACTTCGGCGCCAGGCCCAGAGCACGACCGACCAGCCGTGCGCGCCCCGGCAGCCCGGCAAGCCGCGCGACCTCACCATAGTTCAGCACGCAGCCGTCGGGAATCCCGGCGACCACGTCCCAGATGCGGCGATAGCGATCATCATTGCTGTTGCGATTGGTCGGATTCGGTGTCTTCTTGGTCACGTTGTGGCCCGTGGTGCGAATGTTGTCCGGCCGCAATTTTCAGCGTGCGAGAAAGGATACCATTGAGCATGTTCAACTCGTCATCGTCGAGCCGGGCGCGCTGGAAAACGCGACGCACGCGACGATGCAGCGTCTCGGTCTGGCCGGGCGTCGAGAAGCCTATGGCCTGCATGGTGCGCTCCATGCGCTCGAAGAAAACCTCCATCCGGTCGGCGGTCGCCAGCAACCTGCTTCCGCCGTCGGCGGCGACCCGCGCGCCCCGGCCGGCAAGATGCAGCTCATAGCAAAGCACCTGGACGGCCTGGGCCAGGTTCAGCGACATGTAGCGATCGCTGGTAGGTACGGTGACCAGCGCATGACAGCGATCAAGGGCTTCGTTGTCCAGGCCGCTTTTCTCACAACCGAACACCACGGCCACCGGCCCGCGCTCGGCCACCACGCGCGCTGCCGCTTCGCGAGGTTCGAGGATTTCCTGGGCAATGCTGCGGCGGCGGGCACTTGTGCCCATCACCAGCGTGCAGCCTTCCAGCGCTGCAGCAAGTGTTGGCTGAACTCGCGCCTTGTCTAGCAGATCGTCTGCGCTGGAAGCAAGCGCGGTGGCCTGGGAATGCGGAAATCGCTGCGGATTCACCAGATGGAGCTCCTCCAGGCCCATCACCTTCATGGCGCGTGCCGCGGCGCCAATATTGCCTGGGTGCGAAGTGTGGTCCAGCACGATCCGGATATTGTCGAGTGTAGTCATGGTCGCGATTATAGTGTTCCTTGCTCTCAGCGGGCCTTCGCGAAGCCTCGATCGCCGCTATCTGATACCATTCCAGCCTTTGATTTCAGGATCTTTCCAGCCTTGAGCCACCCATTTCTCAACACCGCTATTGAAGCTGCGCACAAGGGCGGCGACCTGATCATGAAGTACCGCGACCGGGTCGACTCGATCCCGGTCGAGCGAAAGGCGAGAGGCGACTACGCAAGCGAGATCGACAAGGCCTGCGAAGAAGTGATTCGAACCGAGCTCGGCCGACGCTATCCCGACCACGAAATCCTGGGCGAGGAGCACGGCAAGAGTGGTGACAGCGAGAATGTCTGGCTGATCGACCCGATCGACGGGACGAGCAATTACCTGCGAGGCATTCCGCACTACGCGATCTCTATCGCGCTTTCGGTCAAGGGCCGCATCGAGCACGGCGTGGTCTACGATCCGGCACGCGACGAGCTTTTCGCGGCCAGCCGCGGCCAGGGCGCGACGCTCAACAATCGCCGAGTGCGCGTATCCGGCCGTTTGACGCTTTCGACAGCCGTGCTCGGTATGGCATTCCCCTTTCGCAACCGTCGCCTGATGCCGGCCTATATGGACATGTTCAACGCGCTGTACGACCAGTGCGAGGACGTCAGACGCGCCGGCGCGGCATCGCTGGACCTGGCCTACGTTGCCTGCGGGCGCCTCGACGGCTACTGGGAACTCGCGCTTAAACCGTGGGATACCGCAGCCGGGGCGTTGCTCGTTCAGGAAGCGGGCGGCGTGGTCATGGATATCTCTGGTGGAGACAACTGGCTGAAATCGGGCCACATCATCGCCGCGCCGTTCAAGCTGATCACCCCGATGCGCAAGGCCATCGAACCCCACCTCACCGAATCGCTCAAGGCTAAGACTGCCGGCTGAGCCCAGACATCTGCCGAACAAGCCAGCCTTTGATCCGAGTTTCGTTCGGGCCCGGCGTCGCTGCCCAGACTTGTTCAGCGAGAGGATTGTAAACCGCTGTAAAACAGGGTAATTTAAGAGGCGCAACCAGAAGGATAGAAGTGTTGGGCTTTGTGCAAAGGGGGAGTTGGCGTGAAAATCCCGGGATCTCCGCAGACAAGAATCGTGCTCGTCTACCTGGTGGTGGGCGTTCTGTGGATCTATTTCTCCGACCGATTGATCGCAGTCAGTCTGTCGAGTCCGGAGGCCATTACGAGGGCCCAGAGCCTGAAGGGCTGGCTGTTCATCCTGATCACCTCCGTAATGCTCTACTTGCTCGTGGAAGAGCACTTTCGCGCGATGAAGAAAAAGCATCGCGAACTCATCAAAAGCTACGACCAGACGATCCGCGGCTGGATCGAGGTGATGGATCTTCGTCATCACGAGACCCGCAACCATACCGAACGCGTGACTCGAATGACCGTGGCCTTTGCCAGGCTCGCCGGGATCGAACCGGACCGGCTTGGAAGCATCAAGCGCGGCGCGACGTTGCACGACATCGGCAAGATCGGCATTCCTGATTCGATCCTGATAAAGCCGGGCAAACTCGACTCGGACGAGTGGCAACTGATGAAGACTCATCCGGATATCGGACGTCGCCTGCTGGAAAAGATCTCCTTTCTCCAGCCGTGCATCGACATCCCATGGTGCCACCACGAAAGGTGGGACGGCAGCGGTTATCCAAGGGGTCTGCGCGGCAAGGAGATTCCCTTGCCGGCACGATTATTCGCAATCGTCGACGTGTGGGACGCCCTGACCCACAAGCGAGTCTACAAGGATGCCTGGCCGGAACAGAACGTCCTGGATCACATTCGCGACCAGGCGGGCCGACATTTCGATCCGCGACTTGTCAAGGCCTTCATTGAAAACTATGACCGGATCAAGCGTGAAGCGGGCGTTGACACCGAGATCGCCGGTACGCCGCAGTTCGATTCCGAATCTTCCACGCCAGCCCCGAATTGACCTGGTGCCCAAGGGGGCATTCAGAAGCGCTTTCAGAATCCGTAACGGAGCCCAGCGTAGACATTCGAGTTGCTTTCGAACTGGCCGAAGAATGTCTCGCGCGACCGGCCCTCGAACAGGTTGAAACCGGCCGACAATGCCCATGAATCGGTCGCTTTCCATTCCCACGAGCCGCGGATATACGCATCGTCGTCCGACGGTGAGGCAAACGTGAACAACGACCAGGTGACGTTTTGCGAGTGGGTCAGCACAGTCGCACGCAGCGTGAACAGGTGCCGGTTCTCGTCGGGCGCCGGAAAATCCGGAGGCTGGTTCGCTTGCAATGCATCGAAATCGAGTGTTCGCTCAAGGTAATACTGCCCCCCAATCGTAAAGTTCGAGACGACTTCCTGCTCGTAGCCAAGCAGAAAACGGAACTGGCTGTTGGGCAGAAATGGATTTTTGCCGGAGAGATCGTCGCGCGATCGGTACCAAGATGTTTCCGCCGAAAGTATGCCGGTATGCACTGGGCCGCGGATACTGCCGCCCCAGGCCGCCAGTCGGGGAAACAGCGGTTGGCCGGACGCTGGATCGAAGCCTTCCGGGCTTTTCCAGAAACCGCGATATCCGTATCCGGCCAATTCCCATCCACCGATGATGCGATGCAGCCGGAAGGCCCACTCGTCGTCGCCGAACCAGTCGCTTGGGCGTTGCGGCTTGAATACCACGTCCCGGCCAACCACCCGGCCCACCCTGGGATCGAAGAACGAGAGCCTGCGGTTATCGATGAAACGATCCGGATCGAACTTGGGCGTGTAGACCACGTCGAGATTGAACGCCTGCCCGAAATATGCAATGCGGACCGCGTCAGAAGGCGCCTTCAGGTACTCGACGTCGCGTCCGGAAAAAAATGAATTCCAGTCTTTCGGAAACAAGTCGTTGAGGAACAGAAGATCGCCCACCCCCCACGTGAGCACCTGGCGCCCCACGCGCGCGTCCAGTGAATCTCCCAGCGGCGAGCCGACATACATCTCGCGCAGGTCCAGCCAGCCGCGCCCCTGCTCAGGTTGCAGCTTGTGGCTGTCGGCGACGTTGTCGTAGACCAGGTCGGCGGTCACCCGAAACACGGCGTCACCGGCGTATCGATCGCGCGACAACTGCAGGCGAGTTTCGCCCAGCGACGTCGCCCGCTGGTTAGGATCCTCGCGCAATCGCACCCCGGCGCGAACATCCCAGAAACCTGTGAGGCCTGCGACGAACGCGCCCCCCGGTTCGCCGCCCTGCTGGTCTGGCGGTGAACCGGGCGACGCGGCCTCGGCTGAATCACCACCCAATCCTGCAGGGAGTGCCGGACCTTGCGATTGGACGGGCTCTTTTTCAGATGACTCACCGCCCAAACCCTCGGGCAGCGCAGGCGCTTGATCCTGGCCGTCGGCTTGTTTACCCGCGTTGTCTTCCAGACCCTCGGGCAACGCGGGCACCTGGCGTGAAGACGGCTCCTCGGGCGGGACCCGAGATGATTCCTGCGCGCTGGCGCAGCCAAGCGTCAGCAAGCCGGCAACGACGAACGTCGACAGCAGCCGCGACGCCGGCAACCTCGCTTCTTTTCTCTCAGCGTAGTGCGTCATCCACGGCGCCCGCTTCATTCACCCTTTTCACCGGAACTGCCACGGAGGAATTCACGCGGCGCCCGACGCAGGTAACGTTCAGTGAAGATGTCCTCGGGCAGACCGACGTCGTAGTCCACCGACAAGTACTCCATAACCGTATTGGAACCGGAAGCCAGCGACGACATCTGCGCGCGCGTAACGGTCGGAAAGCCGTCGATCTCCTCGACCTTCAACGCCTTGGCCTGCCGGTATTTCTCACCGTCTTTCTTGAAGAAGTCGATCTGCACCGGGATGAAACTGTCCTTGTGGATATAGCTTTCATACCAGGCAAACTCCACGTTGTCAGGATTCTTCGGCGTGGACTTGACCACGTAATATACGTCGGTGGTCTCCTTGAGCTCGTGCTCGTCCAGATCGATATTGCGACCGGAAACATCCTCGTAGAAGAAATCCGAACCGACGAAGCTGTTGCGCTTGTCGGTCGCCGAAATCCTGCGCACCAGGTCCAGCGACGGCAGATACAACCATCGGTCGTCGTCTGACTCGAGGTGCTTCCAGACCATGAACACGGTCCGGTTCAGATCCGCCGGACGACGAAAGTAGACGTAGTATTTCTGCTCGCTCCAGTACGCCCGGTTTTCCAGCGAGTCGGTGTCGGCCTGGTCGCGGCGAAGAATGATCATTCGTCTATCGCGCTCCCGACCCTGGCTGTCGGTGATCGTCATCTGGACTTCGGCACGGCCATCCTTGCCCTGGTAATAGGCGACAAGATTCGCGTGATGCACGATGTCGTCGACGCTCGGCGTCTGTGCCTCGGTCGTTGTCACGAATGCGAGCAGCAATGCTGCCATCAGGATTCTCATGTCTCGGTCCTCCGACGGAAGAGTGGTTTGTTGAGGTAGCTCATCGACGCCGGCAGCAAGACGAGCGTGATCACGCCTGCGGCAAAAATAATAGCGGCGATGAAAATGCCGACCGTCTGGTAGGGCACCAGCGGGGCAGCGAGCAAGGGCAGGAATCCGGCGCCCAGGATGATGACGTTGCGGCTGATCGCACGACCCGGCTCGCCGAACATCTTTCGGGCGGTCTCGTTCCAGTCACCGATCTCGTCGAAGAACTGCCTGGACCGGGCCAGGAAGTGAATCGCGAAATCGACAGCCAGCCCGAGACTGAGCGCGCTGAGTACCGCTACCGGCATGTCGTAGTCCTTCCCTACCAGCCCGATGACGCCATAAATCAGGCCCACGGTCACGGTCAGCGGAATCATCGAAAGCAGACCCCAGAGGAACGAACGGAACAGCAGCACCATCATGGCGAGCACAATGACGAAACTGCCCATGAAGGCGTAAAGCATGCCGGTCACCATCTTGTCCTGCCACACCACATTGATATAGGTGAGGCCGAACCAGTTCTTTTCCAATTCGACCGGCGGCGGATTGTCGGAAATAAAGTCGTCTACGTGCGCTAGAACCGCCTCCATGTCCATGTTGTCGCCGCTGTTGAGCTGCAGCCACAGGTTGGCCGATCGATAATCCGGCGTGACGAAGTGCCAGAGGTCCTGCGGCCTGTGGCTGCCCTGGAAAGTGAAAATGGTCTGGGCCACGGTATCGGCGCGGTCGGGAATCCGGAACTCCTCTTCGCCACCACCCAGCAGTTCTCGATGGACCACCTTGATGATGTCGACCAGCGAGTTGACCTTGCCGACTCTTGGATCGTCACGCAGATCGGCTTGCAAGGCGTCCATCCACTCGAGCACTTCGGGCTGCTTGAACGTCTCGCCAGCAGCGCGACGTTCATCCACCGCCAGCCAGACGTCATCCCACGCGAAGGGGTCCTCGGCTTCCGATTGACGCTCTTCGATGCTTGAAAGCAGGGCATCGAAGAATTCATCGACCGAGCTCGCGTCCACAGACCGTGCGAGCTCCGCGGCGTCTTCGAAGGCCGTGCCTGCCGCCTCGTCGCGCGACTCGGCCTCCGAGGCCAGGGTGCCGGCCAGTTCTTCGCGCAGCGCCGACAGCGACTCGGCCGTCACGTCGCTGAATTCCAGGTATGCCATGTAGGTGCCCGCCAGGTGATCGTTCATGACCCTGTCGGCGACACGAATCGGGTGGTCCGGCTCGAACCACTCGATCGGGTTGTCGTTGATCCGGATCATGCTGATGCCCCAGGCCGCCGTGCCGATGAGCGCCACTGCGATCAGAAGCACGATGCCGCGACGTTTAACCGCGAAGCGACCGGTGGCCTGCAACAGCCTTCCAAGAAGCGTCGACGATCCGGGATCCTCGCCCTCGGCATGACCGAACTTCTCGAGCCTGCGCTCCGGGATGAACATGAAATAGGCGGGGATGAACACGATGCTCCAGAACCAGGCGAGCATCACGCCGATCGCGACGAACACGCCGAAAACCTGCACCGGTGGAATCGGCGTCAATGCCAGCGAGGCAAAGCCGGCGGTTGTGGTCAGGGACGTGAACAACATCGGCCGGAACAACTGGCGCATGACCGCCATGATCGTTTTGCGGCGGTCCCGGTGTTTCTGGTAACTATCGAACGCCTCGGAGAGTATGTGAACCGAATCGAGCACCGCAATCGGCATGATGAAGATCGGGATCATCGAACTCATGATGTGAATCGTGTTGCCCGAGATCACCAGCAAAGCCATTGTCGAAAGCGAGGTCACCAGCGCGACGATCATCGGCGAAATGACCAGCACGAGATTTCTGAAGAACAGCCACATCAGGATGAAGATCACGAGCATCGCCAGCGGCGCCGAGATCGCCATCTGGTAGAACATCTCGACACCGAAGGTGTCTTCGGCAACCGGCAGGCCGGTGACGTGAACCCGGTCTGCGTCCGGCCAGTCGGCGGTGAACTCGAGTATCGATTGGCGAACGTTCCACGAGATGGCCTTGTGCGTGATCGGCAGGTAGATCGCCAGCGCCTGGCCGTCGGTGCCGACCATGGTGCCGTCGAGCATCGGAATACGCTTGGCGCGCTCGAAGATGCGGCGCGCGCCCTCTTCAGTCTCGGGAGGCTGCGGCATCAGCCACGAGAATTCGACCTGGCCGACACCGGCCTGCTGGATATCGTCGACGTTGGAAGGCGCGATAACGTCCACACCGACCACTTCACGGCGTTGATCCGGATTGCGCGGGTCGGGAAAATCCAGATTGCGAGCGAATTCGGTCAGCTCGTAGACGCGTGACAACGTATCCGGATTGAACACACCGTTCGGATTGATTTCGTTGACCACTCCGACGACGATCATGTCGTAGAGGTCGTATCGTTCCTTGGCATGGTCATGGAAAACACGCACCGGCTCGTCGTCGGCCAGCATGTTTTC